>JAEEGF011864479.1_pt1 | contig 21344 bp, 18 predicted proteins | sample 9134171 | NCBI WGS metagenome assembly JAEEGF01 (sample SAMN16246542, study PRJNA631951) | gut metagenome | biome: gut microbiome; feature: rumen; material: AP-attached | host: Bos | place: Iran: Karaj | collected 2018-10 | reverse complement strand
ATTTTACAAGAACGGTAGCTTCAAGACCCAGATACTTCTCAATGTTTGACACTTCAACAAGCGGCGTATTGCCGATCAGCCCGAGTGTGCCTTTATAAATACGCATGGTATAATCCTCCTCTTATGAGATGGCAGTATCTTAACACAAAAAACCCATTAAGTCAATAGGAATAAGGGGAAAATAAATGTTTTTTTGGGAGACCTGTATAGGCCTCCCGTTTTTGTAATAGAAAAACAACAGAGAAAAATGAGTTGACAGATATTACACACAATATGAAGAGAACGTGTTTTATGCTGGGATTTTAATTCTGATGTTACTGAAAACGGCATTACAGCCGTCTGAAAAAACAGCAATATGGGCTCCTTCTGTCGAGTGGCCGATGCGGGAGCTTAATGCTTTTGAATTATCTATGTACAAGACGACTATTTCATTCTCACAGACAAGCTTCACATGATGTGGTATGCCATTTGAAAAATCAAATTTTGTAATTGCAGTAGGATCATATATACTGAGTTCGGTAATCTCATAGCCTTCATAGTGAATAATATTCTGCTGTGAGTCAAGACAGAGTGCAGTATAAACATCATCATTTTCACTGCCACCGAAAGCAAAACCTGCGCAGCCGTTTTTATCCAGCGCTACGTCACACTCCAGTGTCATGGTAGGGGCACGAGTCCCCATATCAGCCAAAGCGTAAGAAACGGATTCTGCTGAAAGGGAAATACTGTTGTCAATGATTTCCACATCGCCTTCAACCGGTACAGCAAATATCGGCTTATCGACAGTAAAGTAATCTGAGAAACTATCAGGTGCTTTTACCCCCAGCGTCCCATCTTCATGCTGGACAAGCTGGTGAATCAGCAGGTTACCGGCCCACTGATAGAAACCGGAATCAGCGCTAAGTCCGGCACGTCCAAGCCATCCGCAGAGGTAGAGATCTCCGTTTAATTCGGCAGTTTTAGCTGCATAGAAGATAAACCCGTTGCCTGCTAATAACCCCATACCATCCAGGATGTTATCCCGCGGGGGTACAAAAGGCCCGTTTATGGAATTACCAATCGCATAATATGTGACGCAGTCCCAGCTGTATGTGAGATACCAGGTATCACCTATACAGAATAGATCGGGACATTCGAGCATGTACTGTGCCATAGGAGCAAAAATAGGACCCTGGATTTCCCATTGCTTCAGATCAGTGGAGGTGTATCTGAGAACTACACCTCCTTTTGTATTTTCACGGGCAGCGATCAAAAGCCAGTAACACTGATCCTCTTCAACCCAAAAGACTTCCGGATCACGGAAATCGTCTTTTGAGTATCCATCAGGTGCAAAAAAAACAGCTTCTTCATCCTTGACCCAATTTTCTCGGTCTGTACTGGTGGCGTGCATGACACATTCCCTGCCTTTGCCTCCATTACCGGTATCATTGTGGCCGGTATAAAAGAGATGGTAGAGCCCATCATGATCCTGAAGAACAGAACCGGTACCCAACGCGGGATCCGGATCGGACATAAGGCCAAAACTGAGCATCATACCGTGATCTTTGTACTCATATAAATTTTTAGTACTATATTTATAGATTGGATGATAACCCTGACCGTTGTGATCTGTGTCGTAAAGATAATATATTTCGAGAATACCATCATCGGTTGTAAAGGGCATGACGTCACCTACGTAAGCACCTTCCGGTGAGGGATACAGGTTATAGGGTACTGCAGCATAAGGATCATCCTGTATTGCAAGGGAGATGACACCGTTTGTATTTTCTGCAGGATACTTATCGTTATTTAAGTCGCTTGCTTCTGCAATATCTGGCAACTGAAAGAGCAAGATTGTTATAAGAACAAATAACAGATAGCGATATTTACGCATAGCTAACACACCTTTCATGTTTTATGAATACTATGGATATTACGGTATAAAGGACTAAAACTGAATCAACTAAGTATAAAACGTGATTAAGGAATAAAACGCCGGAGTATCATAATTAAAAGAGCATATACTGGTGTGAAGAAGAAAACAAAAAACTGATGCGTAACACATCAAGAATTTATTGCTGTTTCTGGCCTTTGCGAAAAACCAGCAATTTACTGAAGACATAATTAAGAATGATAACAAGTACCGATGCAATAAAAACCTTGGAAAAACGGAAATCAAGCCCGAGAAGATTGACACACAGAAGCATGATCAGCTCTTCTATCAGCAATGTTGTGACACGTGAAGCTGTAAAGCCAAGAAATTCATGAAACCATGCAGGATTTTTACTTTGAAAAACCCATTTTCGATTCAATGGAAATGAAATGATAACAGCGGCAATCCAGGCAATAACATTAATAATCGTATTCTGCAGCGGAACAGATGAATCCAATACGGTGGCCTCTAAAAGGAAGCTAGCCCCCCAGTTCACAATTGTGGTAATGACGCCAACGATTCCGTATATAATCAGTTCCCGGTATTTAACAAGAAGCGCTTTGACATATTTAATCATGATCTGTGTTTCCCTCCGCATTCTTCCGAGATGATATAGCGTGGGCGTCCTTTCAGCTCATCATAGATTTTACCAATATAGAAAGCAATGACTCCAAGAGAGAGCATAATGACGCTTCCGGTGAAGAGCAAAAGAAGGATAACCGTGGTAAAGCCTTCGGCTGCATTGCCGGTCAGCTTCTGCACAAGAGATATCACCGAAAAGACCAGCGCAATGACCAGCATGAGTATGCCGAGCAACGTAATGCTGTGTAGCGGTGCAGAGGAAAATGAAGTGATATTGGTGATAGCATAGCGGATCAGCGACTTTGTTGACCATTTGCTTTCGCCTTCCTCACGATCACGAACATTGTAGTAAACTTCTGTTTTCCTGAAGCCGACCCAGTAGGAAAGTGCACGGAAGAAGACGTTCCTCTCCGGCATTTTGTTAAGCGTATCGACAACCTTCCTGTCCAGCAGTTTGAAGTCGGACGCAGAGGACATGTCCATACCGATGGCGCGGCTGATCAGGGAATAAAAGGATTTAGCGGCAAAACGGTGCGCTCCGCTCTCCGTTCCGCGGTCTTCCTTGATGCCTTCTACGACTTCGTAACCCTGCTCCCAGAGACGTACCATTTCCAAAATCTTTTCAGGCGGATGCTGGAGATCGCAGTCTATAACAACACAACAGTCTCCCTCAGCGCGCTCAAGGCCGGCAAACATTGCTGCTTCTTTACCGAAGTTTCTGCTGAAGTGCAGTCCACGTACGTTCTCATTGGTCTTTGCGGCATCCTGAATTTTATGCCAGGTTGCGTCTGATGAACCGTCATCGATAAACAGTAGCTCATAATCAATGCCTTCTTTGCGGAGAATTCCAGAAATAGTTTCAGCCGCAATTGGTACCATTTTTTCTTCTTTATAGGCAGGAATAATAACAGAAACCATATTCAGGCTCCTTTTTGTATAAGATAGGTTTCGGAGAGACCTCCGTTGCCTTCATAGTCGTAGGTGTACAGCAGTTTGTTATTTTCGTAGCCAAGATCTGCAAAATCTTGAAGGACAGAATCGGCATCGTAACCACTGCTCCAGAATTTGTTGGTGTCAATATACAGGACAAAAGATTCAGTTTCTCCGAGATAGTCTTTCAGCGCAGGAGAAGCGGCCTGATTGGTGACAAGAAAGCTGCTGAAGCATCTCAACTGCGGGAGATCCTGCGTAACGGGGGCAAAATACCCATTGCTCAAATATACGCATGGAAGTGCAGAATACGATTCGCAAATAGCGTCATACTTTGAACTTTCTGTGAAGAGAGACGTTGGCGGAAGGGCCTTAGCATTCCATAATGCAGTAAAAGCAACCAACAGCACCGCTACCTTTTTCACAATATACGAGAAGCGGAATTCACCGACCCCTTCTTCCAGAACATGGAACAGGAAGCTGACACCGAGCACGAACAGAGGTACAAGATTATACAGATATCTGTGTTCTTGTACAGGGGAAAGAATGGCAACCAGAAGGAAGGCCGGAACTGCTGGAGTGATGATCAGGAGAGAATCAAAGCATATTTTCTTTGTTTTGAAAGCTCTGAAGATTTTGCCGATCATCGGAATGAATAAAATCAGAACAGCACAAAAAACCCAGGTGACATCTTTCATTTTTGCTTTTGCCTGAAAGAAGGCATTCAAGTGATCGTGGTATTTTGAAGTATCCAGCAGAGCATCCGTTACACTGCTTCCACCGACGACCTGTCCGTTACCCATAAAAAGTTGTTTCCAGGCAGCAGGAAACACGACGAACAAAAGCCCTACGCCAAGCAGTGCAGATACGGAAAAGAGCAGAAAACGCCTAATGTCTTTGCGCAAAAGGAGATGAATATCGAGAAATGCACAAAGAAAAAATGCATAAAAGACGAAATAATACTGCGTCAACATTCCGGCAAAGACAACAAGTGTCAGCAAAGGCCAGAAAGCTTTACCAGTTTTTTCACGGATTAGCTTTTCGCCCATCAGGGCAAGCAACACGGTGAAGAATGTGAGTACCGTGTACATCCGTATCATCATAACGGTTGACAGTCCGAGCACACTGACGCCATAAAGAGCTATGGTTGCAGCTGCGTTGTCAAGGCTGCCAAACAGCAGTAAAACAAGGCGGTAAAGCACAAAGAGCGTCATAAGATAAAACACAATGTTGATCCCGACACCGATCCATTTAGATGCGCTGCCAGGGAATACGGAGGAAACTGCGTTGAATATCCAGTAATATAGCGGTGGATGGACATCCTTTGTCTGATTGTAATAGACGGAACCAAAGGCAAATTGGTCACCGTTTCCGACGGTGAGGTAAGCATCGATATCTTCAGGTGTGAAAATCTTATCTGTTAGCTCGCCTCCTTTAAGATCGGAGAGAAACGGAGCATAACGGCTGTTTGACAGGCCGTAGGAATAAATCTCGTCAATAAACATCCCGGTTTTTCGAATTCCAAAGAGCAGGCAGACTCCGAGCGTCATCAGAAAGGCCATCAGAACAGCTATGTATTTTTTAAGAAAATTCATCATATTTTTTCTTCTGATATTTTTTTATAAAAAGAATGAAGATACTTGTCAGGGCAAGCAGTATGCTCAGCAGCTGTGACACACGAATGCCTGTGCTACCGATCGTTAAGCTGTCCGTCCTCAGACCCTCAATCCAGACCCGTCCGAGACCGTACCACAGAAAGTATAGCAAGGCGCATTGCCCTGGATACTGCCTTTTTCCTTGCGAAACATAGCGTGAAAGAAAGAAGAAGCCGAACAGATTCCAAAGACTTTCATAAAGGAATGTAGGATGGACATAAACAAATTCACCATTATTCATCTCCAGCCCCATCCGACAGAAAATCTTTGTTGTGCGGCCGTAGGCTTCACGGTTTATGAAGTTGCCCCAGCGGCCGATTGCCTGCCCCAGCATGCAGGCAGGAGCGATGAGATCCAGCATGGAAAGGCTGGAAAAATGCTTGATTTTTGCAATCACAAATATAACAAACACACCTGCAATCAGCCCGCCATAGATGGCAAGCCCGCCTTCCCATATTTGTATAATCTCTTCCGGATACTGCAGGTAGTAATCCAGACGAAAAAATACATAATATAGCCTGGCACCGACGATGCTAAGCGGAATAAGCCACATAACAACATCATAGACATTGTCATCCGTAAGGGAAACCGCGCCGGCATGGCGGATACACCATAGCATGGCTAGGAGAAATGCCAGGGCGATCAGAATGCCGTACCAGTAGATTTCATGGCCGAAAACTGTGATGGAAGCAGGCGGATTGATAACAAGGTTTCCCAGCATAGGAATGCAGATGGCGCTGCTGCGGCTGATAGTATCGGGATTTAGGATCATACGTTCGAGGCAGATGGACGAAGCACAGAGATTGCCAGGCGTTCTGGCGCGAGAATCTCTCGTACCCAGGCTTCGCAGTCTTCACAGCTGATCTCCTGCAAAATCGCAGAGATATCCGGACAGAAGAAGCCATCAACCCAGTCACCGAAGAGATTGGTGCAGACACTTTCAAAATCTTCAAGGCTTCTCAGCCGGCTTCCAATCAGAGATTTTTTTGCAATCTCAAAGCGGTTACGATCAAAGCCTTTTTCAGAGATGGCAGCAACTTCTTTGTTCAGAGCTTTTAGAATGGCGTTTGGGTCATTACTTTCTCCGCCGATAATGACTGTTACGGTATTGGCTGCAAAGTCCGTGTCGTAATCAAAGCTGTGAGTGATCAGACCCTCGGAATAAAGTTTCATATAAAACGGAGAAGAAGTACCGCACAGGAGGCGCAGAGAAAGAGAGGAAACAAGTCGGCGGAAGATGCGGTCATGCGCGTCTCCGGTTTCAGAAAGGGGAGCGTCAAAGTCCTTGGCGCCGATGAGAAACTCCGGCATGGCAATGGGCATTTCCTGTTCCACCGACGTTTTCAATGGTAGCATTCCTTCATGTTCGCCAAAAATGGCGCAGGGGATCGACTGCTTTTCAACAGGAAGAATCTCCTCTGCGATCCGGTATACTGCTTCTGGATCAACGTCACCCTCAACGCAAAGCGCCATATTGGAAGCAGCATAAAAGACACGGTGGCAGTCATACAACAGGTCAGCCGTGATCTTCTGTATGCTTTCTACAGTTCCTGCAACATGACCAGTGATCACATCTCGGTTGTACAGGAGAGAAAGCAGATTTTGATAGATCTTTCGGGAAGGAGAATCAGCTCCCATCAGAATCTCCTGGGTAATGATGTCACGCTCTTTTTCAACGCTCTCTTCCGTGAAATACGGGGAAGAGACGAACTTCAGTAACATGCGAAGATTTTCTTCAAAACGCGAGGTGCAGCTGAAATAGTAGCAGGTCATGTCTGTGCTTGTGAAGGCGTTTGGGTCGGCACCGTTTTCGGAGAGTATCGAAAGCGCATTTTCGCCTTCGGGCATGTCAAACATCTTGTGTTCCAGATAATGGGCAATTCCTTCCGGTGTCTCGTGGACTTTCCCTTCCAACTCAAAGTTACGCATAGCCCCGCCATAATGTGTACCAAACAACGCGTAGCAGCTGCGAAAGCCCTTCTTCGGCACGACAAAAACACTCAGCCCGTTGGAGAGGACACCGGTCCAGATGGTTTCGCCGATAGACGGATACTCTGCTTTATTCATCATTGTCGCCATTTATATCCTCCGTAGACTCACTAAGGATAGTACCCTTCAGAAAATAAATCATGTCGCATTCCGTGAATGAGGCAGCTGCCATGAGATCTTCTTTGGTTACTTCTCCGATCAGATCGATGTATTTTTCAATATTTATGGATTCGCCCGTAATTATCTGACTGAGATAATAGCTTTCAATGGCCGGCTGGCTGTCTTCTACGGACCGGAGATCGGAAACGACTGCCGCTTTGGCAGCTGTCATTTCCTCGTCACTGATATTTCCGCTTTTGATTTCCTCAAGCTGGCGAAGCATTTCATCACGCGCATTTTCAAAACAGGAGGCATCGATGCCAGCTGTGACAAGAAGAATGCCTTTATAGATGTTGATGGAGGAGGAAACGCTGTAGCATAGATGAAGCTTTTCCCGCACAGTTGTAAAGAGTTTGGAAGTGATGCCTCCGCCATATACAGTGTTAAATACTGACAAAACTGCCCTGTCAGGTTCTTCCATCGTTTCTCCAAGACGGAATCCGAGAACGATGCGGCTCTGGCTGATTTCCATCTGTTCCTCAAAAGTACGTGCTTGCTCTTCCACTGCGTTCATGCGAATATCCGTTCCGATTTCATCGTCTATTTCTCCGCGTGCCATGGTGCACATAGCATCCTTCAGCAGCGTTTCAATGGTGCGGAGAGTATCTCTCCCAACATAGAAGATTTCAACCGGCGAAGTCTGTAAAAGGGAGCGGTAGTGTTTGGTCAGTTTTTTATAATTAATTCGCTCACAGTCTTCAACCGTACCGAAACGGGAAACGGCATAATCCTCAAAACAACACATTTCCTCCAGACAGCGGGATACCGCATAACCGGTCTTGTCATTGATCCTGCTGCGGATCAGCTCGGCCAGCTTTTCTTTTTCGCTGTCCACATAGGCAGGCAGCAGAAGACCGCCGCGTGTAGCAGGATTAAGCAGAACTTCACAGCCGAGAGATACAACATCCCTGGCAATGCTCTTTTTTTCGGGCAGGAAAACAGATTCAGGATAGGAAAGAGAAATGCCAATCGCCTGAATCTCGCCGTATTTCTTGACCATGCAGGAAACGGAAGATCCGTAAAGTTCCTCAAAACGGCAGCTGAGTTTGTCGAGAGTGTCGTAATTCCTGCTGCCTCTGCAGAGTACAGAAGGAATAAGTGCGTTCATGGAGGCGGTTTCCCGCTTAAGTTGGGTAAGAATTGTAAAACTGAGAGAAGAAAGCTTAAACTTGTCAGATTGAACATGATTGAGGAAAATCCCAGGGAGAATTTCTTTTCTGGTCATAAGGCTAAGTCCTTTCAGAAATCATGCTAAAACTAAATTATTATAGCACGAATAGGGGGAAAAAGGAACAGTTTCTTTAAATCCTTTTATAAGAGAATAATGTTTTCGGCTGTTAAAATAAAATGCTTGACAGGCGCTGTGCCCTGTGCTATACTTCGACAAGTGAAATTGCTTAACAGAGGTGATCACCGTTGGAAGATGACAGGCTCAAAAAGAGTATGCTGTTTGATTTTTACGGGGAACTGCTGACGGAAAGGCAGCGCGATGCTTGCCATCTTTATTATAATGAAGATTTATCTCTGACGGAAATTGGAGAAATGCGTGGTACCAGCCGTCAGGCGGTGTGGGATATGATACGGCATGCCGAAGTCTCCATGAAACATATGGAGGAAAAAACGAGGCTGATCGAGCGCTTTTTGAAAACGAAAAAAGAGATTGAAAGTATTGTTCGACTGCTGGAGGAAACAGACCCGGAAGAAGCGGTATCTGCTGCAGCAGAGAAGCTTGAAGCTCTGATCGGATCACTCTGAAGATGAGGAATCTGAAATATGGCATTTGAAAATATATCAGACAAGTTAACTTCTGTTTTTAAGCGTTTGCGCGGTAAAGGAAGGCTGACAGCTGCTGATGTGAAGGAAGCCATGAAGGAAGTCAAAATGGCTCTTCTTGAAGCTGATGTGAGTTACAAGGTTGTCAAGAGTTTTACTGCCCGCGTCACGGAGCGCGCTTCAGGAGCGGATGTGCTGGAAGCTCTTTCGCCAGCACAGCAGGTGATCAAGATCGTCAATGAAGAGCTCTGCACTCTCATGGGTGGAGACAACCAAAAGATCAACATTTCTTCTAAACTGCCGAGTGTAGTCATGCTTTGCGGTCTGCAAGGTGCAGGAAAGACTACGAATGGAGCCAAGCTTGCCGCATATATACGCAAACAGGGGAAGCGCCCTTTACTCGTCGCTTGTGACGTTTACCGTCCCGCCGCAATCAAGCAGTTGGAAACGGTTGGCGCTCAGCTGAATATTCCCGTTTTCCAGCAGGGGCAAAGCAATCCTGTGGAAATCGCCAAAGAAGCAATTATCCATGCAGAAAAGCATGGCAACGATATCGTTTTCCTGGATACCGCCGGGCGCCTTCATATTGATGAGCAGCTGATGGATGAGTTACGGAATATTAAGGAGGCAGTCAATCCGGCAGAGATTCTTCTGGTTGTCGATGCAATGACCGGCCAGGATGCTGTCAATGCAGCATCAGCTTTTGACAATGCGCTTGGGATTACTGGCGTCATGCTGACGAAGCTTGACGGCGATGCAAGAGGAGGCGCGGCTCTTTCTATAGCTTCCGTCACTGGGAAACCGATCAAATTTATTGGCACCGGTGAAAAGCTGGATATGATTGAACCTTTCCATCCGGATCGTATGGCTTCCCGAATCCTCGGTATGGGAGACGTGCTAACGTTGATCGAAAAGGCGGAGCAGAGCTTTGATCAGAAGAAGGCGCTGGAAGCTGCCGAAAAACTGCGGCAAAGCCGCTTTACTCTGAATGATTATCTGGATCAGATGGATCAGCTGCGTAATATGGGCGATCTTGGGGACCTGATGTCCATGATTCCTGGCATGGATGCAAAGGCCCTGAAAGGCGCGCAGATTGATGAGAAGGCTTTGGACAGGCAAAAAGCTGTCATTCAGTCTATGACGGTGAAGGAAAGAGAAAATCCGGACATTATAAATGCTTCCCGGAAAAAACGCATTGCTGCCGGCTGCGGCCAGAGTGTTGTGGATGTTAACCGTATTCTGAAGCAATATGACGCTATGAATCAGATGATGAAGCAGTTTTCCGGAAAAAAGATGAAGAAGCTGCAGAAAAAGATGGGACAGATGGGCGGAATGCCCGGTGGCTTCGGCAACTTATTTTAATTGTTTATTATTATAATTAAGGAGATATATACCCATGGTTAAAATCAGACTTCGCAGAATGGGCGCTAAGAAGGCCCCGTATTATCGCATCGTTGTTGCCGATTCCCGCTCTCCGCGTGACGGCCGCTGCATTGAAGAACTTGGAACTTATGATCCCTCCGCTGACAGTGCACAGAAGCTTACTGTTGATCTTGAGCGTGTAAAGTACTGGGTTTCCAACGGCGCACAGCCGACCGATACTGTCCGCGGTCTGCTGAAAAAGGTTGAGGCGTAATTCTTAAGGAGTTCTCTTTTAATGAAGGAATTATTGACCTATATCGTGCAGAACTTGGTCGACAAACCGGATGAGGTTTCTGTGACTGAGCGCAAATCGGCTTCTGGCGAAATCATTTATGAAGTTCGCGTCGGAGAAGGAGATATGGGCAAAGTCATCGGCAGACAGGGAAAAATCGTCAAACAGATTCGCATTCTGATGCGCGCTGTTGCGCAGAAAAAAGGGAAAAAGGTTTCTGTCGACATTCTGGACTGATGCCGTAATTCAAAACCGGAGTTTGGCCTGAAAATTGCCAAACTCTTGTTTTATTTATGCTTCACAGGAGGAAAATCGTGGCCAGGAAAAAAGCTGAACCTGAAAAGAAAACATTTGACAATCCGAAAGTAGTAGGCCTGCACTCTGAAGTGCTTGAACAACCGATTACCCAGACATTGGAGACAAACTTCATGCCCTATGCCATGAGTGTGATTGTTTCCCGTGCTATCCCGGATATCGACGGATTTAAACCCGCACACAGAAAACTGCTCTATACCATGTTTAAAATGGGCCTCTTGAACGGCCCACGGCAGAAGAGTGCAAACATCGTCGGACAGACAATGAAACTTAATCCTCACGGAGACGCTGCCATCTATGACACGATGGTAAGGCTTTCCGCGGGGCATGAAGCACTTCTCACGCCTTTCGTAGAATCCAAAGGAAATTTCGGAAAAGTATATTCACGCGATATGAGCTATGCCGCCTCTCGTTATACGGAGGCAAGGCTTGCGCCAATCTGTAATGAGATTTTCCGAGATATTGACAAGGATACCGTGGATTTTGACGACAGCTATGACGGCACACAGAAGGAGCCGCGTCTGTTACCTACGGCTTTCCCAAATGTTTTGGTATCAGCTAACCTTGGCATTGCTGTCGGAATGGCGAGCCAGATTTGCGGCTTCAATCTCAATGAGGTATGTAGAACGGCTGTTGCTTACCTGCGAGATCCGGAATGCGATCTGTTTGAAACACTTCCAGCGCCGGATTTCCCGACTGGCGGTGATATTATTTTCGACAGAAGCGAGATGGAAATAATATACAAGACCGGTCGCGGCGGTTTTCGTGTTCGGGCAAAGTGGCGGTATGTACAGAAAGAAAACATCATTGAAATCTACGAGATCCCCTATACGACTACCGTTGAGCTGATTATTGACAAAATCGTAGAGCTGAGCAAACAGGGGAAAGTGCGTGAAATTAATGATATCCGTGACGAAACGGATCTGAGCGGCCTGAGAATTGCCATTGATCTGAAGCGCGGCACAGACCCCGATAAGCTGATGCAGAAACTCTTCAAAATGACGACACTACAGGATACCTTCTCCTGCAACTTCAACATTCTGGTAGCCGGAAGCCCGCGCGTAATGGGTGTACGGGATATTCTGGATGAGTGGACAGCATGGCGAATAGAATCCACGCGCAGACGAATCTATTACGACCTGCAGAAGAAAATGGAAAAGCTTCATCTTCTGAAAGGCCTTGAGCGTATTTTGCTTGATATCGACAAGGCAATCAGCATCATTCGTAATACGGAACAGGAAACTGACGTTGTGCCGAATCTGATGATGGGCTTTGGCATTGACGAAACACAGGCAAACTATGTCGCAGATATTCGACTGCGCAATATCAACAGGGAATATATTCTGAAACGAACGGCCGAGATTAACGATCTGGAGAAAGAGATTACAGATCTGGAAACAACGCTCAATAACAGGCGCAGAATCAAGTCCGTGCTGATCGCAGAGCTTGAGCAAATCAACAAGAAATATATCACACCGAGAAAATCGACAATTGTCTATAGCAGCGATCTGCCCGATACCGACGAAGAGGAAACTGTGCCGGATTATGCAGTTACACTTTTCCTCTCCAACGAAGGTTACTTCAAGAAAATCAATACACAGTCGTTGCGCATGAGCGGTGAGCAGAAGTATAAGGAAAACGACGCATTGAAGCTAAAGCTGGAAACCTCCAATGCACACGATCTGCTCGTGCTGACGGATAAACAGCAGGTCTACAAGGCAAGGCTCAATGATTTTGAAGACGGCAAAGCATCCTCTCTTGGCGTCTATCTGCCGACAAAGCTGCAGATGGATGACGGTGAAAAGGTACTTACTGTGTTGGATCCCGATCAGTATCAAAAAGACCTGATTTTGTTCTTTGAAAACGGAAAGGCGGCTAGATTTTCTCTTTCGGCCTACTCCACAAAAACAAACCGCCGCAAGCTGATCAATGCATATTCAGATAAGAGCCGTCTCATCAGAGCGGTGATACTGCCTGAAGAGACCAACCTTTACTGCAAATCCTCCGACGGCAGAATGCTTGTTTTTCATTCTACTCTTCTGCAGCAAAAAACCAGCAAATCCACACAGGGCGTGGCGGTGATATCTTTGAAAAAGCAGAGAACACTTGCCGATGCAGGTCTGTTGAGCGAGATTGAAATCAAAAATCTTTCCCGCTACCGTGTTAAAACCATACCTGCGGCTGGGGCTGTCACAAAGTCTGAGGATCTCGGCATTGAGCAGATGAGTCTGTTATAAAATTAAAAAACAACCCGTCTTCAGGCGGGTTGTTTTTGTCTGGTTTATTCGGTTCGGAGCGCTTCGACGGGGTCTTTCCTTGCTGCCATCCCTGAGGGGATAAGACCCGCAATAAAGGTCAAAGCCATGCTAACAACTATAAGAAAGACAGCGCCGGTAACAGGAAGTTCAGCCTTCAGAACCATAATGCCGGTTAAATCGTGGACAATAGCCGTAATGGGAATATTAGCCAGAATTGTCAGAACAACCCCAATTGCCCCTGCTCCAAATCCGATAATAACGGTCTCGGCATTAAACACACGGGAAACATCACGTTTTGAAGCGCCTATTGCACGAAGAATACCGATTTCCTTTGTGCGTTCCAGCACACTGATATAGGTGATAATACCGATCATGATTGAAGATACCACCAGGGAGATAGCAACAAAAGCAATCAACACATAAGTAATAACATTGATAATGTTGGTAATGGAGCTCATAAGGGTTGCCACAAGATCTGTATATTCTATTTTATTATCGTCAGTGGCAAGATCATTATAATGTTCAATGGCTTTTGCAATGCTGTCTTTATTCTCAAAAGAAGAGGCATAGATGACAATTTGATTCGGATCTTCAAGATCAACAAAACCGAGTTTTCGATAATTGTCTTTCAGTTTGTTCTCTGAATAAACCGGTGGAATGGCATTGTTATATATCCAGAGATAGTCGTCATCATCCAATGCAAGAAGACGGAAATCATTTGCCAGTTCGCTGTCATCAAGCTTTTCATAAAGTTCACGCATCTGTTCGCCGTAAGCTTCGGTAATGTTCTGCGCCATCATCTCATTAATAAAAGAGAAGAGCATATCATCATCCAGCTGAGAGATCATCCCACTGTACCCGGGATTGGAAGAGAGAATCATATTCTCAATATCCTCTCTTGAGGTTTCAGCCATCTGTTCTTCTATCACTTCGTCAAGATAACCCTCAGGAGGGACGGACATAAATTTGATATAAATGTCTGCTATTTCCTTGTCACTTGCAGCGGCAATATACTCTTTCGAAGCCTTGATTTTTTTGTTATTGGTAAGTGCTTCCTCTCCTTCAAGATAAGGAAGACCGGTGAAGACGTCAACAGTTTCGTCTGATAGTTGCTTTCGGACAAGTTCTTTTGACTTCGCTTCCTCGACAACGTGCTCTATCAATGCATGTGTATAATAGACAGCACCGGAAATTCCGGCATTGGAATCGGCGTCAGGACGGATGATTCCTACTATATTAACTTCAAGCCCGTTTTGATAAAGATTTGCCAGTGAGAGTTCTTCATCGCCGATATAGACGTATTCTCCGACCTCCTCATCAAAGCGATACATATCTGCAGGGAAGATATAGCGGAATGACATTTTGCAGACGTCTTCATAACTCCAGGCTTCAATTTCTGTACGGAGATCCTGCTCGGAGAGGAACATCTGCATATCATCAGAAAGCGTGGCCGTTGATTTCAGGCCGATCGCATAGAGCACAAGGTCGGAAACTTCATTGTTCTGGTCAATCATTAAGACTGCTTCATCATAATTCTGTGGCCAGTGACCGTACAACAGATCATAACTGTCAATAATCTGGGGATCGACCAGCTCACCGTTTGTTCCCGGGCGGATCTCACTCCAGGCGTCCATAACGGAATACAGCTGACTGTAGCTGCTGGAGAAAAAGGCGCTGTAGTCACCTCCGAAGGTGGCGCTCATGGCATCCTGCATAAGCTGGGCAGTATCCGTCTTGGTGATCTTTCCTTCGAGATCCTTAGCGTAAAGATTCATATCCAGATCATAGGAATACTGAATGGCGCTGATATACTGATTAATCTCGCTTTCAGGATTGTTGATCCATTCTTTGAAAGGCCTGAGATTGTTTGTTTTCGTATCAGAGTTGACAATGGAGTTCATCAGAGAATAGAGAACAGTACTGGAATAGACCGCGTCTTTTTCGTGCTGGTTTTCTTCTTTGGCAGCCTGCGTTCCCATCAGCGATGTAACGAGGGTGGACATGTCCATTGATTCTGCGAAGATTTGAAGCGGATAGCTGGACAGAGTATCTTTCTGAATGAAATCAATATAATTTTGTATACCATTTGACAAAGACATGATCAGAGCAATTCCTATAATACCGATGCTGCCTGCAAAAGCGGTGAGAAGCGTGCGCGTCTTCTTGGTCAGAAGATTGTTTGTAGAAAGCCCGAGAGCGGTAAAAAATGACATGGAAGTCTTTTTCATTTTCCCGCGTTTAGGCGACAACGCTTCATCGGAATGATAGGGCAATGAATCACTTATGACTTCACCGTCTCTGAGTCGGATAATTCGGGTAGCATACTGGTTGGCCAGGTCTGGGTTGTGTGTAACCATAATAATCAATTTGTCTTGAGAAATCTCCTTGAGCAGATCCATAATCTGCACAGAGGTATGAGTATCAAGAGCGCCTGTCGGTTCGTCGGCAAGGAGAATATCAGGGTTGTTAACAAGGGCACGTGCAATGGCTACACGTTGCATCTGACCGCCGGACATCTGATTTGGCTTTTTATATATCTGATCTCCCAAGCCGACCTTTTCGAGAGATTCTATTGCACGCCGTTTCCGCTCGGATGAAGAGACACCGGATAAGGTCAGCGCAAGCTCAACGTTGCTGAGCACAGACTGATGCGGAATCAGGTTATAGGACTGAAATACAAATCCGATGGAATGGTTGCGATAAGCATCCCAGTCGCCATCAGTAAAATGTTTGGTAGACTTCCCGTTGATAATCAGATCACCGGAGGTATACTGGTCTAGTCCTCCAATGATATTCAGAAGAGAACTTTTGCCGCAGCCGGAAACACCTTCAACAGCAACGAATTCACTTTCACGGAATTCCAGACTGACACCTTTCAGTGCATGAACAGCATTATCTCCAGTAAGATAGTCTTTTTTGATGTCTACCAGTTTGAGCATTTTTGTTTTCCTTTATTGACAGACGGATAATTCTGGGTTAAAATATCCAAGATTGAAGTTATGCCCACGTAGCTCAGCAGGATAGAGCGACCGCCTCCTAAGCGGTAGGTCGGAGGTTCGAATCCCCTCGTGGGTGCCAAAGTACCGCTTTTGCATTTTTTCCAAATGCGGTACTTTTCTTTTTTATCATCTTATGCAAAGTCAAACTAATATTATATATTTTATCACATGCCAGAAAATGAAAAAAGAATAAAATTATGTAAATTGTGTGAACAAATCTGACTGGAATTTTCAATGAAAGGAAATAGGAAGCTATGAGTAGTATTTATCTGGCGGGAGGCTGCTTCTGGGGGGTGCAGAAGTTTTTTGACCAGTTTGAAGGTGTTTTGAAAACGGAAGTCGGATACGCAAATGGTCCTGATGCGGCACCTTCTTATAACGAAGTCTGTAAAAACAGCGGCCATGCTGAAACGCTCAAAATAGACTATAATGAGAATGAAATATCACTCAGTGAGCTGTTGAAATTCTTTTTTATGGTAATAGATCCGTTGTCTGTGAACAGGCAGGGAAATGACTGCGGTATTCAGTACCGTACGGGAATCTATTACACTGATAAAAAACAGCTTCCCGAGATTTTAGGCGTATATGTTTCCGAAGAAAAAAAAGCCGGTGCAAAGCTTGCTGTAGAACTTCAGCCACTCATAAACTTTTTCCCGGCTGAGGAATATCATCAGAAGTATCTGGAAAAAAATCCGGGTGGCTACTGTCATATTGCCGAGGGATATTTTCATCTTCAGGATTAATCTTTTTTTGATTGTATAATATTCATAAAAATATCTAAAAAAACAAGCCTCGCATAGTTGAATTTTCAAGATAATTCGGGTATAATAAATTAGTTTTGCTATGTGAGGTTTTTTCAATGATTCGTATTGCACCGTCAATACTGTCTGCCGACTTTACTATACTTGGCAGCGAGATTCAAAGCATTCAGAATGCCGGAGGAAACTGGGTCCATTTCGATGTTATGGATGGGTCTTTTGTTCCCAATATCACCGTCGGCATTCCGGTACTGGAATCTGTACGGAAGCATACGGATCTTTTTATTGATGCTCATCTGATGATTGTTCAGCCCCAAAGGTTTACAACGGAATTCTGTCGTGCAGGCGCTGATCTTGTGACGGTGCATATTGAAGCGGCGACGGATGAAGATATTCTAACTGCTATAAAGAGTATAAAAGACTGTGGAAAAAAGGCCGGCATCTCTGTCAGACCGGGTACACCGGCAGATGTTTTGGAAAGATTTATTCCTCTTGTTGACCTGGTACTTGTTATGACAGTGGAACCCGGATTTGGTGGGCAGGGCTTTATGTATGATATGCTTGATAAGATATCTGCAGTCCGAGCTATGATACAACAGCTTAATCCAGCCTGCTTTCTTGAGGTTGATGGAGGCATCAATGCTGATACAGCCTCTCTTGTGAAGGAGCATGGTGCGGATGTTCTGGTTGCCGGAAGTTACTTTTTCAGAGCATCTGACAGAGCGGACGTTGTGCTCAAACTACTTAATGCGTGAGGGAATTATGGCTTTTTTTCCGGTATCACTTGAAAATCTGATTGATAAATTTGCTTCTCTTCCAGGAGTTGGGAAAAAGAGTGCCCAAAGGCTCGCATTCCATGTGCTCTCTCTCCCGATTGACGAGGCTGACGCTTTTTCAGATGCCATTCGTTCGGCAAGGCATTCACTTCGATTTTGTGAGGTCTGCCAGAATATTACAGAGGAGAGCATCTGCGGAATATGTTCCAGTGAAAGACGTGACCATTCTACCATCTGTGTTGTGTCAGAGCCCCGGGATGTACTGAGCATCGAACGCGGAAGAGAATATAACGGTACTTATCACGTGCTGCATGGTGTGCTTTCTCCTATGTCTCATGTAGGACCCGATGATATCCGCATCAAGGAACTGCTGACAAGAGTCGCCACAGGAGATGTGGAAGAGGTTATCATGGCTACAAACCCAGATACAGAGGGCGAGGCAACTGCCCTTTATATTGCCAGGCTTCTGAGACCTTTCAATATCAGAATATCCAGGCTTGCCTACGGGATTCCTGTAGGATCCAATCTTGAGTTTGCCGACGATGCTACGCTGAACCGCGCAATCGAAGGAAGAACAGAAATGTAAGTTGATAAATATAAGACAAAAGACCCGTCAAATGCGATTATAAAAGAAACGGAGGAAAAATGGTCCCTAAAATAAGAATAATTCCCCTTGGCGGCCTTGGTGAGATCGGGAAGAATATGACGGTCGTGGAATATATGAACGACATCATTATTATCGATGCAGGTATGGGCTTTCCCGATGAGAGTATGTATGGGGTGGATGTAGTATATCCCGATATTTCCTATCTGAAAGCAAATGCGAGCAAGGTGCGCGGCTTGATCTTGACACATGGTCATGAAGACCATATCGGGGCAGTTCCTTATCTGCTCAAGCAGATAGATTGTCCTGTCTATACCATGGCACTGACGGCTGCTCTTCTTGAGCTTAAGCTTGAAGAGCATGATATGCTCTATACTACACAGATCTTTACGAAAAAAGCAGGCAGTGTTTTCCGTCTGGGGAGTTTTACCATAGAATTCATTAACGTCAACCACAGTATTCCGGATACTGTTGCTCTGGCGATCACAACGCCGCTAGGTGTCATTGTTCATACTGCTGACTTTAAATTTGATGTTACCCCGGTTGCCGGACAGAGGATTGACATTGCGCGCTTCGGAGAGCTGGGGAAGGAAGGTGTGCTCCTTTTGATGAGCGATTCCACCAATGTGGAAAAGCCGGGGCACTCCGATCCTGAAATGAAAGTCGGAGAGAGTTTCGACAAGCTCTTCACCGGATGCAGAAAGCGCATCATCATTACTACTTTTGCCTCAAATGTTCACCGCCTGCAGCAGATTATCAACGTTGCGGCAGAACACGGCAGAAAGGTTGCTGTAACAGGACGCAGTATGGAAAACATTATGCGCGTCTGTTCTGTTATCGGTTATATGGATCTGCCTGAAGGCGTTGTAATGGGCATCGATGAAATCAGCTCGCTTCCAAAAAGCAAACAGGTTATCATCTCAACCGGAAGCCAGGGCGAATCAATGTCTGCTCTGCACCGCATGGCTTTTTCAGAGCATAAGCAGATTCAGATTGACTCTGAAGACAGGATAATTATCTCTGCTTCAGCAATTCCAGGGAATGAAAACATGATCACGCGTGTGATTGATGCCCTTTACCGTCAGGGTGCTGAAGTAATTTATGACCGACATACTGACCTCCATGTATCCGGCCATGCACCGCAGGAAGATCTGAAGCTGATGCTTGCACTTGTAAAACCCAAGTTTTTTGTTCCGGTCCACGGCGAATACCGGATGCTTGTCAAGCATGCGGAACTGGCTAAACAAATGGGGGTTACGCCGGGCAATGTTCTTATTGCAGACATTGGGGATGTCATTGAGCTGAACAAAAAGGATATCTGGTCTGACCAGAAAGTCCAGGCAGGGGAGGTGCTTCTTGATGGCGGTTTCGGAGAGGTCGGCACTGTTGTACTTCATGACAGGCACCGTCTGGCGAACGACGGAATGCTGGTTATCGTGATGCCTCTGATCGCGGAATCGCATGATCATCTCGGCGACCCGGAAATCGTAACGCGCGGGTTCATTTATGTGAAGGATTCCGAAGATCTGATCGAAGAGATGAAACAAGTGGCTGTTTTGGCTGTCGAAACCTGCAAAGAGCAGGAGATTAACGATATTTCTGCCATCAAATCAAAAGTCAAGAGTTCTGTTGCTTCTTTCCTGTTCAAGAAAACAAAATGCAGCCCTATTGTGCTGCCGGTCATATTTGAAGTATGAACATACAGATTTTCGGCAAATCAAAGTGCTTTGATACGAAAAAAGCTGAGCGTTATTTCAAAGAACGCAGGATCAAATATCAGTATATTGATATTATCAAGTTCGGCATGAGCAGGGGAGAGCTGAATTCAGTGATTTCCGCCGTTGGTCTTGACAACGTTGTTGACCCGAAAGATATGGATTTTGAGCTCTTTAATCGCCTGGCATATCGCGAGGATAAAATTGAGAGACTTTTTGAAGTTCCGGAAATGATCCGTACTCCTGTCGTCAGAAACGGAAAACAGGCTACCGTCGGTTATTGCCCTGATGTATGGAAAAACTGGCAATAGATATCATTTTTATACAGGATTGGCAAATTTTATAAAAAAAATAAGCTGATTTTCGTTGAAGTTTCACGAATTTTATAAGAATACACAGTTTACTCTTTTTAAACGAAATGCTATAATTTATTGTGTTGGTTGTTATTTTTGCAATATCCATATTTTTACTTCTCTGGAGGTTTGTATGAAGAAACAAAAAGTCGGTTTTACCGAAACTGCCCTTCGCGACGCAAGCCAGAGCCTGATTGCCACCAGGCTCAGTTACGACAAGATGGAGCCTATCCTGGAGACGATGAACAAGGCAGGCTTTTATTCCTGCGAAGTCTGGGGCGGAGCTACTTTTGACGTTTGCCTGAGATTCCTCAACGAAGATCCCTGGGAACGCCTGCGTAAGATCCGTGAGCATATGCCCAACACTAAGCTGCAGATGCTACTCCGCGGTCAGAACATTCTCGGTTACAAGCATTATCCGGATGATATTGTCCGCCGTTTTGTCCGCGCATCCGTCCGCAACGGTATTGACATTATCCGTATTTTTGACGCTCTGAATGATGTAAACAATTTAAAAGTCGCTATTGAAGAAACCGTTAAGTCCGGCGCTATGGCTTCCGGTGCCATTTCTTATACTACCAGCCCTGTACATACACTTGAAAATTACGTCAAGCTTGTCAATGAAATGGCTGCTATGGGTGTTTCTTCCATCTGCATTAAAGATATGGCTGGTATCTGCACACCGCAGAGCATGTATGACCTTGTATCTGCTATCAAGGATGCGCAGCCGGATCTTCCGCTTGTCATGCATACACACTGTACAACCGGAATGGCTTATATGACCTACCTGAAGGGTATTGAAGCCGGAGCTGATGTGATTGACACTGCAATCTCACCTTTCTCCGGAGGTACTTCTCAACCTGCAACTGAAACAATCTTTTGTGCTCTGCGTGAAATGGGATATCCGGTTTC
>JAEEGF010629731.1_pt1 | contig 21345 bp, 13 predicted proteins | sample 9134171 | NCBI WGS metagenome assembly JAEEGF01 (sample SAMN16246542, study PRJNA631951) | gut metagenome | biome: gut microbiome; feature: rumen; material: AP-attached | host: Bos | place: Iran: Karaj | collected 2018-10 | reverse complement strand
CACCTAGCATTTCTAATAATTTTCAAACTTTCTTCCTGAGGTAACCATCAGAGAAATATTATAGAATCTCAAGCCAAAGCTTTCAACTGGACTTCATCAGGTCATGAACCGATAATCAAAAGGTTAGTCTCGGTTTCATTACAAGCCTTAATTATCAATCCAACTTCACGGACAAAATTTACCACTCTTCCTACACAGACAAAATAATTCTGAACTTCTTTGGTAGGAGTGGAAAGATAAAAGCAATCCTTGATTTTTGGATATTTCACTTTTCACTTCATTCAGTAAATTTCCTCAGCCAATCAAGCTGTATAATTACTATTAAAGATTACTTCATCGAATTTAGTAAACTTTTTGTCCCATTTTTGTAAACGAGGAATTATTGATGAGAATAGCCATTTTTTCCATCATTTGAATTTTCAAATATATTCTTCACGATGCGACCAAATATATTGCATAGGGGAGTGTAAGTACAATTTCGTATGTTTACAGGTCTGTGGAATTTTTACATTCTTTGCAATAGCATAACTTGATATAACCATTCTTTCAGGCCAGAATCTTTTAATTTTCCTAGATAAAATACTCATAATTTCAGGATAGAAGACTATCAAATTACGGTAATCGAATATGGATGAAAGAATAGGAATGTGCTTTTTTCAGCAGAAAAGAAAAAATCTGCTCAACCATTTTGGTAGAGATTCTACTACTTCAATTTTTCTATATTTTTCAGTTCAAGGAATTTGAATCTCCAAAAATTTTAAATTCTCATCAGCTATCATCGTAAAAATCTTGATCTCAGCTTTTGGATCATTTCTAAGTTCCTGTTGAAGTAAATCCTTAAATACTTCTAAAGCTCCTCCAGGGAATAATCGACAATGTACAGCAGCAATTTTCACTATATGATATAATTATACAACAATTAAATGTAATATTTTACACACTCTTTTATAAATTTTTATATAATAATATCAAGAAAATAGGTTAAAATTATAGTTTTTTAGCTCAAGATGAGCTATAAAAATAGAAGTTTATTTATCGGAGAATTTTGGCATAAATAACCCGTTTTCAAAAAACTCATCACATAAGTCACCATATAAGTCAGTTATCTTGAAAACTCCTTCATTTATGTCTGTTAAGTTATTTTTCATTCTACCATCCATAGTTGACCCCCAAGTTACTTCACCCTCTTTATCAATATCCCACATTTTTATGCGGTTTCATATTACAAGATAATTTCAATGAGTAAATGCATTCCTAATGTGTCTCATTTTATCCATATTTTTGTTATATTCTGTTTTGCAATCAGCAAATCATCTATCGAGTTTCTCCCTCTCAACAACTTCAGCATTTTCAGTATTTGCCTCTTCATTTCCAGGTTCAATTACTTCTTTCTTATTAATTCGTTCGTACATTTTTATTATATCATCTAAACATTTTTGATTACTTTTACTTAGAGTTTTTCTATTTGTAGTTATCTTTCAGTCGCTATTCCGGATAGTCTGTAGTTTTTCATCTTCGCTAAAGTTACCAATATTAACATAATATCTTCTTAAAAATTGAACCTGTATTGGATCGATAATATTTTCAAAAAAAGACGATATTGCATCTGCAACATTTTGCATTGTGAATATATAATTTGATAATTCTTTTATTGTTTGAGCTTTTAACTCTTTATATCCCCAATTTGGATTTTTTAATCTTAGATAACAGATAGTTATAGATACAATCGAAAGTAGATTATGAACATATAGTCTATTAGTATCACTCACTAATCATAACGTATTTCATGTTACATTTAATCTCTCGGACTCTATTAACGCTTTCATATTTTTACTTTCTTCGTCTGATTTTCTTGTTTTTTTATAAATCTTATCGTCAGAAACCTTTTTGAAAAATGCTTGTTTAAATTGTGAATCATTTCACATTTTATAAATTCGTTTATTTGAATCTGAACGTTTCTTGTGCTTAAAGGTATAATAATTTTGTGATTTTGAATAACGTCAATTTTCTACAGCATCAAAATCTAAATAAGAATAATAGTTTAATAATTTCAAAGCCTCATCAAAAAAAGAGGGGTTAATATATGCTTCTTTGTGAGGTTGTCATCCTCTATCAATTTTTACGTATACTAATTTCTTTCAGTTTTTCTCTTTATATGATACGTTATGTGCTAATCAGCATCTTATATCATTTAAATCTATCTCATATCCTCCATTTTTATCCAAGATTTCCCTAATCATATCATCAATCTCAAAAATTCTTCTATCGTGATAGAACTGTCGAAATTCTAAAAAGTTATTGCAATATATAGATAGAATGAAATTAACTGAGTCGGGATCTTTACAATTATACTTATCTATATATTCAAAAAAATCATTTAAAAATCATTTACCAGATTGTCATCATCAAACTAGATTAAACAAGCAATAATCATATTTTTCATACTTTTGTTCAGCATGTAGTGTTCATGGTTCAATCTCTTCTCAACCGGGCTGTCTTCATTTATGTGTATCAGAATCCGCAGACTCTAAGGCTTCTAATTTTAGTTTATCAAATCGTTGTACAATATCTATTCCTTTAAGAAATACTTTTCACGGATCTTCTTGTTCGTTGTCTCATAATTCCTCTTGTTCATATCAAGTAATCTTTTCTGGGGAAAAATGTTCACCAGCTTCTAAAACCTCTCAAATATCTCTTTTGAGTTCATCAGGTAATCTTTCTTGTGAAAGCCCACCTTCCTCGTTTTTTAATCTATTTAAATCTTCTTCCACCATATATTATATTTATTATAGTATATAAACCATATACTATAATTATATTCAATGATTGATTTTTTGCAAATTTTTTTTGTTTGACATGAACATGATAGAAATTTGGTTTATACTAGAAATGGATCTTTTGATATAGAATTTGATAAGCCATATACAATATGAGATATCCCATGCTGTTTTTCAGTGCCTGCTATTTGATATTGTCATAGTACAATGCAACAATGAGTAGCAATTTTTGATACAGAAAAGATGGAAGTTACTTATTTAAAAATTTAGAAATTTACACACTATTAATAACCTCAGCAACTACATCGGCAACTCATTCATCAAAGGTAGAATGAATTATATTTTTACGGTTAGAATCTTTTATGAATTAGTATTAATTACAATTTTCATAGCTAAATTTATATAACTTATAGATATCATTAATATTTAGCTTATTTTAAAGAGAATTGTATGAAATATTGTATATGTAAAAATTATTTTACATAAAATGAGATAATTTGCTTTATTTTTATAGGTAGATGATTACTATATTCCATATAGTAACCTTAGAGTTTTAATCATTAATCATCACAAAATGCTAAAGCGATTTTCTGAAATTTCAATGAGAGATGTGACTACATGCTGATGAAAATGAGCTTCACTTTGAGAAATGATGAATGCATGATTGCCAATTCCAAATTGATTTGTTTTGACAACAAATGCCTATTGAAAAGATTCTACCGAACGAGCAAAAAATGTATTACAGGCTTTTGATAAATTGGATACAAAATTTGTAGCAGTTCGTTCATCTTGAACTAAAGAGGATTGAGTAGATGATAGTTTTGCATGACAATTTGATACATATCTTTTTGTAACAAGAGAAAATCTTATTGAAAGAATCAAAGAATGCCATGATTCTGTAAATTCAGAGAGAATAATTTCATATTGTGATTATAAATGAATTGATAGAAAATCAATCAAAGTAGCCGTAGTAATACAGAAAATGGTAAATAGCGATAGTGCTGGAGTATGTTTTACAGTAAATCCAGTATCTCAAAATCATGATGAGATAATGATTGATGCTTGATTCTGAGTTTGAGAAGCTGTCGTATCATGAATGATTACACCAGATAATTATATTGTAAATAAAAAGACATGAGAAATAAAGAAAAATATATCGCAACAGGAAAAGAAACTTATATTATCAGATAAATGATGAACACTAGAAGTAGAAGTTATAAAAGATGAACAAGGCAAACAGAAGTTATCAGATGAGAATATAAAGAAACTATCAGAGTTGGCAGTAAAAATAGAAGATCATTATTGAAAACCAATGGATACAGAGCGAGCGGTCGAAAATTGAGAATTATATATGTTACAGGCTAGACCTATTACAACATTATGAATCAAAAATGAAAAGGAAGACTCTATTGTCGATAATTTTCTTCAGGATTTAAAACAAGAGGATATTTTTGCATTTAGATGAAAAATGTCTTTAATAGAAATTTGAGTATCACGAACCGATAAATTTTTAATAGTTCAAAAGTGAGAGGAATCAATTCAGTTAATAAGTTACTGAGAGATAATAGAAAAAGTAAACAAAGAGTTTGAGGATTATTGGAATAATAAAAATAGTATATCAAATATAAAAAATAAAATTGAGAAAGTATTTAAAGATATAGACTCTTTTAGGGAAAAATTTTTAACAAACGATCTATCAAAAATAACTGATGAAGAAATACAAAAATTAGCACAAAATGCCTATAATTTATATACGTCTTTGGTGTATTCTACGGCTCAATATGATATTTTTGGTCGAGATACAATGTTATATTGTATGAATAAATGATTTTTTTCAATTGATGAAAAAACATTTATACATGCTTCTAAATCTAGGGAAATATCGTTTGAACACAGATGGAATAGAGTATTGATTAAATATCTTTCTGAGTGAATCGATAATGTGAGTAATATCGAATATATTTTTACAAATTATTGGAATACGAAATCTGAAAAAGAAATTAAGGATTATTTAAAGACAATATCAATTGAAAAATTGAAAAATGTAGAGGATGAGTACGATAAGGAATTATCAAAAAATAATTCTGAAATAGATGATTGGTATAATAAACAAAGCGATGATGTAAAGAAAGTTGCAGATTTTGGAATGGTAATATCTTGACTAAAAGATATGAGAAAAGATTATATATGAAAAATGTGAAGTATAATATACCATTTAGATAAAGAAATGTGTCGTAGGGCAAATATTGATAAAAGAGGGTGGGCATTTATTTCGCCAAAAGAGTTATGTTTATGAATTATATGATTAAAAAATATAAAATCTGATATAGAAAAAAGAATTAACAATGGAGTTGTTTGTTTTTGATGATATAATTTAGATTGGATAATTGAACCATGTAATTATGATTCAATAATAAATGAGATAGAGAGAAAAATACCTTGATTATCACATGATGATACTAACATAATTCATTGACAAATATGATCAGTATGAAAAGGAATAGTTAGATGATTTGTAAAAGTAGTTTTATCTCCAGATAATGCAGATTTTAAAAAGTGAGATATCTTAGTTACTAGCATGACTAGGCCTGAATTTCTTCCATTAATGAAAAATGCAAAGGCTGTTATAACAAATGAGTGATGAATAACGTGTCATGCTGCGATTGTATCTCGTGAACTATGAATTCCTAGTATTATAGGTACAAAAAATGCCACTCAAATCTTAAAAGATTGAGATTTAGTGGAAGTGGATGCTGATAATTGAGTTGTGAGAATTTTAAATAGTTTAGAAAAAGATAATCTAAAATTAGAAATTCTATGAAAAACATATACCCCAGAATATTGGCAAAATCCTGAAGTGTTCTTTAATTATCAATGAGTACCTTTTTATACATCAGTTTTTGCGAAATGTTATTCGTTACCTGAATCAAATCGATCCACACCAGCATATTATGTATCTGAGTTTAAAGAAGGTGGTACTATCATACAATATTGTGCATGAAATTTTGTAGAGAAGTGATATAATATTATTAATGATTTATTGGAATGAAAAACAGAATGAAGCGAATTCTTAGCAGAAAATGATAAAAGAATAGTAGATTGTTTTAAAAAATGTAAAAAATATATCAATTCAGACAAAACTAATTTCTTGGATATATGGAGACAAATAGAAATCGCTTTTGCTAATGGATGGCATATATTTAATTTTAGCCATGCTTTACAAGATTATTTAAATAAATTAAAGGAAAGTGATATTAACTTATATCAAATTCTATCAAACAATATCGTAGCACCAGAAAAAACATTTATAAATAAAGCATGAGATTATTTAAAAGAATTAGTTGATAAATATCCAAATGATTTCAATATAGTTTATGAGAATTTTATGAAAGAATATGGTCGATTTCAAAATTCATACTTGTGAGTGAATAAGAATATTACAAAAAAATGGTTAAAAAATTATTATGAAAGTTTACTGGAAAGTAAAAATAATGAATCAGAAGAAGTTTCAGTTACAAATATCCCAGAAAAATATAAATCATTGGTAGATGTAGCATGAAAGGCAATTATATACCAAGACAATAAGAAAAAGTTATGACTAATTGCATATGAAATCATGGATAAACGATTGCTATCAGTATCAATGAAAACTGGTATACCTTTTGAGGATTTTTTACGGCTAACTGTTGATGAGATTTTAAGTTATAACTTAGATTCAGAAGACAGTATTAATGAATTGAAGAAAAAACTTTTAAAATACAAAAATTCAGGTGTTAGACGGTGAATAATGATTGATAATTGATATATTGATATCGATAAAGAATTTTGGGATAAAGTTGTTGAGATAAATTCAATAAAATCAGAATTAAAAGAAATAAAATGAATAGTTTGAAATAAATGAAAAATCGTTGGTAGGGCAAAAATAGTATTAAGCATAAAAAAAGATTGAAATAAATTGAAATCTTGAGATATACTTGTAACTTGAATGATACGTCCAGAATTTTTACCACTTATGCAAAAAGCTGGAGCATTCGTTACAGATGAATGATGAATCACTTGTCATGCTGCAATAGTATCTCGTGAACTTTGAAAACCATGTATAATTTGAACAAAAATAGCAACTCAAGTATTGAAAGATTGAGATTTGGTGGAGGTAGATGCAGATAATTGAGTTGTGAGAATTTTAGACTCTGTAAGTACATGATGAGAAACAAAAAATATACAAACTAAACCATGTGATAAAGAAAATTTAGTTGATGAATTTATATCTTCACTAACTCATAAGGAAAACTTACTTCCTCCTATAACGACCAGTAGTATATTTGTTCAAGGAAGCATAGAATTATATGCTAAGCATATGCCAAATTATGTAAATGATAATGCGTCTATGAATTGATTAACTATATATCGTGGTGGAGAAACATATACATATGTTGATAGTACTAAAATTATAAATATCGCTAATACAGTAGTTCAATTGTTTTTTAGTAAAAAATTAACTCAAGAAGATATCTTTAGAAGGTTTAATCAATACACAGACCAAATAGATAGAAGCTACAAATTATATACGCATAATTACTTAAAAAATTTATCAAATGAGAAACTTTTTGATTTGGCAAAATGATTAATTAACTCTTTTATGGAGTTTGATGCAACCTCTTTATTCGCTATCGTAATAGATGAGAAATTTCTACAAAATCATTCTTCTATCATTAAGTGATTAAATAACTTACCAAAGGATTTTTATAAAAATGCATCGAATATACCCGTAATATCATTTGATAAACAACAAAAGAAAGATGTTATTGATTGTTTAGAAAATTGATGATTTAACAAAGAAAATCTAGAAAAATTACAATATTTATGAACATCTTATTCTAGGTATCTAAGTGTTGAGAAAATGAAAAAATTTATTTTGGACAATTATCAGACAGATAATTTATCCATGGAGAGAGACATGATTGATAAAGAGGATGAAAATTTAGAAAAGGCAAAAGTAACATATAATAAATGGTATAATAGTTTAACATATCAACAACAGTTAATAGCTTCTTTTATTTATACGAGTATAAATCTTAGAGATAAGAGAAAAAATTTTACGTTGAAGGCTCTTTGTACAATATCACGCATTATGGAGGTATTTTTTGTAAAGAATTGATTGAATAAAAAATACTTATGGAATATTTGATTTTGAGAAATATTAGAATGACCTGAGTATATTATTAGCTTAAAGAAAAGGCTTTGATTGAGAGAAAAATGAAGTGTATTTTTTAGTGATTATAATAATCAAAAATTACTTATTCAGGAGTGAACAGAATGCTTTGAAGTGGCCTTTAAGAAAATGAAATCCTTATATAATACAGATATATCCAACAAAATTATTCAGGGATTTTCTGGATCATCATGAAAAGTTCAAGGTACGGTAAAAATCGTTCAATTTTTGGATAAAAATAATAATTTTAAAAAGTGAGATGTTTTGGTAACAGGAATGACACGTCCAGAATTTGTTCCATTAATGAAAAAGGCTTCTGCCATAGTTACTGATGAATGATGAATTACGTGTCATGCAGCAATAGTGTCTCGTGAACTTTGAATACCTTGTGTAATATGAACAAAAATAGCAACTCAAGTCTTGAAAGATTGAGACCTAGTGGAAGTGGATGCTGATAATTGAATTGTGAGGATTTTATAAGGGATGCACCTCGTAGAATACATACTGTAAAATAAAATTTACAGATTTTGTAATATGTGAATTTGACAAATATTAAAAAAAATATATAATTAAATTATAAAATTATAATTTAATTATTAATATAAATTTAATGACAAATCAAAAGGAATCAAGCATTCATTTAAAGTTCATACGCCATGGTGAAAAAGATTGAGATAATCTAAGCGAAATATGAAAGAAACACGCCTCAAGCTTAGACTTGCCGAATACTGTTGCATATGCATCTGACAAAACTAGAACACAATTAACTGCTTACTTTGCAACCAATCCTGATATAAAAGATTTTAAAAAGACATTAGAAGATTTTGAAAATAATAGTGGCAAATTCCGTAAAGTAAGGATTAATAAGAAGTTATGATACGATGGAAATGCAGAATTTTATGGTAAAGCAATTGAGGCGGCATCAAAATGAGAATATAGTACTTTTGTGATCGATTCTGATAAATATTTTCAAGATGAGAATGATTCAACATATACGAAAGTAGCATGAGATTTCGCAGAGATAATTCTAAATTATTGTAAAATTAGAGATTATGCAATAGATAATTGACGATTGCCAAAAGTGTCAAAAGAATTTAATAGACTATTTGTATCTCACCAATGAGTTTTAGAGTTAATTATGTTTAAACTAGTTGAACAAAAAGAATGAAGAAAATGATTAGAAATTTTTATAAAAGAAAATCATTTAGAATGATGAGTAGATTTTTGTGAATGAATAGATGTTTATATATATAAAGATAGAATAAAGTTGAAATTTAGGAATCATGAGTTCAATATGGATGAAGATTTTTTAAAGGATTTAATAAATGAGAGAGATGAATTATACAAAAAAATTAAATTTGTACCAAAGAATTGAGTTGATGACGTTATGTAAGATCCCTGTAATGATGAGTCGCAGTAGATCATTATTATAAATGTATAGCTGAGAAGTGATTAAAATAGTTCAATATTTAATAATTAAAAAGCTGATTCTTAATCGAGTCAGTTTTTTAAATTTTATTAAAATAAAGTCAAATAATGTATAATATATATTGACTTACATACAAAAATCACTATAATATAATGTACTTATTTACCACAAGTGTAAAAATTAGGATGAAACCTGAAAATTGAATAGGTATTTATTGAAAGAGTATTATACAATGATTGGATAATAAAGATTTTTGAAAAAATGTAATTTCAGATAAGAAAATAACATATCAAAATTTCTGGTGCAATAAAGTCTGGTGCTATTAAGCATAGCACAAAAATTTTTTCATATCTTTTTGTATGAATAAATTTTTACACGCAACAAAATTATTCTTTTTAATTATAATTTTAACATTAAAATGGAAAATATAACAAATAAATCACCAGATATAATAGCCCAAAAAATAGATAAATGACTACAAAATGATCAATTATACAGTGCATTATCAGTTAATTATAAATGATGAGTAAAATATATTAAAGGTATAGATAGATATCCAATATTATCAAAAGAGGAGCTAGATGAACTATTTAGATTGTATTATACCACATGAGACACAGAGGCACATGATAAGATTATTCTTTGTAATTTAAGATACCTCATTTATTACTGTAAATGTTTTTTGTGAGGACTAAAAAGTACGTATAATTGCGATAGATTAGTATTGAAAGATCTTATTATGTCTTGATATACATGATTGGTAAATGCGGTTGAGAGTAGAAAATTTGTCCCAGGTAAATGAAGCTTTTTATCGTTAGCTAAATATTATATTAAATGAAGCTTAATGTACTATTTACAAAGGATAGAATTCTTTTTCTGAAAAGAGATTGAGGATAGGAGTAGAAGCGAAATTGCTATTCAGGGCTCTAGAATACCGAAATGAAAGGTTAAAGAAGTAGACAAGTTTATAGATCAATTTTATCAAATAAATTGAAGGTTACCATGTGATCAAGAAATTATATATTTTTACAGTTATGAATTAGATTTTAAAATTGATGCTGCTAAAGATTCCTTTAAGTATTATCAATTGTTAAAAGAATGAATATTATCGTTAGATAAAATTCAAGATGATTTAACTATGGATGAATGTAAGAATAATTTAAATATGGATATGAGTGAAAAAGTTAATACAAATAATGAAATTATGACTGATAAGGATAGTAACGCTGATAAAAAAATAGAACAAGAAAGCTTAAGAACAGACATATTTAGAGCCTTATCAACACTTACTGATAGGGAACAGAAAATTTTGAAATTGTTTTTCTGAATCGGATGTCCAAATCTTCCACTTGCAGCAATATGAGATATTATGTGACTTAATGAGGAGCGTGTTAGACAGATAAAAGAGAAAGCAATAAGAAGATTAAAAAGTCCATCAAGAGGTACAATATTAAAAAAGTACTTATAATAATGCATTAATTATGTTATTTAAAATAATTAATTTGAGATTATTGGAATATTTAAAAAGATTATAAGAGTTAAGATGGGAAAGGAGAATTTATTAAGTAAAACATGAAAGGATATTATGCAATGATTGGATAATAAAGATTTTTGAAAAAATATAATTTCAGATAAGAAAATAACATATCAAAATTTCTGGTGTAGCAAAGTCTGGCGCTATTAAACATAGCGCAAATATTTTTTCATATCTTTTTGTATAAATAATTTTTTATACACAGCAAAAATAAATTAGCAATTATTTTATAGTATAATTTTGATATTAAAATGGATATTAAATTTGTGAGCTGTTTGCCAAGAGAGATTATAGAACTTAGAACTCAAATAGCTAAAGAGGTGATTGAAATACGTAAAGAACTAAATTTGTGTTTGGATTGTCTTAACCATTTAGTTTGAATTGTGGATAGCTGAATAATAGAATCTGCCAGAAATCAGATTTTAGAAAATTTTAATAATAGTTTAAATGAACTAAAAGAAAGACCCTGATATAAAGATGCTGAAAGAAGACATAGATTTGAGGCGCAAAATTTTGTTCGAGCAAAAAAACAATTGAAACATATTTGTGTTTCGCAGAGAATGTTATTTGAATAGTCGTAATTCTTGTTTATTCATTAATATTTTTCATCATTTTTTTATTTAAATGTTGACATTTTTCTTAAAAACATTATATTGGTAGTGATGCAATTTTATTATTAAAATTTATAGCTATGGCAAGTTTAGAAAGCTGATTTAAAGAACCAGAATTAGATAAAAAATCACGAACTCTTTTGGGTCAGAAGTTGGACTGAGAGGGTAGTATTGATCAAAAGATTTGAGATGTGGATAACAAAAATGTCAGACTTATATTGGAGTACTGTTTCAATAACCAAATTCTTCCACCAGAAAAAATTGATGAAGAAATATTTAAATATTATGAAGATATAGAACCAAAGTTATCAGAAGAATGAAATACAGTTATTTTTGATATCTTGAGTTCACTATTTGTTATGCACCCAGAACTTGTTAAAGACAGTATTAAAAATGGTAGCACACCAATACAATCACTTTCAAATAGTTTGAGCAATGAAATCAAAATAAAAGAACACATTTTACAAAAATTACCAGGATTAGATCCTAAGATTAGAAGCTTGGTTGAAATATCTTTGAAAAAGATATTACCATCAATGATAAAAGAAGGTTTTGATAAGAAGGTATCAGACGAAAATGATGAAAGAAAATGTGGTATATATGAAAAATTGGCATGAGTAACAGATCCTGATGAACAAACATTTATTTTGAAATGTTTTGAGGAGTGAAGAACTCCAAGTTTGGTTAACGAAGCCTATGCAGATTATCAATGTATCAAAGAACATAAAGAATGATATGATAAATCTTTAGCTATGTCATATATTAAAAAAACGAATCAGGCATGAGATGCTGTAGTAAATTTTGATTTATTCCAGGAAATAGGTAAATACTGAGAAGAAACAAATAAATACTGAAAAGAAACAATTGATTATATAGTTAACGTAATTAATAAATCCAAAGAGACGCCTACAGTAGAAGAATTAGCGTATTTAGCCTACCGTTGTTTTAATCTATTCCAAGAAATAGCTAATAAATATTGAAAAGGAATGGTTGATCGTGTAGCTAAGGAAATTAATGAATCTAAAAAAGCGTATACAATTAAAAGTTTGGCAGATTTAGTCGACTATTATTGGAAATTAGAATCTATATAATCATTCCACTTTATTAATCATAGAGTCCCAGCTGAAGCCTTTCACTGGGATTTTTTCAAAATTTCATTTTCTGATTTTTTGTATAGATTCACAGATTCACTTTGCACTTGGTGGTGACATTAAGATTACATTTCCACTTACGACTTCAGGAATAGCCGCAAGGTTTGAAGTAATTAAATTTTTTCACATTGCACAGGATTCTGAATGTACAGATCCGAATCACTCTGCCAATGATGGAGCTATAATTACATCTGCACATGCTACAAAGATTCTTAAATCATCTTTGGAAAATCCCCTGAAAATCTGAATTTTATCTTCAGCATTTAATTGTTTCGATATGGCATTAATCCTTTCAACTATGAAATCACTTCTTTTGGATGGAATGATATTAAAGAGTAATTTTGAATCAGGATTTTCTTCCAGTATCTGAGGAATTGCTTCCACCAACAAATCAATTCACTTAGTTTTTCAGGCGTGTCAGTAGTAGGAAATGAGATATGAATCATTCCATCAATATTTATTTTTTCGTTCATCTATTTCATTCTCTTTAACATTCTTCATATCCCAAAAATCATTGTCCACACCGTTATAAATTAGATGCAATTTTTTATCACTTATTCATCATTTAACACGTAATGAATTTAGGGTATAAAGCGATACACAGTGATAAATGTCATGAGGGAATTTAATCATCAACCATTCAAATAGTTCAAAAATTCGGCGAGAATACCGTGGTTTGAGCTCTTTCCAAAGTTTTCCAAAAATTTCGTGAATTGTGGTTACCGATTTTTTATGAAAAATTCTCGCTAAAATGCTGGCTGGAATTGTAGAAGTATAACTCGAACTATGAATTATTTTAATATTCTTATTCTTTCTTAGAACTTCACAAGCTTTCACAAATCACTTAAATAAGAATCATTTCCTTCATTTTCAAACTCTATATATTGTTAGATTTCAGACTTTTTCATATTCTTTCAAATCATCTTGGAAGCGAGAAGTTATCAATGTGATTTTATATCATTTCTCTAATAATCAATTTATCAAATGTTCAAAAACATTCTCAATTCATCATCTATGAGGGGAGTAGTAATCGAGTAAAAATAGAATTTCCATATTTCGAAATGATATTCTCATAAATATAAATTCACTATATGATTTTGAATATTTGTTGCAATGAAAAATATCATATAGTATTTTTTATAATAGATTGACATTGTTAATTAAAAATGTATAATCAGTAATGCTAGTTTTTAAGATCCCCTGAATAGGCAGGGAAAACAGTATACTGTCTAGCAAGTAACATTATGGGAAAATTTAACAGAGATGGAGGAGTCAACTCTGGAGGAAAGAACAAGAATCGCTCCGGAGGGTCTGGATATTCTGGACCGGGCCACGGTCAGAACCATACCAAGGACAACAATCATCGTATGAGAACCCAGAAGAATCAGGGACGCCGCCAAGGCGGAAACGGTCGCTACTGATTCTCAACATCCTGCAGAGAGTTAATTAATACTTTGTTAGTTAGCTCTCTTTTCTTTAATTTACTTGTTTTTCATATTTCTTTTAATATCATAAATTTGTATTATATTTAGTGTTTCAATTATTACATGCGTATTTATATTAAAACTCCATTAATCAATAAATCTAAAATGATTCCACATTTAGTGGAACATTGTATAGGACATTCTGTATTGGATATGAAAGATTTTTTTGAATTTTCGTATTGATTAGATGGGGTAATAAATACAGATTATACTTATTTTGAATATGATAAATGGATTAACTACGAAGATGTAGGTAAGAAGATAACTAAAAAAATAACGAAAGAGTCTTTTTTGTATGAAAAAGATATAATAAAACAGGAATTGGAGGACGTAAGTTATGACCAAAGAATCTATGAATGTGTGGTTAGAAAATATTTGGATTCAGATTTTTCTATGAATAAATATGAAAAAGCATCTTGGGAAGATGTTGAGAATTATCATGAAAAGTATTATCAATCTGAAAATATGATAATAGTGGATGATGAGTTCAAGATACTAAAACAGTGATTTAATATAGAAAAAACCGATGATAATGATGTTCAAAAAATATCAAAATATTCGTTAAATTTTGAAGATGATAAATATTCGGTATTTATCTGAAAGAAAACGGACTGAATATGATACTGGGAAATGTATTTTTTCTTCCGAATTATGTGTTTTTATTGAGCATATTCTCAGAGATGGCAAAAGGGGGAGTATTACTATTTAGAACCATATTTTTATGAATATGAGGATAATTGTATAGTGTTGATATGAGACTATGATTATTCTCAATTAGATGAAAAGTTTTTTGAATGATGAAAAAAATATATTATTAATATGTTTGAATCATGATATTTCAAAGAAAAGTTTTTCTTAAATGAGTATTTTTATTGAATCCCCAAAACTAGGGATGAAGTAATCCAAAGTTATAAAAATTTTACACGAAATCAGTTTAAAGAATTCTTAGAGCTAAAATAAACTCATCTGACTAGGTTGATTAGGTTTTCAAGTTTCAGCCTTCTTTTCTTCCACTTTCAGATTTCATAGGAAAGGGAATTTTTCTATGATTTCATCTCGTCAATCATAAATTTTGATTCCCAAGTCCTCAGCTTTTTCTCTTTTTGATCATGCTTTTTCTCCACAGAGTAGAAAATCTGTATCTTTTTTAGGTTGTTCGTGAAAAATGAATCAATTTTTTTCCATTTCGGATTTTATCATTTCACGAGGAAACTGGAAAGTTCATGTGATAGAGAAGGCAAGACCATCATTCTGAGGAGCTTGCGACGAAGAATCTTGAGCGTTTCACGCATAAGATCCTTCACCTTCGGTTCAGGATGACGAAGAAGACGTTCATGTTGAGGCACAAAACTCCATTCAAAATCACTCCAACTTCTCGAGCATTGCCTTCACTTGCTTATTTGCAAAAAATTCTTTCAAAGCGATGATAGTTTTTTCTCAGATTCAATCTATCTGAAGCATTAGTTCCTCGTTTGTTAACAAAACTTCAATTTCAGACAGATTTTTAGCTCATTTTTCTTGTAAAAATTTTTCAATATCTTGCGCTGTTTTTTTTCATATATTAGGAATTCCCAATGCATTCAATTTTCTCCATAGTTCCTTATGTTTAGATTCTTCTAGTTGCTGAGCGATTTCATACAGCATTTTTTCTCAGATTCATGGAATCTTTTTCAAAAAAATCTGAGTCTGAATTTCCGATAATTTATAGATATCAGCGACCGAATGAATCAAGTGCTGCTGCATCAAAATATCTACAATAGCATCACCAACTCATTGAATATCCATAGCTTCCTTGCTACAGAAATGGATTAACTTCTCCTTAATCTGAGCAGGACATTCAGGATTAGTGCAGTAGTAATGTATCTCAATATTTATAATCGGAGAATTACAAGCAGGACAGAATAACGGAGCAGAAATCTTCTCTTCAACTCAGCTTCTTCTCTCCTTTATCACACTTGTAATATATGGAATCACTTCTCCACTTCTTTGAATCCAAACGAAATCATGAAGCTTGATATCTTTTTCATTTATGAAATCAAAATTATGTAAGCTTACTCTAGAAATCTCCACTCAGCTTAATTGAACAGGCTGTAAATTCGCAACAGGAGTGATAATTCCCGTTCTTCAAACTTGGAAATCTACAGACAAAATCTGAGTACTAGCTTGCTGAGCAGGGAATTTATAAGCAATAGCTCGCCTTGGATGGTGTTGAGTGGATCATAAAATTTTACGGAGAGAAACAACCTTTTCCGCCGTTTCTCACTCAACTGAAAAAAGAGTCTGATTTTTTTCTTCATTTGTTAGTTCAACTTTGGTAGGCTTATTTTCCTGGAGTTTGATAACTAATCCATCAAAATCATAGTCCAACTGGTCCAATTCGGCTCTAGTTTCGCTTCTAGTACAGATTTCTTGAATTCATCCTATCGTCTGCTTTCCAAACGATAAATCCACTTGGCTAAATCATAAATCTTTTAGCTCAGGTTCAATTGTATTTCAATTTTCATCTTCAGCTTCTAGTAAATCATACACAAAACAAACTAATTTTCTTTTCTTCACTTCTCCGCTATCAAGTAATTTAATACTTCCAGCGGCGGCATTTCTAGTATTTGAGAAGGGATCTAATCAATCTAATTCTCTCTGCTCATTAATCTCTTTCAAAACTGATTTAGGCATCATAATCTCTCATCTTACACGCAATAGTTTCAGATTTTGAGTCAGAATTTTTGGAATATTATCTATCATTTTCACATTTTCTGTAATATCATCTCACACATATCCATCTCCACGTGTAATTGCTTGTTTAAATTTTCAATCTTTATAAATCAATTCCACAGATAGACCATCATATTTAGGCTCTACAACATAGAAATATTTATAAACTCATTCTTTAGTTAAAGCTTTTTGAATTCTTTCATCAAACTCTTTCAAATCTTCGGTATTATAACTATTTTCCAAAGAGAGTAGTGGAGTTTTGTGGTCAGCTTTTTCAAATCATTCACTTACTTGTCAGATTAAGGCTTGAGTAGGGGAGTTTGAAGTAATCAATTGAGGAAATTCAGATTCAATTCTTTTGAGAAAATTAAAAAGCTGATCATATTCAAAGTCAGAAATTATTGGAGCATTCTGTAGATAATAACGGCGATTATGTTCAGTGATACAATCTATCAATTCTTGATAAATCTCTCCAATATTAGGGAGCTTGGATAAATCAGGAGTATTTATGAAAGTTTGTAAATATTGAGTTTGCTCTGAAAGAGTCATTTATTTGTAGTTATATAAATAATATTTATTGAATTCGGTGTTCTTTTTCATATTCACTTTGCTCTTGCCTAGTTTTTGGTAATGAAGAGTTACCACTACGAACAAAAAATTGCTCTTGTCATTCATTTGTTATGAATACAGGTTTTCAACTTTTTTCAACCTTAACTCTACAAATTGTTTTATCATCAATTTTAGGAAAATCTATTTTTAAATGTGTTTCAAAAGTATTATTCAAATATTTCTTAATAATATTTCTTAAATGAAGTTCAAATCAGTCTATATTGTTTTTAGGTGCTAAAGATTCCATATCTTTATCTATTCAAAGTATGTTTCAATCATCTTCTACTCCAATTAATAAAGTTCCTCATTCAGAATTTAGGAATGCAGAAATTGTTTTAGCAATAACAAATTCAAGTTTAGGATTAATTATTCCTTGTCTTAAATCATAACGCATAGAAGATTTTAGTTCACATTTTTCATTTTCTCATTTGAATATTAATTCTTTTAATTCTTCATCTTCATTATTTTCATCGTGAGTACATTCTAATCTTTTCATTATTTCGTCATACATCCATTTTGCTCTATTCTCTAAGAATACATCGTAATCATTACTTAATACTCAGGCATTAATATCTATTAGATGCGATTTTAAAGTTTCTTTTAATAATGGATTGATGTCCATAAATTCTTGAATATACTGAGAAGGAGCTTTAGCTCTTATTTTATTCTTATTTAAATCTCAACTTACTAAGGTAATATTTACTAAACTATTTTCGTTTTCTATAAAATTATTAGCTAAATATGCTTTAGGAAAGAAATGATGGTAGTTTTTGCTATTGGCAGCCTTTAAAAAATTGTTATCTAGAAATACTTTTCAGTTGTTTCTGAAATCTTTTGGTTCTTGGTATGCTAAAAGACATAATACAGCTTTACAGAAACTACTACCTGTTCTGAAATAGGTGTTTATAAGGTCTTCTGGAGATGTTAAGCGTATGACGATATCATCTCAATATGTTGGTCTTTCTCAATTTAAAATTAAATCTACTCTTCTGACATCTTGTGCTAGTTTTCATTCCGTTGCACTTGAATATCTATTTGATAGTGATACTCTCCAAAATAATTCTTCTAATCGTTTTGCCTCGTCACCTACTGGATCATCATTTTTAAAATGATAGTAGTATGCAAAGGGTATTAGTAAGCTATCATATGGAAGAAATGATGAAACTGGTATGCGATATACTGAACGAAAATAGTCTATTGCCCACTTAATACATCAGATTGCTTCATCCCAAATATTAATTATTTCATCTTTATCTAACTGTAAAATTACTTTACTTTTACACTCTTTGTTTTTACTAATTAATAGAGATATTAAACTTAGAATTGCTGAGTTTGAAATTGTTTCATATCAATTGGCCTTTACTTCATCGATGAATTGGTTGAATAGTTTGCTCATATCAAAATTTCTTTCTTCATCAAAAGTTTTTGCTGACATTATTTCGAATAGTGTAAGTTTTTTACCTCAAGTATTAATTCTTGTAAATACTTCAATAGCCGATTCTATTTTATCTTTACGTAACAGAATAGTAGAAAAATCATAGGTTTGGAACGCTAATCCATATTCATTTATTCTTCAAATTTCTTCTTGATTAAATCTTTCTTGAAATGATGCATAATTTTTTTGAAATGAAAGTACCTCGCTTAATGATACGAATGGTCATTCAGGCTTTTCTGAAACTATGATTTGAGTATCTTCATCTTTAGGGTCAACACTTAAATCTACATAAATTTCTGAATAATTTGTTATTTTCTTTTCTCAGTATTTTTGAATTTCAGCTCCTTTATATGCAGCGTATAATGAAGTTATTCTCTGTTGTCAATCAAGTACGTATTGAACTTTCATACCTGCAGGTGTTTCAGGCAATTCGAGATTTCAAATATTTTTTATTTCATTTAATCTTTCGTTAGTTTCTCGAAGAATAAAAGTTCAAATAGGATATCCTTTTAAAATTGAATCTAGTAGTTTTGCTGTATCCTCTATGCTCCATACGAACTCCCTTTGAAATTTTGGGACTTTAATTATTCCATTTGAAATATCGCTGATAAGATCTGAATATTTTTTGGTATCAGGTTTTGGTTGTGCTCAAAACATCCTATTATTAGTTTGATTAAAATAATATTTATATAATCTATCAAAATGTGCTCATTTATCAATAAAAAATAGAATAATAATATTAAATATTTTCTCATACGAATCTCTTGCAAAATGTAAAATCATTAACAAATTAAAAAAAAGAAACGACAAATGCCGTTTCCTTTTTTGTACATGAAGTGACTTTTTATCCTGCATAATTAATAGCTAATTTTTTTAATTTTTTTGTGTGATAATCTACTGGCGTAGTAAATATATTCAAGAATGTTCTGTTGATTTTACTTTCTATAATTGGTTTGATAATTTCTCCTTTCTGCTTTTCTTCTAATGTGAATAGAGCAGGGTTGTACTTTGTGGTATAAATCTGATGAAACTCCTTCAGATTGATATAAATTTCATCTTCCTTCTTGTAAAAGTCTACTTTGTAATGCCTTAGAACGTTCCTTACTAATTTTCGTGAGATACAATAGATTTCAATGATTTCTTGTAATGTTGCGAATTTTTCCATATCGTTATTACATATAAAATCTAAAAAATCTGATAGTTACCTTCTAGTCTTGATTATTCTTCTAGGTGAGTGTGACGCTTCTGCTCATATATTTAAAAAATTACTCTCACGCATCATTTTTTCATATTTTTTTACATCCATGAGGACAGCAACGGGAGAGTTGTTTACAAAAATGATTTTATCTTTCCTTAGATCTTTTACATACGCATTCATATTCTTCTTGAGATCTGTTACTGAAATACACTGATCTGTAAGCATTCAATACTGAATAAAGAGCTAAATAAAGATTTAAATACGACTCTAAATTAAGACTTTTATTTCAAAAATCAAGAGATTTTACCTAAAAGATTTGACAATATAAAAAATGTTGTTTTTTACTATTTTTCTGCTGCATAAATATAGTTTGTAATCTCTTGCAAAACAGAATAATATTTCTATATAAGAACTGTAAAGCAGTTCTTTTATTTTATTACCAAATATTAATATGTGAGGATTAGGAATTTTGTTGTTCTTTGCTCTTATCGTTGTAATTTGCGGTTTAAGAGTAGTAAACCAGTACGAGAGAAAAGTTTTGTTCACACTTTGAAAGTATACTGGAATTTTGAAGCCAGGACTTAAAGTTATCATTCCTTTTATCCAGACTACACAAACAGTAGATATCAGAGAAAAGGCTGTAGATGTTCCTAGTCAGGAGGCTATGACAAAGGATAATATCTCTTGCTCTATCAACGCTGTACTTTATTACAAGGTTAAAGAAGCTGAGGTAAATAAGGCCGTAATCAACGTTAAATATCTAGATTATGCAATGACTCAGTTCGCTCAAACTACAATGAGAAATATCGTTGGGCAATTCGAACTTGATGAATTACTAGCTAAGAGAGAAGAGGCTAGTCAAAAGATTAAAGCAATCGTTGATGAAAAATCTGACAGCTGGGGAGTAGATGTACTTTCTGTAGAGTTGAAAGATATTATTATTCCTACAGATTTGCAGAGAACTATCGGAAAACAAGCTGAAGCTGAAAGAGAAAAAAGAGCTAAGATTATTACTTCTGAATGAGAATTGGCATCTGCAGAAAATTTAGTTAAAGCTGCTACTATGCTTTCAAAAACTCCTGGAGCTTTGCACTTGAGAACATTACAATCAATTAATGATATTTCAAGTGACCAATCTAATACAACAGTTTGGATGATTCCTATGGAATTACTTGATGCAGTTAAGGGATTCG
>JAEEGF010131150.1_pt1 | contig 21354 bp, 22 predicted proteins | sample 9134171 | NCBI WGS metagenome assembly JAEEGF01 (sample SAMN16246542, study PRJNA631951) | gut metagenome | biome: gut microbiome; feature: rumen; material: AP-attached | host: Bos | place: Iran: Karaj | collected 2018-10 | reverse complement strand
TTTCAATTTTGCACCCACCACCGGATATTCATCTACTATGTGTTTGTTATCAACCTGCTGAATTATCTTAGCCTCTACCCCACTTTCCAGTTCAGCGACACGAAGATGGTGGCGATTCAGCTGATAATCGCAGGCGTAAGTTTGTTTTTAATCCTTTATTTCTATGTTAAAAATCATCAGAAAGCTGCTTCAGCAGCTGCTTGACGACATCGATGCCGGCAACTCGAACATCACCGAGGAGGAGGGCATCAAGATTTATGAGCTTCTGAATTCGATTCACGACCCTTACGTAAGTCTGTATGAGGCTTGCCGGATATTGAATGTGAGCCGCGCCACGTTTTACAACCTGATTAACGATGGTACGGTGCCGAAAGGCATCAAACGTACGGGATTCAAAGAGTTGTGTTGGAAGAAATCGGAGATTATGAAAGTGGCTGAGGAGAGGAACAGGGATTAGTTTTAGTATGTTTCACAGGGATTTCCCACACTGTGGCGCAGCAGGTTATGTTGATTCAAGAAGGCAATGGGTGACAGGAAGATTACGTCTTTAGTAAATCGTGGGGATGTACAGAACTTTAAACATAAACTATGAGGTAAAAACATGATATTTATTCATAGAAAAACTGTGGAAAATTCGTTTTCGTAAATTATTATCATTATGTTTGCACATACATAGCTGGTTCTTCCCTACTCCGTTTTTCACCTGATAATGAAAAGTCAAGTGCTCCGGAAGAAAAAAAACAGAAGTTACGGGAAGTTAACGAGCTTAGCTTGTAGATGATAGTTTTTCCTTTGATAATCCGATATCAGAATCATTCAAATAGAAATAGGATTTTGTCTTTATTAATTTATCAAAAAACGAGCGAAACCTAAATAATCATTACTTTAACTATTTCAAAAACCGAACGATTATGAAGAGATTAAACTTGTTGCTTATATTGGCAATGCTGACATTGAGTGCAAATGCCCAGCTGAAAGTAGGTATATTAACGAATAAAATCAAAATGCTGGAAGCAATAGGAGATGTACTCCCTGAGAGATACACCGTGTTTTATACTGAAGTGGGAAATGGCCGCAAGGTCAGGATTTATTATGGTTCGAATGATGAGGCACATGGTGACAGGATTTGGGAAGATGGTGTATATCCGGCAAGTTATGTGAAATTCACAGGGTACTATTGTGGAGAGATTACAGACCCGAAAGACGATATAGTCAACATCCGTAAAGGTCCCGGAACCAATTATAAAGTAGTTGACAAAATATGGGTGGATAATTTTGTCATCTTCAAAAAGACAAAGAGCAACTGGTATCAGCTGTATGGCTATTGCCCCATGGAGGGAAATGACATAGAACCCAAGCTGATGGGCTATATCTATAAAGACCGGGTTAAAATGCCTACAGTATCAAAAGAATAAAGAATCTTAGTTGGTAGTTTTTAGATGCCATGCAGATGATTTCCCAACCGACTTCGGGCATCGAGCCCTCGACGGTTGGCACGGACGGGACGTCCATGCCCCCAGTCGATGTCCTTTTGGGGTTAATGGGCTGTAATAGGAGATTCTAGGAAACTATAGGTTATTCTAGGGAACTCTAGGCTATTATAGAAAACTCTAGGTTATTCTAGGAAACTCTAGGCTATTCTAGGGAACTCTAGGCTATTATAGGAAACTCTAGGTTATTCTAGGAAACTCTAGGCTATTCTTGGTCATTCTAGGATTTTTTTCATCTGTGGCGTTTGTTGGCGATGGCGGTGTAGAAGGGGCGGCGTTGCTGCTGCCTGAGAAGGCGAATATTTGGTTTTGGGGGAGACGGTTTAGGGTCTATAGTAGACGGATTTAGATGCTGAGCTTTGACTGCTGATTGAGCAGCGGCGGAGTCTAAAGTAGATAGATTTAGACACTGAGATTCGTCTTCAGATTGAGCAGCGGCGGAGTCTAAAGTAGATGGATTTAGACGCTGATTTTCGGGATTGCGGGATAATGGGATTTCGGTATCTCGAGAATCTTCCTCTGATTGCTGATTGGCTTCTTCTTTTACAACTTCTGCTGCTACTTCTGATTTTGCTACTTCTGCTGCTGTCTCTTCTTCAGGATCTTTTTCGTTGAAGAACTCCTGTTCGATTTTCATGAAGTTTTCTCTTCTTTGTCGGAAATTTTCCTTGAGTCTTCTTTTGTCCTCTCTCAAATCTGCATAGAACGCTTCAAACTCACCTCCTACCAGTTTAATGAGGTCTTCCTTTTCCATGCCAACTTTCAATGCCGTATTGACCATATTCGAGATTAACTCATATTCATACTGATGTCTGGAGTTGAGGTTCTGGGCGGCATAGTTTTCTTCGTATTGTATCCTTTGCTTTCTTCTTAAGAGGTGGTCTGACTCATAGATTTGGAACCACTCATGGTCCATGCTTTGGTCCATGACCCATTCGCCTCCGTTTTTGCTTGGTTGTTCCTTTGCGCAGAGGAAGGGTGTCATCTTGGCGATGAAGGTAAGTCTTTCGTTAGGCTTTGCTTTCTGGAAGCTGTCTTCCACGAGGTCGTAGTTGTTCATCATAAGTGCTTTGAACATGTACTTGACCGATGCTGTGATTTTGTTTGGAGTGCCTTTCTGGCGTCCTCCGGTTTTTTGTCCTTGTGAGTTCATGGTATTAATTTTTAGGAGTTAATTATTAAAATGAAGTTAATCCTGCGGATGGAGTTAATTTTCTGCGAAAATAGGAGTTAACGAGTGCGGCTCGTGGGAGGATGGTTCAGCGTGGTGTTTTTCAGATTATGGCAAGGGCTGTGACTTTTAATTGGTTTTTTGCAAAGTTAGGTGGAATTTTTATTGGTTTTCGACGTTTTCGGAATTTTTGAACACGGATAACACGAATTAATGAAGAATGTAAAATGAAGAATGAAGAATTTTACACCATGCGAAAGTAGTATAATATTTATTGTACAGGAATTATCAGAATTAATTGAATTATTGTTAAACACGGATTACACGAATGACACGTAAGCCATCAGTAAACCCAATATTGCGGTGATTCTTCTAAAATGTTGGAGAGATTATCAAAAATCTTGTGGGATTCTCTAAGATTCTTGTAAGATTCTCAAAGTATTTCAGAGGATGCCCTTCTGCTTGAGGATATTCGGAAGCAGTTCCAGCATGCCCCGTAAGTAGTCCTCATCATAGTACTCATATCTTTTACTGTTCCTGCCATTGTTGTTCTGTTTTTTTGTTAATTCCAGTACAAAGGTAACTGAAGAACCTGTAAAAGTGAACGGATATGCTCTGGGAAAAGCTACATTCCGCCAGCAACATTGAAAAGTGATAGGGTATGCTTTGGAAAAATTCCGCATTTTGAGTTGTTTTGTCCATTTTTACTTCCTTTTATGGACGAACGGACATCAAAAAGAGACTATTATTACCCTTCAGACTACTGACTGCAGGCCCGGAATGCTGAACGGATATGCTCCGAAATATACCCACTCCTCCGCATGGTCTTTCTGCTGCCAGGCGGAGAATCCGCTAAGCGTTTCCTTGTAAGCACGTTCGAGGTGTTGGCGTTAATCATGTAAGTCCAGCTCAGGCTCTTGGCCGTCACAGGCTCACTGTCCATCCGATCTCTTAAAAAAAAGCGCCAGCTCTTTCAAGTATGACGTTCCCTCATAGGCAATCTTTGCAGCATCAGCCAATGGAACAATGGCATTCTTTCCATCCGCCGTCAGCCAACGGCGGCGACGCACGTGGAGAACCGTTCTACGGCCACGAACAAGAAAGTCTAGTATCTTCTTCTCTTCCGTGAAACCATTTGCCTTAATGCTGGCAAAACCATCTGGACGGTTGTCCTTCTCGTCGAGATACAGGTGTAACTCCTTTGTGTTGAGCTGACCCACTTTCTAGGCTGCCTCTTCACAGTAGTCCACTAAATCAAAGTACTTTGACACACCTTCAGGGAGGATATATATTTCTAAGTCCTTGTAGAAATATGTCTCTTCTTGATTCATGCCCACAAAGGTAAGCATTTTCACACAATAATCCATCGTTCGATGAAGATTTTAGTTAGTTTCACACTGCGGTCAGCCACGGACAATCCCCGTTGAGCCCATCTATTTTTCTATTTCATATAGAAATTGTTTAGCCTCTATAATTCCTTTAGCGGCAGCTTTTTTTAGCCATTTTTTTGCTTCTTCAACATTTTTTTCTACACCAGCTCCAAACCAATAAAATCCTCCCAACATAAATTGTGACATTCCATCATCTTTTTCTGCACCAATTTTTGCCCATTTAAAAGCCTCCTCGTAATTTGGATTACCATCAATTTCTGACCCATAATATGATATTAACAAAGACACACCATTATAATCTCCATTTTCAATAGACTTACGCAACCATTTAATTGCTTCTTTATAATCTTGCTTTACAACACCATTCCCAAAATAATATGAAGCACCTAATAAGTATTGAGAATAGGCTTTTCCACTTTCTACTTCTTTTATCAACAAATTATATGAGTGTTCATTTAATATGAAGCCTTGTCCATTATTGTTAATGTTTCCTATTTCATCATACGTTGATGAAACATCTTGGTCTTGTATTATTTGCCCATGTGATTCCACTTGGTACAAAATAAAAATGGATAATGTTAAAACTAATATTTTAGTGTTCATTTTCTTTATTTTTTGCAAAAATACAAGTTTTATCTATAAAAACCTTTTATTTATCTTGATAATTAAGCATTATTAACTTTCATCTCCTAGATTTAGGTGTCTTGTTACGGATTAGTTTGTCGTACTCGTCTTGCGCCTGTTTCATGCCGATGTCGCCAGTGACGGAGTACACTGTGACAAACGGCTCGTCAAGACGTTGACGGAGCAGACGCATAGTCTCGGCATAGTCAGCCAAAAACCTCTCGCTTTGAGGTGACTGGCTTTCCCTTTCAGGCAGGTTGTTCACCACAACCTGTTTCGGAATAGCCTGAGCCTTGGTATAAGACTCAGCCAGCAAAGTCGGAGGGGTGATTGTCTTAGTCACATACTCGTTTGACAGAGAACCGACCTTGTTGTTTCTCTGGGCAAAGTCCAGCGCCTCTATTATTGGACGGACATGCCTGTTCTTGGTGAGCCTTTGCGATGCCACCCGTTCCCCTGCATGTACGATGCCCGCCGGAATGTCGGGCAGTCCGTCGGGCGTGAATCCACCCTCGCTGTAGCCTTGCGCCTCCGCAGCCTGTTGCTGTTTTTTGAGAGCCTGCACCTGCAACATACCATCCGCTATTACAGCAGCCGCGGCAACCGGTGCGATTATATATCCCACCAGCGGGATTGCAGCAGCACTGGAGTATGCATTGATGGCTTCCTGTGCCGTCTGCGCTATGGCGCATTGTATGTAGTTGAGCTTCCACCATATGTTGACCTTGAAGTTGAGTTTCCAATATTCCTTCCATACCTATCGTAGTAGTCTGTGGATGTTCCTCCATAAGTTGACCTTGTTGTGGAACTTCCTATACTTCTTCCGTATTGGTCGTAGTAATCTGTAGATGAACCATTGTAAGTTGATCTTGTTCTTGAACTACCTGTGCTTCTTCCGTATTGGTCGTAGTAATCCGTAGATGACCCATTGTAAGTTGATCTTGTCGTTGAACTTCCAGTACTTCTACCATATTGATCGTAGTAGCTTGTGGATGCTCCGTTGTAAGTTGATCTGGTTGAAGAGCTGCCAATACTTTGACCATACCGATTGTAGTAATTTACATTGTACTGTGCGAAACTAGAAACACTTGCCATAAGGCTTACGATTGCTGTAAGAATAATCTTTTTCATAATGTAATTGTTTTTTAATTGTTATTATTGTTTTTTGTTCTTTACTCTTTATGATTAGAATAGATAAAAGGTTAACAGGATTTTAAAAGATTTTTTCAACTATATAAAGAATGGCCAAAGAAATCCTTTTAACTCCGATAGCCAGGCATCCACGAATATAATTCTGGCTACTGAATCTATCTTACAATAACTGATAAAGAATACGACTGACATGATTTGACTAATGAGCATATAAGCTCCTACCAGAAACCCTAAGATAGTGCTCCAAACATTATTATTTTCCATTTTGTATAAATTTATATTGTTAATAATTTGCTTTGTTTACTCTTTATGTTGGAACCAGTAAAAAGGTTAACAAGGATTCAATGTTAATTTTAATAGATATTCTAACGATGCTTTAATTTATAAAATCCAGATTTCATTGATAAAGCAAAAGAGCAACAACGTTGTGCGGTGTTACTCTTTTGCTTAAAGATTATCATCGAGTGTATTTTAGTAATCTATTCCAAGATCTCTTAATGCCATTTTTGCTGTGTCATATCCCTGACTTGCAGCTTTTCTATACCATTTCACTGCTTCATCCAAGTTCTCTTCTACTCCAGTACCCGTTAAATACATATCTCCCAGTGATGATTGAGCATCAGGCATCCCTTGTTCTGCTGCCAAACTGATCCATTTCACAGACTCTTTAAGATCCTGTTCCACTCCAATACCCATTCCGTATCTAATACCTAAGTTATATTGACCTCCAGGATATCCAAGTTCTGCTGCTGACCTATAGCACTTAATGGCTTCATCTAAATTTTGGTTAACTCCTCTGCCATATTCATAGCAATATGCCAAGAAAACATATGCCTGACCACTTCCTTGTTCTGCCGCTTTTCTATACCATTTTATAGCCTCGTTTATATTTTGGGGAACATCAACACCCATTTCATATCTGGATCCCAAATTGCATTGAGCTTCAACATACCCATTTTCTGCAGACTTTTTTAACCATTTCATTGATTCTTCAATATCTTTTTCCACTCCATTACCATTATAATAAAACTCACCCAATTTAGCTTGTGCTTCAGCATCTCCTTTCTCTGCCCTATGCAGAACGTTTTTAACTTCTGGTGACATTTCTCTATCGCTTTTCCCAGAATTATTTGGCTTTGTATCACAACATATTAATATTGTAGTAACCATTAAGGAAATAATTATTGATTTAATCATAACTTATAAATTAATTTGATTTTACTTTTTTCTTTCACAATAACGTGGTATTAAACAGCACAATTCTACCATATAAAGAATATCCACAACCAGCCTTTCAGTTCTGCTAGCCATGTGTCGATGAAAATTATTTTTGCAATAGAATCATCACTTTTGCAATAACCCACCATAAAGACGACTGTCATAATCTGGCTCATTAAGATATAGGCTCCTGCTAAGAAAGTCAGGATCGATTCCCAAACATTATTTTTATCTTCCATAATTAAAATATTTAATGATTATTTACTCTGATTTATAAATTCTCAAAAGAATGTGTGGCAGTGTGAGCACCGCCACACATCTCAAATAAACAATATTAAATGGGAGAAGCACATTTGGCTTCATGGCCATTATTATGATTAGAGTTCATAACATACCTTGCATGGCTTCCTGTTCATTTCTTTTGCTTTCTGAAGTGTAATCTTCCTGACAAGTCCTTTATCAAGGCTCTTCTTTAATGTCCAGCAAGATAAGTATTTGTGGTATGCATAAGCGCTGCTACTTGTGCTTATATATACGTTAGGCTTTGTTGAAGTCGAAGTTATAGCTGGACTTCCTGATAATGTTATGCATAGTGCGATAAATAATGTTTTCATTGTATTGATGTATTTAAATTAAGCTCTTATGGCTTTGTTGATTCTTTCCAGCTTCGATATATGTATCTTCAGACTTTCTCTGATTGCTATCTCATAATCACATTCTTTTTCACACATCTTGCTAACCACAACGAATAGTTCAAGGCTCATGAGCAGAAAGAAGAGGATAAGGTAAAACACACCTGCCATTGTTCTGGTTGAGACAATTGCCCACATAGCCTCAAGCTCTTCCAGGAAACCCACACTAGCCTTGCATTCGTTTCTGACATCCTCTTCGATTGTCTGTTTCTTCTCTACCCAGTTCTGCTCTTGTACACGAAGATTATTCACAGTTTTTGTGTTGGTGTCCAGAACCTGCTGTTTTGGATTTGCCACTTGAGTTGTCGTGACAGTCGGGATATTTACTGCAATTAATTTACCATTAACGACCTTTCTTTCTGTTGTATTTGACATACTCTTTGTCGTAATAAATGGGTTATTATTTATGTCTGCCTGAAGTTGAGAATTCAGGTTGTCAATTGAATCAATTTCATGATGAAGTGTACTTAGCTTTTCGTCAACAATCCTGACACGTTGTTCTGTCAATTCTTTCACTTGTTCCTCAATTGTATTTGCCATCTGTTTGTCAATATCCTTTCCAAACATCGTCTGGTCAACTATTGTGGAACCCACTAAAGCCATAACCAATGCAATTGCGCCTCTAAATATGAATATTGATTTTGCTCTTCCACCGGTAAGTATGATCTGGCGTTCTATCATTACGACGATTGTGATAAAGAACAGTGACACCAAAGCACATCCCCAAGTCGGTAATCCTATATATCTCTGAGCAAAGCAAAAGCCGGTAACGCCCCACATGAGAATAAGTATTATTAATGCCGATATATACTTGTTTAGTTTAGAACGGCTTGCCTCTGAGCACTGCGAAAGCAAGTTTTTATTCCAGCCGGTTAACATACAACCTATATTTGTCCAAAGTTTCATAATCTTATATTTTTATATTAATTATACAATCTTTTCTATCTCTCTTTTATAGTAATTATGCTGATACTTTAGCTTCACTGTTATTCATTGTAGTGGAGGGGAAATGCAAAGCACTTTTCTGAGCAGGAGTATATAGGTTGATTGCCGCTATCCCACGTAAGAACCCGCACTGATATGATTGAAGTGGTACTGATGCCTCGTTGGCATTGTTCCTGAAGTCGTTCTCAAGATTCTTAAGTTCCTCTTTGTGAGTTTTCACAATTGTCATCTGTTTTTCCAAAGAAGACAATGTGGACATTAATCCGGCAGAGCTGCATGCTTCCATCCTTGTTTCAAGATCTGTAGTCATCACATCGTAATTGAGATTGATTTCTCTGAACACCATCAAGATTTTGTTGGTGATGATATTCATGTTCATTTCCATGAATTTCATGTCGCTCTTGATCATTGCATCATTAAACCCTTGCTCTTCATAGTTCTTGTGTAGATATCCATAGATAACATCAATTGGCCATCCTGTCGCATATGAAACAGTAAGAGTCTTCTGCTTTTGTTCTGATTCTTCCTGCGGTTCCACAGGTGTACTAACAACAGCATTTTCTTGCTCTTGAATTTGGTCTGTTACTGGCAGCATTGTGATTGCTGCATTATTCTCTCTTTTCTTGTTTATAAAATTAAAAAGTCCCATAATAAATATTGTTTATTTGATTATTAAATTGTTTTTTCTCTATTTCTTAAAAATATTTATCCGTTTGCTCCGGCAATTAACAGACAAACCCATGCTACGACAATAAGTCTTCCGATTAATCCAGCCTTTGCAAACATAGACAATGGCCATGTGGCACCAAAAAGAATTGCCAGGATAACATAAATAATAATTGCTGCTGTAAACATAATTTAAAGATTTTAAAAGTTAATAATTTGTTTTCTTTATCCTTTATGACTGGATAGCATAAAAGGTTAACAACATAAAGAAAAATAATAGGCGAAGATTTCTCTTCGCCCTTTCCCCGATTCATCAATTAAGATAATTGGCTGCACATCCTGAATAAGAATAATGCTATAAATAATGCGATGTACCATGCGTTCCTTTCGAACCATGTTTTTTTCTTTTCTTCTTTTTGCGGTTCCATTATATTATTGTTTTTAATGTATATTTACTGATGATGGTGTAATCACGTTTTTGCATATATAATCACTACTTAATTTCACATCTACATGGCGTTTTGTTATGCTTCCGACCATTCTATAGATTAAGCCAGTATGACTGACTTTGCATAAATCTAACAATGCTTTGCTATCTGGATCATTAACACCCTCTTCCATCATTGATTCCTTAATTATCTCTTCGTTTTCTTCAAATGCATCAATCTCATAGAGGTTTTCGTCTAATACCATAGTAATAACGATATTGTCACCTTCAAGTTTGTATGCAGTCATGACCATACCTTCGTCAATTTCCATTGGAAGTTGTTCTTGGTCCGCCTCTATGTTTAATTTAATTAATCCATACAAAGCCTCATGTGGATTCAACTTAAATTCATCTCTGAATTTTCTTATTTCTGTTGGATTCATCTGACATTCAAAACCATTCAATTTAGATTGGTTTATTATATATTTTATTCCAACATTCTCATCAAGCAGTTTGTCCATCAATTGATTACCCAGTTCATTTCCTTGTGCATTCATACATAAGAATGAGAACAACAGACCTTCTTTTAATGATTTATCATTTTTAATTTTTTCCAAATAGTTATCGTAAGACTTATCATAAGAGAAATAATATGTGAGGAAACCGTCTTCTAATTTAATTGCGGACATTTCACATTTTCCTTTCTGGATTGTTATTGGGCAGTCTCGATTTGCCCTTTCTATTTGTGCTTCGAATGAAGATGGGTCATATAGTGATGATGAACTGTTACTACGATTTCTGTAATTCTGTTTAGCAACTTCCTTAAAAACGCCGCCTATTCCAAACACAATTAATAGTGTTATACCTAAATATTTAAAAAAGTTTTTCATATTCTTTTTTTTTTATATTATATCATTATGATTCTTTGTTTTTATTATTGCGGAGTAAAAAAAATGCAGGTAAAAATGTAACTAACGAAACGCCTATCAATCTGCCGATTGCTTCCGATGTACTAGGAACAAATATAGATGGCATACAAACCACACCTACTATTAGCAGTAATATTCCAAAAAACTTTTTCATGATTCTTGAGAGTTTTGATAGTTATTAATCTGTTGATAATTTCCCATGTTCTCTTGTTGGTATTGACTGGCTTTTCTCTCTTTTAGTTTTTTACTGCCCCAGAAAAGAACCCATGTTATTCCTCCAAATATAGCCAGGGCAGCTAATGTGTAACTATGAATGCCTTCTCTCATGATTGTTTTACCTCCGCCTACAACTGTCATGTAAGCAAAAATGTAACCTAGAACTTTTAATAATGTACTCATTGTTTTGTAATTTTAAAGGATTAATAATTTTGTTTTCTTTATCCTTTATGACACAATGAGCGGTAAGGTTAACAACATGATAAAAAAAATGCAGAAACAAATAAAGTTCCTGCATTATACATTTTAAAATTAATAAAGTTCTATTCTATGTCATCTAATAAAATAAAACCAGCCCAAAAATATGGATCCTCAAATATTTTATTTCCATCTTCATCTTCGTAATCTTTTACGAATCTTTGGGCCTCTAACAATGATTCTGACTTTGATTTTCCCCTCAAATAATTTTTATAGAATTCACACATTAATATTCTTGTAGAAAAATCATCCACTTTCCAAAGTGACATAATTAAAGAATTAACTCCTGCTAATTTAAACGCTCTTTGCAAGCCCCACACTCCATCATTGTTAATATTACCTAGTGCTGTTTCACAAGCTGACAAAACCACTAAATCCACAGTAGATAAATCCATGGATGATATTTCTTCTGATAATAATACACCATCTTCTATCCCTAATGGTATGCTGTCGTTAGCCCAAGCTGTTTGTGCTCCAGATAGAATAATTCCAGAATTATTTAATGAAAAATTATAAGAGTCTGTTAACTTTTGGTTTTTATTGTAGTTATCAATAAAAAAACCATGTGTGGCTAAATGGATAATTGTATATTTGTCGATTGGAAGATTTTTAAATGATTCTTCATTACCATCTGAATTTTCATAGATTCTAGTTTGTATTTTGTTTTCTTGAAACAATTTATTTATATCGTAAATCTCTTGTTTTGTTTCTGGTAATTCATGCCATCCAGCTCTAATTGTGACGTCATTATATATAGAATCCAATATGTTTTTATAGGAATTACTCCTTATAATCATTTCTTCAGGATCAACACTGTATTTTAGATTTCCATATAAGACGATTTTAGGATTAGTAACATCTTTTTCTTTACTTTTTAATAATCTTGTAGATAATAAACGATGAAATTCATATTTATTATTTAACGAATTACCTATACTATCTGTAAGCCACTCCAGATTTATCTTGTGTAATATACCAGATGGAGAGAAGTATATTCTATCACCATTATTAAGATATTGTTCGATTTTATTAAAAGTTAGTATATATGGCAATCTGCTTTCATTTTTATATAATTTACCATTTCTTGATAAAGAATCTATTATGTTGTCAGTTATTTTATTATTAAATAATTCAATACATTTTGGTTCTGTCCATCCTTTCCTTACTAATAATGCATAATATGTTGTTTTAGAATTAAAAAATTCTATTGCCACATCATTTTCACTTAATTCTTCCTGAATATCTTCCCAACTATATTCAATAGAAAATTTGAAACTATTATTATTTGAGGCCGCCAAAACTATTTCTCTTTCTAAAATCTCAATTCTTGCTAAAAGAGAGTCTTTAGATAGTAATTCATCAACTTTATTATATTTGTCCCTTAAATCATTTAGTAGCTGTAATTTTTTCCTTAATTCAGTATCTGGATTATTTCTTATATTATTTTCGATTTCTCTTTGAGAAGTCAACAAACATCCTTTTGATAGTAATGCTATATTATATGCAATTTTTGCTGCTTCTGGATTGTTTTTTAGCTGTATACACGTTGAAACATAAAAAACATCTAGTAATATGTCATTATAATACTGCCAATAATAATTTCTATTTATAAAAGAAAAATTTCTATAATTATTTTTTATTGATTTTTTTACATTTATAACGTATTCATTTACAAATGGTAGCAGTTCGTTGAACTTGTTTTTTACAGCCATACTTACAATTACAGTTTCCATATTAATAAAGAGCTGCTTATTAAGCCAGCTACCATTGTTGTTCAAAATATTTGAAGCTCTTTTTAAACATTCCAAGCTTTTTTCATCCTCATTATTTCTCATATATATATATGACATGTCTAACAATGAAGATGCCAGTTCTGGATGAGATTCATCTAATTTCCTTTTTCTTATTTCATAAGCTTCAATAGCATATTTATCTGCTATAGAGTCTTTTTTTATTTTATAATAACATTGAGCCAATGTGTGAAGTGCTGTTGCATAAAAATCATTTTTCCCGTTTAAAACATAATAGATCTGCTTTGCCTTTTCTCCATATTCAATTGATTTGTTAACCATATTTTCTTTTAAATAACAAGATGATAAATCTAAAAGTTGGTTAGCATATTTATTGGATTCTTCTCCCATTTGCTTTCTTATTGCTAAAGCTCTTTCTCCATATTTTATAGCTTCTCTATTTCTATCAATACAATAATAGCACCAAGCAATTCCATGTAATGCAAACGAATATACATCTAAATCTATATTATTATTATTATTTTCTATAGTTTCAATAGACTTATCATAATATAAAATCGACTCTGCGTATTCACCTACTTTTTCTTTACATTCAGCGATATTTGCTAAAAGCTTAGCATAATACATACTATCAGGCTCTTCTTGTGAAAAATAATTTGAAGATGCTTTAATAAAATAGTTTTCTGCGTTTTTGTATTTACCTAAATTATAGTAGCATCTTCCCAAAGAAACATAATAAGCAATTAAATCTGGATCATTTTCTTGAAATTTCTGCATTATACTATAATTTGATAGTAGTAAAGAAAGTGATTTATTGTAATCATTATCAAGCATGTAATACATTGATAGAAAATTGATGTAATTAGCATACTTCATATCATGTGGTATTTTTGCTTTGTTCCATTGTTCAATAGCTTTCAATTCGAATTCTTTGGCTTTAGATATATCTTCTTCCTCAAAAAAATAATATAAACTAGTTTCGTGAAATTCATCGCATTTATTTATTATATTATCTTCTTGACTAAAAGCATAGTTGTGAAAGTTTAATATAATAAAAAATAATATAATCTTTAATGATTTCATACTATAGATTAATAATGTGTTGTTTGTTTGATATTTTATAATTGACTTCTTAAATTTTTATATTAACTCATATTGTTGGAGGTATAATAATATAAATCATTCAAGAGCATCAAGTATTATAAAGCCAGCCCAATAATATGGATCCTCAAACAATCGATTGCCAGTATTATCTTCATATTCTCTAATATATTTTTGTGCCTTATATAATGAATTTTGTTTACTGTTTCCCGCTAAATAATTCTTGTAGAATTCGCTTATTAACAATGACGTTGCATTATCGTCAACTTTCCACAAAGACATCATTATTGATTTCGCACCAGCTTTTTTAAAGGCTCGCTGCAGTCCGAGAACTCCCTCTGATGATATTTTGCCTAGTCCTGTTTCACATGCGGAAAGGATAACAATATCATTATTCTTCAATTCGACGTTCTGAATCTCTTCCCCTATTAAAATTCCATCTTCATGATTTTGTGGGTTTTTACCCAACCATGCCTCCTGACATCCTGATAATAGTAGACCACATTTTCTCATTGGCTCGTCAAAATCTTTTATTGTGCTATGTCCTATTGAAAAGCCGTGTGTAGCAATATGTAATATTGAAATATCATTTAAGTTCATTAATTGTTTATATGTTTCCTCTGTTCCCTTATTACCATCATAACATTTGTAGTCAATATCATTAGAAGTTAATAACTTACATATTTGTTCTATTTCATCTTTAGTTCCATATAGAGGTGAGATCTCTCCTGTTTCTTCGTTTGACCTCTGTATATATGTTACTGCTCTATTATTGTATATCAAGTTGTTTTGTCCTTTATTATTTGCTGAGTAATCCAAGTTTCCAAATACCACGGCTGATTCCAATTTACGATTTCTACTGTTTTTTTTACACAATTCACGTGAAGATGTCAATCTGATAAAAGACTTTTCATTATATTTAATTTGAAATATTTGCTCTAAATTTATTATATTAAATAATCCTATCGGGGAGAAATATATATTACTATAATTATTTATTAAGGAATCAATATTTCCACAAATAGTATTGTAAGCTTCTATAGCATTTTCTTTTTTATATAAATTAAAATCTTTTTTGTGAAGATTTTTAAGCTCCGATTCTGTACATAATTCTATATATTGAGGAGCTGTACTGTCTTTTGTCAGAATTAATGCTGCAAATTTATAATCTTGTATAGGGCTATATTTTTGCCAATCCATTATTGGTATTTGAATAAATTCCAGAACAATATCATTATCTTTTAACGAAGAAGATACATCTCTCCAATTGTAGAATAAGTTATTTTGTAAATTCGAATTATTTATAAGAAACCTTTGTATTGTTTTTTCATTTTCGTCTATTTTCTGCTGAAGATTATATCTGCTGATTGAGTCTTCAACGTGACTATGTTGCTCTTTTAGCTTTAGTGTTTTTTCATAAAGACTTTTTAATTCATCGTAATTTGAAATATAATCTTTAACTTTCCTTGAAGATTCTAATGCAATACCCTTATGCATTAACACAGTATTAAACGCTATCTCTGCAGCTTCTTCTATATTTATTACTGATGGATATGATTCCATTTCTTCAAAAGCGAAGTGCATATAATTCTGCATATATAATTCTTTCTCATGTTCACTAAGAAACATGAAGTGTAGTTCTAGGTCCGATTTATAAGAATTATATAAAACATTGGCAAACTCAATAAATTTATTTTTGTTTCCAATTTGCGCATAAGAATAGGGTAAATTAGAATCTGCATTTCCTGTAATTTGATATATGGAATCATATAAAGTAACCGCTTTTTCATATTCCGACTTTTTACTACAAATAAATGCCTTGATACCTAATATATCTGCTTTTATTTTTTCACACCTATTGTTTTTCTTAAAGTATTGATCTTCTTTATACAGGTTCAAAAACAATTCAGCTTGTTCGCAATACTGTTCTGCTCTATAATCATCTCCCTTATTACAATATGCACGAGCCAACATAACGTGCATATTTACTATAGATGGAAATTTATGGAAATATGGTGTGTTGACTTTTGGCAACATCTCAACAATTATATCTGCATCTGCATATCTTAATGGAGCTATTATGTCATCTGGTGTTAAACCATATGGATCTATTTTTTTTTGTATTTGTAAAGACTCCATAGCCATCGCAAAAGCAGCTTGTCTATCACCTATATCTCCTTTAATACACGCTAATGAACTCAAGGCACCTGCTAATTTAAGATTTTTATTTCCAAACTCAGAAAAAATAATATATGCTTCATTTGCTAATTCATCCGCTTTATTAATATCATTTAGCCTGAATTGAATATTGGCTTCTTGTACTAATGTTTCTGCATACCTTTCTTTAATTTCTGATAAATTCATGTGGGATTGACAAATTTCCTTCGCTTTATCAATATAAGATAAAGCTTTTCTTAACTCTAAATTATTGTAATATTCAACAGCCGCGGTTAGATAAAAATTAATTTTAGTATGGAAATCTGGATTGAAATTATCACATAAATAATTCAGGTCTTTTTCTGTTTTCTGTACAATATCAGATTCTATTGGTGCTATTTCACATGCATTTACAAACATTGTGGATAAGAATGATGCATATTCCGGATATTGCTCTTTTTCATTCATTTTATTCCATAATTCTTGCCCATCTTTTAAGCATTGGATTCTTTCATCATTAAATTTTGATTTGCTGTAATATAAAATTAAGGTTCTAAATTCAGTTAAATATTTAATACTAGATTTACCTTCTTTAGATTCCACCTTGTCCAAGATTCTTTTTTGAGTTTTAATTGCTTCTTCTTGAGATGAATCAGGAAAATCTAAATGTTGACATGTACTTGCTTTCCAATCCAACACAGATAGTATTAAATCTTCATTTTCTTTTGTGTCATTTGCTTTTACAAAATCATCGTATTTTTTAAATAAATTGTAAGATTTATAATATTCACTACTTAGGACATATTCAGAAGCCAACATTGCTATTAATTTTAACTCTTCTTCTATAACTTTTTTAGACTGAGAAGATGACATTAAAACATTCAATGCTTCTAATAGACAATCTTGAGCTTTTTTTCTTCCATCTAATGTATGTAAGGAACTATATGATACGCCTAAGTCAAATAGCTTCTCAGCTAATAAAGTTTGGTTTTCATACAGCCTTGCCTCTTCAACTATATTATTTGATATCTCTATTTCTTTTTCAATTTTACCAATTTTACCATATTTAATGGCAACATTTCTTTCCATATTCCATAAATATTCTATGGCTTTTATCCCTGCTATTTGACCATATGAATTCAAATTTTCCCTAATAAATTTGTTTTGTAGATTGCAAACTTCTATTGATTCCTGTACTTTTCCAAGTGAATATAAAATCTCCGAATGTGTCCAGATTAAATGCAAACACAAATAATTATTATCTGGCAGATATATATTATTATACATTTGTGTTTCAATAATATTTGCCGGTAACTTTATTAATCTATTTGCATTTTCATAATCATTATTTTGCACAAGTGTTTCACAACTATCTACAATTAATGCTATTGAATTATATTTAATATTATTTTTAAGAGCTTGGATTTCTTTTTGTTTTGGTGTTTCAGGTGAATCTAAATATTTTTCATATTCTATAATGTTAGACAAAACGTGTTCGTAATCTTTTCTAATGTAGTTTCCTGATGAAAAATCAAGCAAACAATCGAAATAACTTTGAACATTATCATCTGTTTTAGACTTCTTACTGAACAACGATAGAGATTCTTTATAGAAAGGTTCTGCTTTTTCATAGAACGGGCTTGGCAGACTGTCATAAGTCACTGCTATATTTCTTAACATAATAGGTAAATCCTCTGGATAATAGTTTCGATATAAATCAACAAGCTTATGTTTATATTCTATTATTTTACCTATATCTCTTTTTTGTTGATAAAAATCCACTTTATCCCATAATTGGTTTAACTCAACATCATGGGAGTTTTGTGCGTAACTATTTATAATATTTATAAATAAAATAAGCAGATAAACCAATCGCCTCATTAATATATTAATATTAAGTAAATTAAGTAAAATAATTAAATTTTATTTATCAAAAAAATATAAAATGATTCATTCAATTTTGTTCAATAATTCTTTTGCTTTATTAAATATAGCTGTATCTGGCTCAGATTGTAATAATAGTTGAGATAGTACTTTTTTTGCATTCTTCTTGTCATTGTTTTTCAAATATCCAATAGCCAGATTCCATCCGATCTCATTAGAATAATCTGTATAATCATTATACGTTTCCATTTTTGACAATTCCCAATATAGAGTTAGGTCATGAATAGATTTTTCTATTTCAGTATCTGATTTTATATTGTCAAAAAGTTTTTGTAATTTGATTTGGGATTCGTTACTTGCGTCTTCGCCTCGAGTTATAAGTGATGTTTGAAATGCATTTACATATTCATCACCGAGTCCAGTTGTTTTCTTGTAATCATAATATCCATAACCGAGCCATAAAACCAAAGCTAATGAAGCGGCCATAGACATCCATAAACTAGCTTTCTTGATTGAGAAGAAATTAGATTTTTGCTTTTTTACAACATCTTTAGTAACTTCCTTAATTTCTTTTTCATTGGATGCCATCAAAATATTTCTTATTTCTTCATCATGCTTTCTTCCTGCTTCTTTTAGCCCTTTAACCAATCTTGCCATAGCTATAGCTTTTGCTTTCAATTCTGGATTTTTTTTAACTTCCTCCATGAAAGCAACTTCTTCTTCATTTGTCATTTTTCCTTTCAGATATGACGTAATACGGTCATCCTCTTCCAATAACGATGGATTTATATTTTCAATAGATTCTTTCATACCTCTTAATGTTTTAATCAAATAATTGGTTAACAAATTGTGAATAGCGTTTTTTAAATTTTTCACAGCAACGGTGCTTTGTTACCTTTACAGTGCCTTCGCTCTTATAATTCAACATGTCTGCCAAAGAAAGCATTGAGTATCCATCTCTATAATAACCCCATAATATTCTATCACATGGTTCAGGCAGATTTTTTACAATTTCCCTAACCAATGCAGATTTCCTTTCATTAATATTATCATTATCGTTTTCAAGTGCTAATAATGAATCTATTTTATCATCTTCATATTCATCTTTAAAAGCATTGGGATATTCATCAATAATGCTGATTTCTTTGCCATTCCTGCGCAACATTTCATGAGCTTTATTACGACAAATAGAATTGAAATATGTTGAGAACGATGATGTAATATTGTCAAGCTTGCCTTCAATAACATAATTGTAGAAAATGATAAATGATTCTTGAAAAACATCCTCACAGTCTTCTTGTGAAAGTGCAAATCGGCTTTTTAAGAATGAAAGTGTTTTATTCCATTGAGAGGAAGCAAATTCATTTAGCCTTTGTCTGATGTGTGGTAAACTTGCTGTAGCCATAATTATTTTATGCTAGTTTCATATACCATATTTTGTCTAACCAATCTTCTATCTTTATCCATCAGTTGCTTTACTTGCAAAATAAAATCATTTGATAATGGAAATTCAGAAGAAGATAATACGTTGTTCAAATAATAGGTCAGAGGACCATAATATTGCCCATTTACTTTAATTTCATAATTTGATTGATATGATCGACATGCTTCCAAAATTACCACATGTGATATATTATTTCCTTTGGAAATAAAAAAATTACTTTTTGCATTTATCCTCGGTCTATATTCCTTTCCACTTAAACTAAAGCCTGTTTTAGTCCCCCTACAATATAATTCTTCTTCATCATCCTCTTCACCACGTGAAGAACCTCCAGCATGGCACGCATCAATAACTACTCCAACAAAACCTCTATTACCAACTTTTTCTCTAATTAATGTTATCCATTTCGTTAATTCGTCATCTGTAATATGATTTTCCCCCTCATATATACCTCTTAAATATTTCATTTGTGCATCATAAGGAATAATTGACTCATCCCATCCATCTTCTTCATCTCCATCAAGGTCCTCATAAGGCTGACCATGCCCAGAAAAATGAATATATACAAAATCTCCTAATTTACATGATGAAATTAGTTTTTTAAATTCAGAACGTATTATCTTTGCTGTTGCAGTTTTGTCACATATTTTTGTAACAACAAATCCTTTATTCTTAAGTGTAGGATAAAGAAGATTTACATCATTGGCACCATGTATATTTGTCCATGTATCAGGCAACCCCGTATAGCCGTAATCAGATATTCCAATTAACAAAGCCTTTTTTGATTGTGCATTTAAATTTGTTATTACAAACAATGAAAAAAAACAGAAAATTAAGATTCTTTGTATAATTTGCATGATTAATAGAATTTAGTCTTGCAAATTAAAAAATAAAAATTAAATAATTACTATTCAAATGTGTTTTTAACATTATTTTTTCTTATTATTTTATTTATAGATACATTTATTAGTAATTTTAGTTCTATTAGTACTACATTGACACTTTGCATTTTCAAGAATCTATAAACTTCATAGTTATATGCTGCATTTTGTATAAAGATTCATCGCAGCTCCCTGCAGATTATTCTTATCGGGAGTTTTATATCACCCCCGAAATAGAAACACAGTTATTGGTATTTTCCTGCGGTAACTTTTAGCTTTGCCGATTTCCCTCACGACTCGGCAATAATCAAACAAGTTTGGCTCTTCATGCGCTGCTCCAATATTTCCTCTAAGTCGCTTTAGCGACCATTCCAGTTTTTTTGTTGTGAAACATTCAATTTGGCATCTGAAAAGTCATCAAAATAAACAGGATCGCCATTATAGAAGAGCTCGTTGCTTGCAAGCACATCTTGAATATCCAACTTTCTGATTTTATGTTGCAGCTCTTCAAGGCAATTCCTTTCCCACTTGTCAAACGTCATTTTTTCTTCTTCCCATTTCCTATTGTTTTCTGCCATATATTCATTACAAGCATAAGCTGAATCTGCTCCCAAAAGACGGACATATTTAAAAAGCATTTCCCTAACCCAGAAATGTCCTTTAATCACTTCGAAATACTGATGATACCTCCAAGGAGTGTACATCAGCCAAAAACCATTATACAACTCAAGACTAGAGAACTCATCTTTATCACGCCCTCTTCCATCCCATATATAAAGGGGTCTTCTATAAATTAGTTTTTATTATTTCATGGGTGCTCTATTGTGCTTCGACGCTTTACGTTTCTTAGCGGCATCTTTGTCCTTTTACCTTGAACCATAGCTCGCTATGCTTCTGCGGCTGCAAGAACAAATCTACTCGCTAATAAACTGTAAATCGTCTGAAGCTAATTTATAGAAC
>JAEEGF010817330.1_pt1 | contig 21363 bp, 21 predicted proteins | sample 9134171 | NCBI WGS metagenome assembly JAEEGF01 (sample SAMN16246542, study PRJNA631951) | gut metagenome | biome: gut microbiome; feature: rumen; material: AP-attached | host: Bos | place: Iran: Karaj | collected 2018-10 | reverse complement strand
TAAAGAACAGTGCCGGACGCTGCCTGTCCTCTGTCCATCAATCATTCATAGAACTCTCCAAATAAGCTCCCCTCTCGGAAAGCGGATGCAAAGGTACACACTTTTTCAATTCCAACCAAATAATTCCGGGAAAATTTTTCAAAAAAATTGATACCTTATCTATAATACGCGCGATAAGCACTACTTTCTGCCCAAAGAGCCACCTAAATTAACCTGCAAAGTTAATACTTGATGCCAGTTCAGTCCTGCTTTAGTAACGTTGAAAATAGCACCTGCGTAAGCTGACACATACTCATTCACGATAAACTGATACTTGATATCTGTACGGCTATAAGCAGAAGCCTGGTAATAGGTGTCACCCCAATAATATTCTCCAAAGAAACGGTTGCCAAAAGGTTGTTGATGGTTACCTGCATATATAATCTCCTCAAAGGAAAAACGCTTATAATTCGCATTAATCTCGCCCAAGAACCCAACAGGCGTGCGCTTCCCATCGTCCAAGCCACGCTCGCGGTCAAAGCTTACCAAAGCTCCTGCCCTTACATCCAAAGCTGCATCTGTAACACGACTTTGCAATCGATAACCCACAAAAGGATGTCCCACCAAGTTATCATGGATATGCTGCTTATCATCAGCATGCCAAGTAAGTGCATAATGATAATAGTACCCCTCCAAGCCCACATAAAAACGAGTTGCATATTTATCAAAAGCATCTTGGTTTACCTTACCTATAGCATGCTTAACGCTTAATCCCACCATGAACTGCTCGCGTTCAGTATCAGATCGGAGCCCCGTCCAATCCAAGAATGCTTCAAAATAGCCTCTGGAATGTTGATGCTGGAAAGCGATACCCTGAATAGTAGGACGATAGTAACGAATGGTATCACTAAACAAAAATGAGGGATAGTCGCCCAACAATTTATCGCGTTGGAAACTACCAAAGGTGAAAGTCAAAGGAATTGTTTTATAATTATAATATAAAATAGGTGTACCATCAGCATAGCCATGTTTCTTGCCAAACTCCAGAAGTCCGCTATAACCACCCATCAAGCTATGTTTACCTTCACCCCAACTCAGACCTATTTCAGGTGTTGCACGAAGCCCACTATAAGTCATTGTGGTACGGTAAGTATCATCGCCCTCTCCATTGTCAAAGAATCCTTCAGCCCCTAATCTCCACTCCAACTTTTGAGCAGCAGCAAAAAGAGCCACAGATGACAGCAACAGAAATAACAGCAATTTCCTCATAAATAGTATTACTTTAAGTCCTCCAACATGCGTTTCAATACCACCGTAGCAGATATCTCACGATTGGCAGCCTCAGGAATTACCAAAGAACGAGGACCTTCAATCACATTGTCAGTAACAATCATGTTACGACGCACAGGCAAACAGTGCATGAAATGCGCATCATTCGTCCAACTCATGTGCTCCTCGTCAATGGTCCAACCCATATCTTTGCAGATTACCTGTCCGTAGTTAGCAGGACTTGTCACACCAGGACAACTCCAATTCTTGGCATACACAAAATCAGCACCTGACAAAGCCTTCATCTGGTTATATTCCACTACAGCATTCTCCACAAAACGAGGATCCAACTCATAGCCTTCAGGATGAGTCACCACAAAATCCACATCAGCAGCATTCATCCACTCAGCAAAAGAATTAGGCACTGCCTGTGGCAAAGCCTTAGGATGAGGGGCCCATGTAAGCACTACCTTTGGACGCTTCACCTCCTTATGTTCCTCGATAGTAATCAAGTCTGCAAAAGCCTGTAAAGGATGTACCGTTGCCGTTTCCATAGCAAAAACAGGACGACCGCTATACTTGACAAACTGATTAAATACTGTCTCGGCATAATCATACTCACGATCCTTCAGTCCTGCAAAAGAACGCACGCCAATGATGTCACAATAGCAACCCATCACAGGAATTGCCTCCAGCAAATGCTCGCTCTTGTCGCCATCCATCACCACGCCATGCTCCGTTTCCAGTTTCCAGGCACCCTGGTTTACATCCAACACTATTACATTCATACCCAGATTCATCGCAGCTTTCTGGGTACTCAAACGCGTCCTCAAACTTGAGTTAAAGAAAACCATCAGCAAGGTTTTATTCTTGCCCAATTCCACATACTTGAACCTGTCATTCTTTATCTCTATGGCCTCATGCAAAGCTAGCTGAAGGCTGCCCAAATCATTTACACTGCTGAAATATCTCATACTACTAATTATTTTCTAATTTGTCCATCTCCCTCAATCATCCATTTATAAGTGGTAATAGCCTCCAGCGCCATAGGTCCACGTGCATGCAGTTTCTGGGTGCTGATACCTATCTCAGCACCCAACCCGAACTGAGCGCCATCACTAAAAGATGTAGGCGCATTCCAATATACACAGGCTGCATCCACCTCACTACAGAACCTGCCAGCTGCATCCTTATCTTCCGTAACTATACACTCGCTATGTCCAGAAGCCACCTTGTTAATCCAAGCGATAGCCTCCTCCAAAGAACCCACAGTCTTAATAGCCATCTTATAATCCAAAAATTCAGTGCCAAAGCTATCTTCTGTTGCTGGTTGCAACAAATCTGCAGGATAATGCCCTTGCAATGAAACAAATGCTTCCTTGTCGGCATAAATAATCACCTTACTATCAGCTAACGGAGCGCACAACTCAGATAAAGAGCCTAAACGACTGCGATTTAGCAACACGCAATCCAGCGCGTTGCAAACAGACACTCGGCGTGTCTTGGCATTATTAATGATAAGTGCACCTTTTGCTACATCACCAGAAGCATCAAAATAGGTATGACAGATACCTGCACCTGTTTCAATCACAGGAACGGTTGCATTATCGCGTACAAAGTGAATCAAGCCACTGCTTCCACGAGGAATAATCAAATCCACCAACCCTCTGGCATGAAGTAAAGCAGCAGTTGCCTCACGATCGGCGGACAACAACTCCACCACATGCTCATCGATGCCAAAACGTTGCAACACGCTATGGATGATGCCCACAGAAGCCATATTCGTAATCTGCGCATCACTACCACCTTTTAGTACACATGCATTGTGGCTACGCAAACAGAGTGAGAACACATCAAAACTTACATTAGGGCGAGCCTCGTAGATTATACCTATAACGCCAAACGGGACACTCACTTGTTTTATCTTTAATCCATTGGGGCGGACAGTATCTCTTAGCACTTTTCCAACAGGTGATGGCAACAATGCCACATTACGCATATCAGCTGCGATACCCTCAATACGTTCCTGTGTCAACTTCAAACGATCAAACTTCGGATTATCAGGATCCATACGTGACAAATCCTCATCATTCGCTTTCAAGATTACAGTTGTCTGAGCTACCATCTCATCTGCAACCGCACAAAGCACTTGGGCAATCGTCTTGTCACTGAGATGCAAAAGAGACCTTGAAGCCTCACGCACTTGCTTTAGTTGTGTTATTATATCCATAGCCTTTATTCCATATATAAGTAATCATAATGCACCACATACTTACCTGCATGTTGACCCATCGTCGCTTTTGCCTGAGCAGCTGTACAGTTAGCCTTACCCACTCCTATCTGAGTTCCATCAGCATCCATAATGCGGATGATATCATCTTTCTCGAAATCTCCTGACACATCTATGATGCCAATTGGCAAAATACTAACAGCCTTATCACCTCGTAACGCCTCCAAAGCCTTTGCGTTGATAGTGATTTCACCTTTAGCAAATCCTTCGCTATGGGCAATCCACTTCTTCACTCCACTGATAGGTTTTGCCTTTGGCACAAAACGTGTACACACAGTATCAGTATCGTGTAAAAGATGTAACAATATATCATCGCGCTTGCCATTGGCAATAATTACTTCGATTCCTTCATCCGAGACCTTACGAGCAATACTCGTCTTCGTCAGCATGCCACCACGGCCAAAGCTAGACTTGGAAGTCTGTATATAGTCAGTCAAATCCATGCGCCTGTCAATTTCACGAATCACCTGTGAGTTTGGTTCTGAAGGAGAGCCATTATAAATGCCATCAATATTGCTCAAGATAATCAACGCATCAGCATCCATCATCGATGCAATCAAACCACTTAACTCATCATTATCGGTAAACATCAGTTCCGTTACACTGATGGTGTCATTCTCGTTCACTATAGGAATAACCCCATGTTCCAGCATTACCGTCATACAATTTTTCTGATTCAGGTAATGTCTTCGAGTGCTGAAGTTCTCTTTCATTGTAAGTACCTGACCCACTACAATGCCGTGATCACGAAACAACTCATAATAGCGATTAATAAGTTTTGCCTGTCCTACTGCAGAAAACAATTGGCGTTGTGAGGTAGTATCCAAGTGATGCGAAGGCAACTTCATCTCACTGCGTCCTGAAGCCACAGCACCAGAAGACACCAAGATGACTTCAACTCCCTCTTTTCGAAGCTGAGCTATTTGGTCAACTAAGGCCGACATGCGAGTAACATCCAGCGTGCCGTCCTTTCGTGTGAGCACATTGCTGCCCACCTTAATCACCATTCGTTTCATAATTCGATGTGCTTTACGCTAACCGATTCATTAAGGAAAATGGAAGCAGATTCCGAGAATTTCTCTTCTGATTCAGTTGTATAATATATGCAGCTTTGTCCACGGGTGCACTTGGCATCCATCTCTGGATGTCGGTACAAATAATCCTTAAGACTCTCTGCCACCAGTTCACCTTGTGTAACAATATTGATATGCTCTGGGGCATATTGCTTAATCTTATTCAACAATAGCGGATAATGTGTACAACCCAATATGATGGTATCAATGCGATCATCCTGCGCTAGCAACTCATTCAGATATTTCTGTACGAAATAATCAGCACCTTCATCATTGGCTTCATTGTTCTCCACCAAAGGCACCCACATGGGACACGCCTGACTATTTACCACCACATCTGGAAAGAGCTTCTTAATTTCCAAAGGATATGATTCACTCTTCACCGTACCTGGGGTTGCCACCAAACCTATATGACGAGTATGGGTTAATCCACCGATACACTCCACCGTAGGGCGAATCACACCCAGCACCCTGCGATTGGCATCCAGCCTGTGCAAATCATTCATCTGGATACTACGCAAAGCCTTTGCCGAGGCCGTGTTACAACCCAAAATCACTAAATGGCAACCCTGTTCAAACAACTTCGTCACAGCCTGTAACGTAAACTCATACACAATCTGGAAAGAACGAGTACCATAAGGATTACGGGCATTATCGCCCAGATAGATATAGTCATAAGCAGGCAAGGCCTCACGTATCTTGCTTAAGATCGTGAGGCCTCCATAACCTGAATCAAACACCCCGATAGGGCCAGGTATGCTTGACAACCGGTGGTTCATAACTATCCTATTTTACGCCCACCTTGGCCTTAACCTTGTCTGTGATATCCACGCTCTGAGGACCTACGGCAACAATGCCAGTGACATCAAAGACATAAGCGTATCCCTCTGCATCAGCAATTTCCTGTACAGCCTTCAGCACCTTCTCCTGAATAGGGGTCATAGCTTCCTGCTGAGCCTGCTGCAGTGACTGTGCTGCCTCCTGCTGGAACTGCTGCTGGCGCTGATACATATCCTGAACTTCTTTCTGACGGCGCTCTAAGATATTACGTGGCAGTGAATCTTGCTGAGCTACAAGCTCTTGATACTTCTTATTGAACTCCTCTTCTGTACGCTGCAGTTCATCCTGGTAGTTCTTCTGCATTGCCTCAATGTCAGCAACAGCCTTCTTGTATTCAGCCATCTCAACGATAATAGCCTGTGGATTCACATGAGCGAACTTCTGCTGAGCCATTGCACCCAGCACTGGTAGGGCGATCAAAGCAACGGCCAAAACGATTTTCTTAAACATCTTAAATTCCTTTTTTATTGTTATTATTTATTTGTCTTTTAGCTTATCGGCTGCAAATGTAGGAAATAATTTTGAATTATTCACCTAATTCCGCCAATACTTCATCACTAATGTCAATATTTGGTGATGCGAAGATAATACTAGAGGCTGAAGCACGGTCAATTACCATGCTGTAACCCTTATTTTGTGCAATAGCCTTTACTACCTCATAGATATCATCCATGATAGGTTGCATCAGCTCCTGCTGTTTCTTAGCCAGTTCGCCTTCCTGTCCAAAATATTTGCGACGAAGTTCTGCGGCAGCTTTCTCCTTCTCCACAATGGCATTCTCACGTTGCGTACGCTGAGCCTCTGTCAAGTTCTTAGCTGACTGATAGCTCTCATATAGCGTCTTAGCCTCTTCAGAGGCCTTCTGTACTTCCGCCTGCCATTTCTTTGACAATTGTTCTATTTCACTGTTTGCATTCTCATAAGCAGGAACATTCTGCAAAATGTACTCCATGTCAATCAATGCAAAACGCTGTGCACTGGCACCCAGGCTCATGGCACACAAAGCAAACATCAATAACACAAACTTCTTCATAATTCCTTCTTTTTATTAAGTGATACAATCAAAACTCTTGACCCAGCACAAAGTGGAAATTACTACCACTATACGACTTTGATCCATTAATCTTGTCAAATCCATAACCCCAGTCGATACCCATCATACCAATCATTGGCAGATAGATGCGCACGCCTAAGCCGGCAGAGCGTTTCATGTCGAATGGGTTGAATTTGGAAACGTCATGCCAAGCGTTTCCTCCTTCTAAGAACGCAATAGCATAGATAGTACTGCTTGTCTCGAGCATTAAAGGATACCTTAATTCTAATCCAAAGCGGGTATAAGCATATCCTGCCTGGCTTCTCGACATAGTCAAAGAGCTATTTTCATATCCACGAAGTGCCACACTTTCAGTAGCATAAGTGGTGTAACCCGTCATACCATCACCACCTACATCAAAAGTTTGGAATGGTGACTTTTTATATTTGTTATAATGTCCTAACAAACCAAATTCTGCACGTACCATCAGCACTGGTGTACGCTTAACGGTATAAGGATCGGCCAATGGGATGAACACCTTTGACTTGAACTTCCACTTGTGATATTCAATCCAGCGGTACATGCTATTATAATCGTCCTGGTTACTCTGGTCATACTTGCTATAATCCTTTCCATCAAATGAGCTCCATGGAGGTGTCAACTGTAAAGAGAAACTAAACTCCGAACCCTGACGCGTGTAGATAGGGTTATCGGTAGAGCGACGAGCCAAAGTAAAGTTCAGCGCAACCTCATTAGAGCTACCATCTGTCACAGGGAAATACATCCACTGACTCAACATATAGCGATTGAACGACAGTTCAGCAGAGATCTGAAAATAATTGTCAGGCCAATTCAGACGCTTACCAAACATCACAGACGCGCCAATCATCTTCATATACTTATCGGGGTCATAGTAGTTTTCGTAGTTAGAGTATCCATAACCACCATAGCCATAGCCACCATAACCGCCGTAGCCACCATACATGCCACCCATGCCATAACCATAGTTATACATGTCCATCATGGCAGTATTGTAATAACGGCTACTGATATCGGTTTGCACATAATAATAAGCAGATACCTGGAAAGCGTTAGGGCGCTTGCCACCAAACCATGGGTCAAGGAATGAGATACTGTAGCTTTGGTAATAACTACCATTGGTTTGACCGCTCAATGTCAAGGTCTGTCCCTCACCCTGTGGCAACAAACCACGGTGTTTTCTATCAGGATGCAGCAAATTCTTCATAGAGAAGTTCGTGAACTTCAAACTCAGCTTACCGATGACACCCGTCTGACCCCAACCGGCAGAAAGCTCAACCTGATCATTAGGCTTTGACACCAAAGGGAAACCAATATCCACCGTACCATCCTCAGGACGAGGTTGCACATCTGGCTGCAACTGCTCAGGATCGAAGTGACCCATTTGCTGAATCTCACGCAAAGACGTCATGATGTCATCCTTGCTGAACAACTTACCCGGCTTCACATACAACTCTCTTCGCACTACATCCTCATACAAACGGTCGTTACCGCTGATGGTCACCTTATTCACCGTTGCCTGCTGCCCTTCGTAAATGCGCATCTCCAAATCGATAGAGTCGCCCACAATATTTACTTCAACGGGGTCAAGACTATAGAACAGATAACCATTGTTATAATACAGGTTGCCCACTGATTCATCGTCGGTTACTGTACGCTCCTCCAACTTTTTCTGATTATACACGTCACCCGACTTCATCTGTAGCACTTGCGCCAAAATATCAGAAGGATACACCGTATTACCCACCCAAGTAATGTTGCGGATATAATACTTATCACCTTCTTCCACCTTGATATACACATCCACCGTGTTATCATCGAAGTTGGTTACGCTATCCTCTAGGATGACCGCATCGCGATAACCCAACTCGTTATACTTATCAATAATCAGTTGCTTATCTTCCTCATACTTCTCAGGGATGAATTTCTTTGTGCGGAAAATATTCACCAACTTATTCTTCTCGTTGGTCTTCTTCATCACACGTTTCAGTTTATTGGTCGAGATGGCTTCGTTACCCTCAAACGTAATCTGATGCACTTTCACCTTCTCCTTTTTATCCACATTCACGTCCACAATAATCTCATTCTTCCTCTCGGGATCATCACGTTGCACCAGTTTCACCTCGGCATTCTTGAAGCCCTTGTCATCGAAATAGCGTTTGATGATGGTTTCCGCACGACTTATAGCATTTGGTGTAATCTGACTACCTTTAATCATACCGATGCGCGCCTGCAAGTCTTCCTGCTCAGATTTCTTGATACCATTATAATTCACCTCACTTACACGTGGACGCATTGACACTTTGATTCTCAGCCAAATGCGGTCGCCCACAATCTTATCTGCCGAGATACTCACATCAGAGAACAAGCCATGTTTCCAGTATCGTTTCGCAGCATCAGTAATGTCGTCGCCAGGCACCTCAACGGTCTCACCTACTCGTAAACCTGAAATATTAATAATAATATTATCCTCATAGTTATCTGCACCCTCCACAGCGATGTCGGCAATGACATATTTCTTAGGTTCGCCGGAATACATAATCACCGGTGTTCCGTCATTCAGCGCATCAACCGCCACCTCTTCCTGAGCACGGGCAACATTGAACATGGCACATGGCACATTAAACAGCATCAGCAGCAATGCCACTCGCATGAATATGCTATTTCTTATCTTCATCACTAACTCTTAATTTCTAATTCATTAACTTGTTCACTGGTCAATCCGTACCGACGCTCACGATTCTGATAGTCAGCTATCGCCTTCCTCAGCTCGGGCTCCTTAAAATCTGGCCAATACGTATCGCAGAAATAAAGCTCTGCGTAGGCGCACTGCCAAAGCAGGTAGTTGCTCAATCGCTGTTCCCCACCTGTACGAATCAACAAATCCACATCCGGCATGTCTCTCGTAGCCAGATGTTGCTGTATGGTGTCACTGTCGATGTCCGACAGCTCCAATTTTCCTGCTTTTACCTCTGCCGCTATCTGGCGAGTAGCTTCGGTAAGCTCCCACTTCGACGAGTAGCTCAGCGCTAGCACCAGCGACATACCGGTATTTTTTGAAGTATGCTCCATGCAATTCATCAGCTTACCCTTCACGAAGTCAGGCAACTTCCCGATATCTCCAATCACTTTGAAACTGACGTTATTCTTCATAAAGGTTTCCTCCTCAATATGCTGGAAGAGCAACCCCATCAGTGCCGTCACCTCTTGCTCGGGACGGTTCCAATTCTCCGTAGAAAATGTATAGAGAGTCAAATATTCGATGCCCAATCTGACAGCCTCCTCTGTTATTTGATGCACGGTCTCAGCACCCACCTGATGCCCCAGCGAACGTTCTAATCCACGTTGCTTTGCCCATCGGCCATTGCCATCCATAATGATGGCCACGTGCCTCGGTATGCGATTCAAATCCAACTGAACATCTTTCTCCATACACCTATTTTATATAGATAACTTATTCAGACGACCTCTCCACAGCTGATTGTTCTCGCCCTCGTTACCAATCACGAGCAGCCAGATGAAATCGGCCTCATCAGCAATCATGGCATAATAATCATGCTCACTTACCGCTTCCGGCAACTGGAACTTACCTACGCATTTGGCCCAAACCAGGCCACCCATCGACTCATACATCACATCCAACCCACTACCTACCACATAAAAGAACTTATTGTAGAACATCACGGTAGGGTTATTCAACAGCGGACAGAAGAACTCCGTATTGGTAGTCATGCCACCCCAGTCGTCTCCATCAATACTCATCCAAGGCACAATTCTGTCAGTAAGCTCATCTATATCGCCCACCAAGATAGCTCGTTCCACACCTGTACTAGAGATATAAGTATCAGCATTCACCCTACCCACGGGGAATCCCGCTTGTACAGGCTCACCAATAATCCAAGGCTCGTCAAGTGAATAAGTCAGGCAATAGCTATCAACAGAATATAAGCTGTCTATCTCCACTTCTTTGATGGCAGTCAGTTTGTCACTGAATGCTGCCAAGAGCGATATTACGCCTCCACTCAACACCTCATTTTTCTCCCAATACTCGCCAAACTCACTGGTATAGACATCACCCGATGCTGTTGCCATACAGAGTGTTCCTTGGAAATTCCGAGCTGAATGAAGCATGGCATCCTCAGGCAAACCCTCCATAGTGAAGGTCTCCCAAACATAATCGCTCTGGCTCACGTCAGCCTTCATCAGCAGATTGCCCTCCAGCATCACCATCAGCTCATGACCACGCTTCAACATCTGAAAGTCGGTAGCATAGTTAGCCTCCAAAAAATCAGCAGGCAAGTTAGGCATCTCCTTCCACTTAGCCGCATTGGGGTCTTCCTTATGCACATTCACCTGTAGGGAATATTCCTGGGAACGACTACCGTCATTTGCCACAATCTTGAAAGTCATACCAGGTTTATTGATGGCAGGCGTCAGGTCGGCCACCTGCCCAGCCACGAAAATAGAGTCGAGCAAGCCAGAAGCAATAATACCGGAAGCCGAGAAAGTGCGGATTCTAATTTTGCTCAACAATGTGTCCGACCCCACTGGCAGGGAATCGGTATTAAAAATCCTGTGGTTCACCTGATCAATGGTGAAAGGATAATTTGTTCCATATATCGTATCAATGGCAAAAGCCGTCACAACGGTGCTCACGTTCATCTCATAGTCTTCATCATTGCCCTTCACACATGCACCGAATCCGATGCAGACACCCAGCAAGCAGGCTATGGCCATTAAGAGTTTTGTTCTCATGAAAGTCTTCTTTTCTTATTTACAACCTGCAAAATTAAAAAACAATTTTCTTATGAGCAGATTTCTCGCGAAGTTTTATACAAAATTATGGAATATATGGTAGTTTCGCCCCATAATTAGCTTTTTTTTGGATGATTTTTTAGAAAAAAATATACTTGGAGCCAAAATACCTTGTCCCAAAACCTGCGGACAATGCTCCACATATGCTTCATCCCACAATCCCTCATCAAGGAAAGACTGTAACAATTTTGCCCCACCTTCGACCAACACCGACTGTATTTTCCGCCTCATAAGCTCCTCCATCAGTTGGGGCAGGATGCTCCTACTGAAATCGGCATGCAAGGTTTCAGTTCCTTGAACTGTCTCCTCTTTTTCAGTCACCACCAACGTTGGTTGTGAGCCATCGAAGAGGTGCAACCCACGTGGCAAGCTCAGTGTTCTGTCTATTACGATACGCAAAGGTTGTTGTCCACTCCAAACCCGCACATTCAAAGAGGGATTGTCAAGCAGAGCTGTACGGGTGCCTACCAAAATGGCCTGATGTTCTGCCCTGCGTTTATGCACCAGCATCTGCGTCAAAGGCGACGAAAGTTTCACTGCCTCTCCATCCTCACGCACCACATCCATAAAACCATCTGCCGACTGTGCCCACTTCAATGTGATGAAAGGGCGATGCTTCAACTGTACGGTGAAGAAAGCTTTGTTTAGGTTTATGCACTCCTCCTCCAACACACCCACAACCACTTCGCACCCTGCCTCTTGCAGAATCTTGATGCCCTTGCCAGCCACCTGACTATAAGGATCCTGGCAACCTATAACCACCTTGGGAATGCCCTTCTCCACAATCAGGTTGGCACATGGAGGTGTTTTGCCATAATGGGCACAAGGCTCCAAGCTCACATAGAGGGTGCTTCGCCTCAGCAACGAGGGGTCTTTCACACTGCCTATGGCATGTACCTCAGCATGTGCCTCCCCGCATTTGGCATGATAGCCCTCACCGATAATCTGTCCGTCACACACCACCACTGCTCCCACCATTGGATTGGGAGCAGCACCCAAACGTCCATTTTTGGCCAGTTGGATGCATCGCATCATATATTTTTCGTCATTTGTCATCATCTTTTCTGCATTTTTACGTATTTTTGCAAACATTATGCCAAACGTCATTGCCCACATACGCCAGACTTTGCTGCCGCTTTACGGACAGAAAGAAGCTGCAGCACTGACCCGCATTATCTGCTGTGAGATGCTGGGGCAGACAGCTACCGATTTTTTCCTCGGCAAAGATATAGAATTATCTGCAAATCAGAAAACTTTTCTGCAAGCTATCCTAGAAAGGTTGCAGGTTTTTGAGCCTATTCAGTACATCCAACAAGAAGCGCCCTTCATGGGACGCAGGTTTTTTGTGGCACCTGGGGTACTCATCCCTCGTCCTGAGACAGAAGAACTAGTGGAACGTTTGACGAAGCTGTTACCCTCTGATGCCCACGTTTTGGACATCGGCACAGGCAGTGGATGCATCGCCATCTCATTGGCATTGGCATTGCCTGAAGCACAGGTGTCGGCTTGCGATATCTCAGAAGAAGCCTTGAAAATAGCACGAATAAACAACAAACGCCTGCAAGCTCAAGTATCTTTCTTTCAGATGGATATCCTCAGCTATGAGCCTTCGTCTTCAGAGACAGGAACATATGATGCCCTGGCGAGCAACCCTCCTTATATAACAAGAAGTGAGGCAAGCACTATGGAGCCGAATGTGTTGCAATACGAGCCCCATGTGGCTTTGTTTGTGCCAGGCGATGATGCCCTGTTGTTTTATCGCAGGATAGCCGCCCTGGGTAAGACCTTGCTAAAGCCCCACGGCCTCCTGGCATTTGAAATCAATCGTGCCTACGGTGAGGAGGTGAAACAGTTGCTGGAAGAGCAAGGTTACCAGGATGTCCGCATCGAGCAAGACTTATTTGGCAATAATCGTTTTGCATTTGGAACAATGAACAATAAATAATGAAACCATTATCATCAACCGAAGCCCTGTCAAAGGCAGCTACCTATTGTGCAAAGGGTGAGCATTGCGCCACTGACATTCGAGAGAAACTCCGCCAATGGGGTTTTGAGGACAATGCCGATGGCATCATCGACAAGCTCACACAGCAAGACTTCATCAACGAAGCCCGCTATGCCCGTGCCTTCATCCACGACAAATACCGCTTCGCCAAATGGGGGCGCATCAAGATAGAACAAGCCCTCCGACTGAAGCAAATCAACGCTGAAACCATCCACCAGCAAATGGACGAAGTGATTGACAATGAGGAATACAACCAAAACCTCCGTGACCTCTTGGCACAGAAGCGCAAGACCTTGAAAGATGAGGACAATTACCAACTCCGTGCCAAGCTCGTGCGCTTTGCCCTTCAGCGTGGCTTTACCTATGAAGAGGTGTTTTGCAACATAGATGATTGAAAAAACGCATAATCATTTTCGGATTATCATTCTTTTGTTTACTTTTGCATTTGATTTTTTAGAAAAACAAATAAGTATTATGAAGACGTTAGAGAGATTGTTCGCTGAGAAACTGCTGAAGATCAAGGCGATTAAATTGCAGCCAGCCAACCCGTTCACTTGGGCATCCGGCTGGAAGTCACCATTTTATTGCGACAACCGCAAGACACTGTCTTATCCTGCCTTGCGCAGTTTCGTGAAGTTTGAGATTACCCGTCTCATTCTGGAGCATTTCCCACAAGCTGATGCCATTGCAGGTGTGGCGACTGGTGCCATCCCTCAAGGAGCATTGGTGGCAGATGCCCTTGACCTGCCATTCGTGTATGTGCGTTCAAAACCAAAGGATCATGGTTTGGAGAACCTCATCGAGGGCGAGTTGCGTCCAGGAATGAAAGTGGTGGTAGTAGAAGACCTCATCTCCACAGGCGGTAGTAGCTTGAAGGCTGTAGAGGCCATCCGCCGTGATGGTTGCGAGGTGATTGGTATGGTGGCAAGCTATACTTACGGCTTCCCAGTGGCAGAGAAAGCATTTAAGGAAGCAAAGGTGCAGCTGATAACCCTCACCAACTATGATGCCGTGATTGAAGCAGCACTGAAAACTGGCTATATTGAGGAAGAAGACATTCCTACCCTGAACGAGTGGCGCAAAGACCCTGCTCATTGGGGAGATGATTTGAAGTAAACTATTTGAAATATGAGTACCACGAATTTCGAGAGCGACAGCAAGCTCATCGAAGCACCCCAACGCAAGGTGTTCGAGAAATTGTCTGACGCCGACAACCTGGAGAAACTGAAGGAACGCATCCCAGCCGAGAAACTGGATAACATCAGCCTCGACAACGGTATGCTGACCTTCAAGACTCCCATGGGTGCCGTATCCATGCAAATCAAAGATACGGAGCCTTTCCACAGTGTGACCTATGGCACAGTGCAGTCACCCATCCCGTTCGACATCCGCATGGAACTGATTCCCAAGGGTCCCGAAGCATGTGAGATGAAACTGATTGCCGGCCTCCAGCTCAATCCTTTCATGCTGGGTATGGTGCAGAAACCCATCCGTGATGGCTTGAACCGCATCGTTGAAGCCCTCGCACAAGTTCCTTATTAATGAACAATGAACAATGAATAATTAGAGCATTACATTCTTCATTATTCACTATTCATTATTCATTATTCATTATTATCCATTCATTGAACGAAATGAAACTTTGGGAAAAATCCACACAGATAGATCAAGAGATAGAACGATTTACCGTAGGCAGAGACCGTGAGATGGATCTCTATCTTGCTCCTTACGACGTGCTGGGCAGCATGGCGCACATCACCATGCTTGAGAGCATCGGCCTCCTCACGGCTGATGAACTTAAAGTCCTGCTCCAGGAACTCAAAAAGATATACCAGATAGCCATCAAGGGCGAGTTTGTCATCGAGGAAGGCATCGAGGATGTACATTCTCAGGTGGAACTGATGCTTACCCGTGCCTTGGGTGACATCGGCAAGAAAATCCACAGCGGACGTTCACGCAACGACCAGGTACTTCTTGACCTCAAGCTCTTTACGCGTGCCCAACTGCAAGAGGTAGCAGAACTCACCCGTCAGCTGTTTGACACTTTGATAGAGCAGAGCGAGCGTTACAAAGATGTACTCATGCCAGGTTATACACACCTGCAGATTGCCATGCCCTCGTCGTTCGGCTTGTGGTTAGGTGCATACGCCGAGAGCCTCGTAGATGACATGACGATGCTGCAAGCGGCCTATCGCATGGTGAACCGCAACCCTTTGGGTTCTGCGGCTGGCTATGGCTCATCATTCCCCCTGAACCGCACCATGACCACCCAACTCCTGGGCTTTGACTCGATGGATTACAACGTGGTTTATGCGCAGATGGGACGAGGCAAGATGGAACGCAACGTGTCATTCGCCCTCGCCAGCATAGCAGGCACCATCGCCAAGTTGGCCTTCGATGCCTGCATGTTCAACAGCCAGAACTTCGGCTTCGTGAAACTCCCTGACGAGTGCACCACAGGTTCCAGCATCATGCCGCACAAGAAGAACCCCGATGTGTTCGAGCTCACGCGTGCCAAGTGCAACAAACTGCAGGCATTGCCTCAGCAGATGATGCTCATCAGCAACAACCTGCCCAGTGGCTACTTCCGTGACTATCAGATACTCAAGGAGGTGTTCCTGCCAGCCTTCGATGAATTGAAAGATTGCCTGAAGATGACCATCTACATCATCAGTCGCCTAAAGGTAAACGAACATATCCTCGACGACCCTCGTTACCAACCCATCTTCACCGTTGAGCGTGTCAACGAGCTGGTACTGCAGGGAGTGCCCTTCCGTGATGCCTACAAGCAAGTGGGTTTGGAATTCGAGGCAGACAAGTTCCAGCATTCGGGAGAGGTGCACCACACCCATGAGGGCAGCATCGGCAACCTCTGCAATGCTGAAATCGCCACCTTGATGCAGCAGGAGATGCAGAAATTCAACTTCTCTCAGGTGGAGAAAGCACAGCAACGGCTATTAGACATATAAAAAGTTGCTGATATTTTTTGCAGATTGAAAAATACCGACTATCTTTGCACCGCAAATATAGCTGATGCCCGGATGGTGGAATCGGTAGACACGAGGGACTTAAAATCCCTTGGCTATTGCAGCTGTGTGGGTTCAAGTCCCACTCCGGGTACCACACTTGACAACAAAACCGCCTGCAATTCAAACAATTACAGGTGGTTTTCTTTTTAAACAAGAAATTCATTTTACTAATAAAAACAGCATTATGAACAAAAAATTGATTCTTACAATCGCGTTCTTCGCCACCATTTCTCTCTCCTTTACATCATGTAAGACATCAGAGGAGGCAGTAATTAGCCGACTCGAGAAACTGACGGAGCGCATCGACAAGAATGGGGCCAAGTTCGACTCAGACGATTGGCTGCAAGCCTTCAGAGATCTTGAGGACATCCACAAAGACATGGAAAGCTGTGATTTCAGCAGTGAGCAACTCAAACAAGTGGCTCGTGCCGACGGAAAGATTTCTGCCGTTGTAGCAAAAGAGGGCGCCAAAGCATTAGGCAAAGAGGCATCATCATTAATCAAGGATTTCGGCTCCATTGCCAAGGAGTTCCAGGAAGGCTTTCAGGAAATCTTCAATGAAGAAAACATGAAAGAAATTGAAGACGAGCTAAATGAAGCTCTGAAGGAACTTGAGAAAGACATGAAAGAACAATAAGGTATCTTTCACTAAGCAAGAACCCCCTCTGCAACAGAGTGGGTTTCTTTGTTTAGGATACTAGTTTGTCCAACCTATTCTTTGACTTTAAACTCAAAGACAAATGGAGATTCTTTGGTAGAAGGTTTCCAATTTCCTGCTTTATCACCGTTCGGGTTACCAAATTTGCAGAAGTTAGTCCATGCATCTAGCATCTCGTCACTCAAGTTATAACCCTCTGTAAATGGGCGCCAACTGCGGTCAAGTGTATGGAACACATACCACAATTCTGAACTATGGAACGAACCCTCCAATGCCTAACGGCCATCAGTAGGCAATGGTCTGTTAAAGAGGTAAAGGAAAGTAGAATGAGTGGAAAGACTGTCACGAACCTCGGCAAACCGTTGCTCACCTGGTTGCATACCAGGCATATCATCCTGTGTCCAACACATTAATTGCTTGAAGCAAATGCCCCGATTAGTTGAAGCAAATGGCTCGATTGGTTGAAGGGAAGGATATCTATAATCGTGCCAGTACGATTTTGATTGAGAAGTCGCTTTGCGACTATGAAGATTGATATCGTGCTACGCAAAAATGAGTTCTATCGCATTACAATTGCTCATACTGCTTTACGTTTGGATTACAAATCGAACGAACGGCAGAAAGATGTAGTAAAGAATATTTTTTCTGTTTTAATGTTTTGAAGCTGTTTAAATAACAGCATGATGATAGCTCCCTGCCTGTTTTACCGGCAGGGAGCTATCACGATATATGCCGCAAACATCAAGAGAATATCAGACTTTTCTGATTAGAGAGGGTATATTTGACATAAAAATACTAAATCATACCCATAATGTGTTCCCCAAGACTTCTACCATTATAGCGCATTGATATGTTCGTCAAGCCAGTGGAGACGGGTGGTGATGAAGTTCTTCAGGAATCTCACTTCGGCATCATACGAGCCACGATCTTCGTAGTTGGGCCATATCTCGCCATGAATTGACCAGCCTGCACCACCTGTTCCTGTGCTGCTGAAGTTGCGGCCAATGGCATATTTCATCTGATTTACCTGCTCTTGGATGAAATCGGGAAGTTTGTCGAGCTGGGGCTTCAGGGTGTTCCACTTCTGCTTCAGCGCACTGACGAAAGTCGGGTCAAGGAAGAAGCGGTTGAACCAAGGAGAGCAGGTCTTGATATACCATCCGTCAGGTCCTGTGGAACTGGCTCCTTGCTCCCAAGTGATATGGTTGGCATTGCCAAAGGCGATGTCGAAGTCCCACACAAAAGGCTGGTAAACCTTGCCATCACCCTTAAGTGCCAGGTAGCAGCTGCCTCGCATGTTGCCGTCGCAATTCTTCGAGAGCTCTTGAACAATATAGTATTTCAAGAAAGAATCAACATCAATGTATTGGCTATAGCCTGCTTCTGGATCGAGGAAAGAGTCGCCATACAGCACAGCTTCGGCACGATTGAAACAACTCCTTACATACTCAAACTGTGCCTCATTTGGTGTCTCAGGATTCTTGAACATCAAAGGCAGGCTGGCATAACTTGTGTGGAACTGGTGAGAAGCATCGAAGTGGAAATCCAATTCCATGAGATAGTCTGCCTGCAAGTCAGCTGTTTCAGTTGCGCTAACATCCACCAGGTTGAGGTTGCACCTCTCCTCAGACACTTTTACATGCTCAGCCAACTGATAGACCCCGAGATACGTGTTGTTGAGGTATAGCTCGACATTGCGTGAACGAGGGGTCCAGTCCATTCCCACAATGCGTGAGATTTCAAAAGCTGTGGAATTTCTCAGCAATGACCTGTCGCTATAGTTCGCCAGTAGCACCCATTCATTGTCGGTACTCATACCCAATAACTTTGCTTTGTTGTCAAGCTTGATTTTATAAGGTTTCTTGGGCATGATCCATGTGGAGTTGCCTCGCCCTCGGATGCGTCCTGATCCTGAGAAAGGTGTGCCATCAGTGTACAGTTTGCCGTCATCATTGATGATTACAGAGCAGTTGATGTAGTTCTCTTTATCATTGATGGTAGCATGATTTTCAGTCTCAATTGTCACCACTGGAATTTTCGTTTCTGCCACAGGTGTTGGCGTTGGATTCACGGGCTGAACAGGTTCAGGCAAGATGGTATTGTCTTTGTTGGAACATGCCGATAACACAGCACATGCAAGAGGGGTTAACAATGCCAATGCGACATATTTCAGATTCAGGTTGTTCATGGTTTTCATGTTAGATGTTTATAAGGGTTCATTCAATCAATAGGCAAAGGTATTGAGATATTCTGAATTATACAAGAGCGTTGTGGGGAAAAACGCAGACAGGGACGCTGCTCACGCAGTGTCCCTGTCTGTTAGTTAGTTCAATGAGATTTTGAGAGAAAGAAACTTCGCAGTTTCGTTTATCACTAACTATATAATGTTTAAAGCAAATGAAAATGTTATTTTAATAAAGCAAATGAAAAAACTCTTATTTTATTTTCTCTTGTTGTTCAACCGGTTTCAGCTTGCGGCTCAAACTGTCTTTGGTTTGCAGCTCGATGCCGTCGAGATCATCCCCCAAAGCTACTGAAGGAGAGGAAATCTGTTGTCCGATGGTATCGTTCACCGCCATCTGCCGGTTGTCTTGCAATAAGGTACGCTCAGCGAGGTTTCCCAGTGCCAGCAGCACAGCCACCGCAGCAGCAGCTCTGAGGATGGGAGCCAAACGGCTGAAGATTGACACGCTCTTGGCCTTAACCACAGGCGCCTCTGCCATCTTGAGCATACGCTCATCGAAATCGTCGCCGAGATGCTCATCCTGCAGGAACTCCTGATAGACGAACAGGTCCTTGTAGGGCATCAAGTGCTGGGGCACCTCGTCGCTGCAGAAGAACTGGCGTAACTCGCGTTCTTCGCTCACGGTGGTTTGGCAATCCCAGTACCGCTTCAAAAGTTGTTCAATCTGTTTAGAGTCCATAAGCATTCAATCTTAAAAAACCTTGCTTCACTTTCTGCCTTGCCCTGAACAGGTTAATCTTCACTTGTTCTTCGGTGATGTCCAGCGCATCGGCAATCTCCTTATAGCTTTTTTCCTCAATGTCGCGCATCTGCATAATCTGTCGTTGCTTATCAGGCAATCCCTCAATCAGTTGATGCACAAGCTTGAGTCGCTCCTTTTGCTCCAGCACTTCGTGTGGATTTGGCTCATTCTGCAATCTGTCATGCTCAGGCGTAAGTTCTTCTGTACGGGAATCCATCTTCTCGCGCTGGTCGATGGCGAGGTTTTTCGTTAGTGTGAGGCAATAGGCCTCGATGGAATCCAGCTCGCTCAACTCTTGCCTTTTGTTCCAGACCTTGATGAGTGTTTCCTGAACGATATCCTCTGCTTCGGCTCTGTCGAAGGTTATTCGCAGGGCAACCCGGAAGAGTTTGTCCTTCAAGGGAAGGATGTCGTCACGAAAGCTGATTTCTTTCATCTCTTTATACATATAGACGGATGAAACTGGAAAAAGTTACAGTTTCTCTCAAAAAATTTTCGTTCCTTGCTGGCCGCTGACATCATTGGCAGAGGTGATGACCACCTGTTTGACACCAGCGTGAAGGGCTTGGAAGGCATTTTCAAGCTTGGGAATCATGCCTCCCTGGATGACGCCTTGTGCCACCAAATCAGTGAATTGCTGACGAGTGATGGTGGGGATGACACTATCGTCATCGTTCTCATCACGCAAGACTCCCTTCTTCTCAAAACAATAGATGAGGGTGACGTCGAAATAGGGGGCAAGGCCTTTGGCTGTTTCTCCTGCAATGGTGTCAGCATTGGTGTTGAGGATGTTACCCTTGCCATCGTGGGTAAGGGGAGCCATCACGGGGATGATGCCCGCTTGCAACAGGTCGGCCAGTCGTTTGCCATCCACCTGCTTCACATCGCCCACAAAGCCATAGTCGATGTCCTTGACAGGGCGTTTGTCGGAGAGGATGACATTCATATCGGCACCTGTGAGGCCAACAGCATTGACGCCACGCGCCTGCAAGCCTGCCACAATGTTTTTGTTGACCAAGCCTCCATAAACCATCGTGACCACCTTCAGCGTTTCGGCATCGGTGATGCGACGGCCATTGACCATCTTGCTCTGGATACCGAGTGTAGAAGCCAACTTGGTAGCTGAACGGCCTCCACCATGAACCAGTACTTTAGGACCTTCGATGGTGGCAAAGTCATCCAGCAGTTGCTGCAAGCTTTCCGGCTCTTCTACAATCTTACCACCGACTTTGATGATTGACAATTGACGATTGACCATTGACGATTGACGATTGACCATTGACGATTGACTATTGACGATTGAAACTTATTAGAACAAAAAGTCATTATTCTTCATTGTTCATTCT
>JAEEGF011854482.1_pt1 | contig 21364 bp, 15 predicted proteins | sample 9134171 | NCBI WGS metagenome assembly JAEEGF01 (sample SAMN16246542, study PRJNA631951) | gut metagenome | biome: gut microbiome; feature: rumen; material: AP-attached | host: Bos | place: Iran: Karaj | collected 2018-10 | reverse complement strand
TCGGTGTTAATCTTGTCGCCGAGGTTCTCAGGCTTGCTCCATCTGTCCTTGCCCACCTTGCGGCTCACATATATGTCGGTGCCTCCGTATCCGCCCGGCATGTCGCTGACGAAGTACATGACGTTGCCCTGCTTGTTGAGCGCAGGCTGAGCCACACTGTATCCGTACTGCGAGTCATTCCAAGTGAAAGCGTCAGGCGCGAGCCACGCTTTCTGCTTAACGCTTGTCATGTAAATGTCCTGGTGGAACTTGCCGTCCTTGTCCACGTTCTTGTAGTCGATGCTTGTCACAGCCACCATCTTGCCGTTCTTGGCGAATGAGAACGCTCCGTTGAGGAGCTTCTTGTCCCAACCGTCAGCCTTGAAGTTCTTCACTCCGGAGAGTTCAACATCAGGCTCGGAAGTGGCCTCCTTCACTTTGCATTTTGTCGCCTTTCCCTCGGCGTATCTCGAATTCATGAATGCCACCTGCTTCTTCACATAGAAAGACGGCATCATATAGTTCTGTATATCGTTGATTTCAAGCACGCTGGCTCTGTACTGGTCGCTTGGCTGCTTAAGTTTCTTGTAGAGGTTCACGTTCTCGAAGTAGTGCTTCACACGCAGATCGTTTGGAGCCTTCTCACGCATGCGGCGCATGTATGGAAGCGTCTCCTCGTGCTTGCCTACGCCCTTGAGCGCGAGCACATAGTTGTAAAGGTCAGTGACCGTTGGCTCCGCTGTGTTTATGAAATAAGAATACGCTTTCTCCGCGTTCTCGTAATCATTCATGTCGCGATACCACTCCGCCAGCGCTCTCCACTGCGCCACAGAATTGGACTCGTCGTTGATGTCGGCAGGAGCCTTTCCTACATTTCTCTGATAGAAATAATGATCCGCCTTTTGCGTATGCGTGATTTTCTGACCATTAGCTCCGAACTCTTCCTGCGCCAGTGCTGACGTCGCTGTCATCATGGACAAGAGAGCTATTGAGACTCTGATAAAGTGCTTGTTCATATATGATTTATTATTATCGTTCCTTAAAAAAACTTCGTCTGTATAATCCGACAAAGAATAACAAAAGTAATACTATTGCCAGCAAAATGCAAACATCAAAGGCATACAAATATTTACTTGACAATAAAATAACGCTTTTTTAATGTGTTTATTATCTTTGCCGACACACCGCAAGCCGAATGAAATGAAGAAAGACGACAGATATAAAGCGATACTCAACTGGTTCAGAACCAACATGAACGAAGCGGAAAGCGAACTGAACTTCAGCAACAATTTCGAGTTGCTTGTGGCTGTGATGCTGTCGGCTCAGTGTACCGACAAAAGAGTGAACATGGTCACGCCGGCACTGTTCAAGGCGTACCCTGACGCGAAGACCATGAGCGCTGCCACTGTCGATGAAGTGAAACGCTACATCTCATCGATAAGCTACCCCAACAGCAAAGCAAAGCACCTTGTGGCCATGGCACAGAAACTCGTGGCGGACTTCGACGGCGAGGTACCGAGCGAGATTGAGGCCCTGACATCGCTGCCTGGCGTGGGCAGAAAGACAGCCAACGTCATGGAAGCCGTGGCGTTCGGCAAGGCCGCTATGCCTGTGGACACACACGTTTTCAGGGTTTCCAACCGTCTCGGACTAGTCAAAACCACCACTCCGCTCGCCACAGAAAAGGAACTAACCAAACACATCCCGGAAGACATACTCAGCAAGGCGCACCACTGGCTACTGCTGCACGGCCGCTACGTCTGCACATCGCGCGCCCCTAAGTGCGACAAATGCGGACTGAAAGCGTTTTGCAAAGAGATGGAAGGGAAAGGGGAATAATTCACCAACCTCGTTTTCTACAAACATCCATGGCATCTTGATGTCCTTTCTTTGCAGCCTCCTCCATCCAAAATCTTGCTAATGACATATCTTTAGGAACACCAATTCCTTCTTGATAAGCAAGTCCCAAACCATACTGAGCATCTGCATCACCCTGACTCGCCGCCTTGCGAATCCAATAAACAGCAGTTTTATAATCTTGAGGAACACCTGTGCCATTAAGATAACATTTTCCTAAATTAATCTGAGCCATAGCATTACCTTGTTCTGCCGCCTTGCGATACCAATAAACCGCTGTACTATAATCCTGAGGAACACCAGCGCCACGATCATAACAAAATCCTAAATTACACTGAGACGAAGCAACACCTTGTTCTGCCGCTTTGCGATACCAATAAGCTGCCGTACCATAATTCTGAGAAACACCTTTTCCTTCTTGAAAACACACCCCTAATCTATGTTGAGCATCTAGATTACCTTTCTCTGCCGCCTTGCGGTACCAATAAACTGCCGTACTATAATTCTGAGAAACACCATTTCCTAAATCATAAGAACGTCCCAAATTGTACTGAGCCATAGCATTACCTTGCTCTGCCGCCTTGCGAAACCAATAAACAGCAGTACTATAATTCTGAGGAACACCATTCCCTTCTGCATAGCAAAGTCCTAAATTACACTGAGCAAAAGCATTGCCCCTATTGGCAGCATCGACATAATCACTTGCTGTTTGAGCAAACTGCGTCATAGAAAAGACGCAAAGAGATAATAAAACGAATATCCTTTTCATAGTTTTCCCTGTTAATATCTCCGACAGGTTCCCAACTGAAGGATAAAAGATTTCAATAATGAACAAAGACAAAAAAAGACGTGGGAACTACCAGCTGTCTGTCCCACGAACTGAGGCTCTAGCATTGCCCATTGAAGTTGAACAGACAACGTTAGAGCCCACGCCGATATGATACTCAACCATAAAAGACATGTACAAACAGAAATGCGCTTTCAAGCACAATTCACATACAAGCCTCTATGGGATGTAATCACACCTCTGGGCATCTACCGTTGCTATGTTCATGACCTAAATATTGGTAATTTGCTAGATTCCAGTTCGTCAAGAACAAAGCGTCAAGTAAACGCCTTATTTATGTCTTGGACTACATATCCCGACCCAATACCCGCTTCGCATAGAAATACCTTACGATTTCTCTACACTCAACACGGCGTGAGCTAACCAAACTTCTGCACAGAAAGAAGTTATCAGCGCTATAAAAGTTTGGCAATAGTAATCCGATTGTAAATATACTAATAGAAAAACAAAGAACACTAACGGATGGCAGATTTTAGCAAAAATGACTCAATAAGCGTAAAGCATCATCACACAAGCAAACCACATACAAAACATTTTGCTATAAAAAAAGAGCCGCTCCTCATAATGAGAAACGGCTCATATTCTTTTTACCACCCTTGCTTTTTCGCATACTCAATGGCTTTGTCATAGCCTTTCTTTGCCGACCGGGATATCCAGGCTTTGGCTTCTTCAACATCTTTTTCAACACCTTTTCCTTCCATATAGCATCTGCCGAGATTATATTGAGCCATCTCATGCCCTTGCTTCGCCGCCTTCTGATACCAGTAGAAAGCAAGAGAATAATCCTTAGCTACCCCCTCGCCCTTTTTATAACGGTTTGCGAGATTATACTGAGCCTTAGCATTTCCCTGTTCCGCCGCTTTGCGATACCAATAGGCTGCTATAGAATCGTTTTGCGGAACGCCGTCGCCTCGTCTATAATAGTTTCCGACATTGAACTGCGCTTTGGCATTACCCTGCTCTGCCGCCTTGAGATACCAATATCGCGACGAAGATATGTCCCGAGCCACGCCTTCGCCTTTTTCATAACACACGCCAAGAGCGAACTGCGCCTTCGCATTACCCTGCTCAGCCGCCTTCCTGCACCAATGGAACGCCAAAGAATCGCTTTTCGGAACGCCTGCACCGCTCTTATAACGTTTGGACAGCTCATATTGGGCACTCGCTTCGCCGCCATGCGCTTCCTCTATGATACGAGCCAACTCTAAAGAATCATTCTTCATCCTACGTTCCTTAGCAGCTAACCATTTGTCAGCCCCAGTCCTGCTTACAGACACGGATTTTCCACCATCTGCATTCTCCGCCTTGGCATACCAATAAGCCGCCAAAGAGTCGTTCTTAGGCACGCCGATAGCATTCTGGTAACAACGACCGAGAACGCCATAGGCTGAAGAATTCCCATGCTCAGCCGATTTGCGTATCCACACGAACGCCGCATTGCTGTCAGCCGGATGTTTTTCTGTACCTATTTTGTAAAGCTGACCCAAAGCAAGCTGAGAATTCGACTCCCCCAATCTCGCCGCCTTGCGATACATTTTAAACGCTGCATCCGCATCCTTTTTCACACCTTGCCCTTTCTCGTAAGCCTTGCCCATATAGTACATGGACATCAGATGTCCTCGCTTGGCTGCCTTACGATACCAGAACGCCGCCAAATAATCGTTCTGAACGACGCCATCCCCCTTCCTGTAACTATTGCCAAGAATATATTGAGACTCCTCGTGCCCGCGTTCAGCCGCTTTGGTGTACCAATACACAGCCAATGAATCGTTTTTCACCACACCACGGCCTTTCTTATATGAATTCGCCAAATTATATTGCGCCTTCTGATTTCCTTGCTCCGCAGACTCCTTAAACCAATATACAGCTTTCTCCGGGTCAGATTTCAGCAACAGCAAAGCCAGATTATTCTGGGCTTTCTCGTACCCCTGCTCTGCCGACTTTGTGTACCACTTTATCGCCTCTTCCTTATTTTGCGGTATTCCGCTGCAACTGCCTTTGTCAAAACAATATCCGAGATTAAACTGAGAGATGGCGTTGCCGTTCTCTGCCTTTATCAACAGTGGATTTCTCGCCATTTGCGCCGATGCCGACACCGAAGCCACGCACAAGAGATATAACAAAAGTTTTTTCATATATGTCTGTATGGGGTTAGTGTTTTTCTTTATTTAAAACTGCATTAAATATAGATTTTAAAGAATCATAAAATTAGCACCGCAAATATAGATACAATAACAACATTTCACACATATATGCATAAAAAACAGAAAATGTAACAAGAAGATATAAAACGAAAAACGAAGAATCACCGATTCACTATTTTTGTTACACATGGAGTCTCAATAACAACCACACGGACGACAGACAAAATCATTCACATTATAATAAACGCTTATGAAAAAGGTATTTATGGCAGCTGCTATTATCATCGGCTTCCTTTCCTGCAAAAACGTGCAGCAACAGAACAGCCAAACAGCGCCTGACATTTTCGGCAAATACAAAGTTGTGGCGATAAACCGCGCCAATGTTCCGGAAACCATGAACGGCACGACATTAGAATTGACCGACAGTTCCAAGTACTCGGGCAAGACTGGAGTCAACTCGCTATTCGGAGATTACAAAGTAAGCAATAGCAACATATCTTTCGGCGAAGGCGCAATGACAAGAATGATGGGCGACCCTTCTTCCATGAAAATAGAGCAAGACTTTGTCGAAGCGATTCATTCCGTCAAGACATTTGACCGCGACGGCGAACACATCATTCTAAAAAACGGCAAAGGTGATGAAGTGATGAGACTTGTAAAGGAATAATTTATTGTCTTATAAAGAAGAAAGCTCAATCCTCAAGGGGTTGAGCTTTTTTTCATAAAAAAGCAGAGTGCATAAATTATGCACTCTGCTCTTATTTAGTTTGACTTATAAGCCGGTATTAGATCTCCTGGCTGTAGTCCACTCTGCTCAAACGTACGTATGTTGCGTAACGCTCCTGAGCAGCTCTCTTAGTTGCAGCGTAGAGCTCGTCTGCCTGTGCAGGGAGCACCTTCTTCAACGACAAGAAACGAACCTCGCCATCGAGGAACTCCTGGAACTTATCCCAGTTTGGAGCCTTAGAGTCGAGCTGGAATGGGTTCTTGCCCTGCTCAGCCAAACGTGGGTCGAATCTCCAGAGGTGCCAGTATCCGCACTCAACAGCCTTAGCCTCCTCAGCCTGGCTCTTACCCATAGCGCCCTTAGCCTTCAAACCGTGGTTGATACATGGAGCGTATGCGATAACGAGTGATGGTCCAGGATAAGCCTCTGCCTCGCGGATAGCCTTCAAGCACTGAGCGTTATCTGCGCCCATTGCGATCTGAGCTACGTAAACATATCCGTAAGTAGCCTGCATCAGACCGAGATCCTTCTTCTTGATACGCTTACCAGCAGCGGCGAACTGAGCGACAGCTGCGATAGGAGTAGCCTTAGAAGACTGACCACCTGTATTAGAGTAAACCTCAGTATCGATAACGAATACGTTAACATCCTCGCCAGAAGCAAGTACGTGGTCGATACCTCCGTAACCGATATCGTAAGAAGCACCGTCACCACCGATGATCCACTGGCTTCTCTTAACGAGGTAGTGTGAAAGCTCCTCAAGCTGCTTGCATACTGGGCAACCAGCAGCTGCGCTCTTCTTGATCTCTGGGATCAGCTTGTCAGCAGCAGCACGGCTTCCTTCTGCATCGTTCTGGTTAGCAATCCACTCCTTAGCAGCCTCCTTGTAAGCCTCGGAAGTCTTGTCAGAAGCGATCATCTCCTCCAACAGACGCTGGATACGAGCCTTCATCTTCTTGTTTGCGAGTACCATACCCATACCGAACTCACCGAAGTCCTCGAACAATGAATTAGCCCATGCTGGACCACGGCCGTTCTCGTCCTTAGTGTAAGGAGTTGAAGGTATAGAGCCTGAGTAGATAGAAGAACATCCTGTTGCGTTAGCTACCATCTGACGGTCGCCGAAGAGCTGAGAAATCAGCTTAACGTATGGAGTCTCACCACAACCTGAGCAAGCTCCTGAGAACTCAAACAATGGAGTTGCGAACTGAGAGTTCTTAGGGTTAGCCTTAACGTCAACCAAGTTCTGCTTAGACTTAACGTTCTTAACGCAGTAGTTCCAGTTCTTAGCCTCTGCGCATTCAGGATCTCCATCGAATGGAACCATCTTGAGAGCCTTCTCCTTAGCCATACATACGTCAACGCAGTTGCCGCAGCCCAGACAGTCCATAACACCAACCTGGATACGGAGGTGCATGCCCTTCATAGCTGCAGGAGCCTTCATCTCGATAGTCTCAGCGCCGAATCCCTTAACCTCGTTCTCGTCAAGAACGAATGGACGGATACATGAGTGAGGACAAACGAATGCACACTTGTTACACTGGATACACTTAGAAGCATCCCATTCTGGAACGAATGGAGCTACACCACGCTTCTCGTAAGCTGCTGTGCCCTGCTCCCAAGTACCATCCTCGATTCCCTTGTATGCAGAAACTGGGAGACGGTCACCGTTCTGTGCGTTGATAGGACGAACGAGGTTAGTGATGTACTCAGGCTCGTCGCGCTTGATAGGAGCGTCGTCTGGGAGGTTGGCCCATGCTGGATCAACAGCAAGCTGCTTGTACTCGCCACCGCGGTCAACTGCAGCGTAGTTCTTGTCAACGACATCCTGTCCCTTCTTGCCGTAAGACTTAACGATGAACTTCTTCATCTGCTCTACTGCAAGGTCAACTGGGATAACCTCAGTGATACGGAAGAATGCAGATTGGAGGATAGTGTTGGTACGGTTGCCAAGACCAATCTCCTGTGCAATCTTAGTTGCGTTGATGTAGTAAACTGTGATGTTGTTCTTAGCGAAGTACTTCTTAACGCTGTTAGGGATGAAGTTAACGAGCTCCTCGCCATCGAACATTGTGTTCAACAGGAATGTACCGTTCTTCTGGAGACCACGAGTAACATCGTACATGTGCAGGTAAGCCTGAACGTGGCATGCTACGAAGTTAGGAGTCTTGATCTGGTATGTAGAACGGATTGGGTTGTCACCGAAACGGAGGTGTGAACATGTGAAACCTCCAGACTTCTTAGAGTCATATGAGAAGTAAGCCTGGCAGTGCTTGTCAGTGTTGTCACCGATGATCTTCACTGAGTTCTTGTTAGCACCTACAGTACCGTCAGCACCAAGTCCGAAGAACTTAGCCTCGTACATGCCTTCGCCACCCATAGGAACCTCTTCCTTCTCTGGGAGAGAAGCGAATGTAACGTCATCAACGATACCTACAGTGAAGTGATCCTTAGGCTGAGCCAAAGCAAGGTTCTCGAATACTCCAGTGATCATAGTAGGAGTAGTGTCGCATGAACCAAGACCGTAACGTCCGCCTACGATGATAGGAGCGTTAGGCTGGCCATAGAATGCATCCTTAACGTCGAGGTACAGAGGCTCGCCGTTTGCTCCTGGCTCCTTAGTTCTGTCGAGAACTGCGATAGCCTTAACTGTCTTAGGAACAGCAGCCAACAGACGCTCAACTGAGAATGGACGGTAGAGGTGTACAGAAACCATACCAACCTTCTCGCCCTTCTTAGCCATGTAGTCGATAGCCTCGCGAGCTGCCTCAGTAGCAGAACCCATGAGGATGATAACGCGGTCTGCGTCAGCAGCACCGTAATATGTGAATGGCTTGTACTCACGGCCAGTGATCTTAGAGATCTCAGCCATGTAGTGCTCTACTGCAGCAGGAACTGACTCATAGAATGGGTTGCAGCTCTCGCGGTGAGCGAAGAATGTCTCTGGGTTCTCAGCCATACCCTTAGCCTGTGGGTGCTCTGGAGAAAGAGCGCGTGAGCGGAACTCAGAAATCTTCTGCCAGTTAACCAATGGACGGATGTCTTCCATGTCCATAAGCTCGATCTTGTGGTACTCGTGAGAAGTACGGAATCCATCGAAGAAGTTGATGAATGGTACGCGAGTCTCGATAGCTGCAAGGTGTGCAACTGCAGAAAGATCCATTACCTCTTGTACTGAACCCTCGCAAAGCATTGCGAAACCAGTCTGACGGCAAGCCATAACATCACCGTGATCACCGAAGATACAAAGTGAGTGAGTTGCAATCGTACGAGCTGATACATGGAATACAGATGGGAGAAGCTCTCCTGCGATCTTGTACATGTTAGGGATCATAAGAAGCAGACCCTGTGAAGCAGTGAATGTAGTTGTCATTGCACCTGCCTGCAGAGAACCGTGAACTGCACCTGCAGCTCCTGCCTCTGATTGCATTTCCTGAACTGTTACGGTGTCACCGTAAAGGTTCTTTCTTCCTTGTGCTGCCCACTCGTCTACGTGCTCTGCCATTGGAGAAGACGGAGTGATTGGGTAAATAGCAGCAACCTCTGTGAACATATAAGCTATGTGCGCAGCGGCTTCGTTACCATCACAAGTGATGAACTTTTTTTCTTTTGCCATTTTACTTTAGTTTATTGAAGTTGAAAAAAATATTTAGTTTAAATATTCTGCTTAGCTAATTCATGCGTGGAGTCAAGCACGCAAAAAACGCAACACAAAAATAAGACATTTGAGAGAATCTGAAAAACAAATGACAAATGTATAAGTCAAGTGCAACATTTTTTCAGACCTCGCAGGTCTCACTTTGTGCTATAAAAATAAAAAGCACCTACGTTAACGCATTGTGTTCGTCACTGTAGGCGCGTTGTTCAGGCATCCGCCTGGCTTGAGGGCGCAGTTCTCACCAATCGAAGAGGATTGTATGCCGGCTGCCGACATCGCTCCGCTTATGTTGGCGAGTGTGGTCTCCTTGTCGTTGTACTTCACGGTCACCACTCCTTTCTTCTGGTCCACCTTCACACTCTTCACTCCTGGGATTCCCTTGACGTAGCTGACGACTGCCTTTTTATTAGGTATCATAGCGTTAAATTGCGCTGATTTCGTTCCAGCGAACAGATTTGCCGCCATGAATGCCGAACATAGAAGGATGAATACCTTTTTCATATTTGATTGAATTACGCGTTTCAATTTGTAAAAGTATTGATTTTTTTGTTTTAAACATACGGATTGTATGTTTTTTCGTCGATTATTGTCGAAAAAGGACCATGACCGGGATATATTTTCGTTTCATCCGGCAGCGAGAAAAGCTTCACATAAATTGAGTCCAGAAGCGACTCGTGGCTGCCTCCGGGAAAGTCCGACCTGCCGACCGACATGCGGAACAACGTGTCGCCCGAGAACAGCGCGCCGTCCTCGCTGCTGTAATAGCAGACCGAGCCTTGCGAGTGTCCGGGAGTCTGAAGCACGCTCAATGTCGTATTGCCGAAAGTCAGTTTGTCGCCCTCGCCTATCCAGTCCACATCGAATCGCAGACTGTTCAAATCCTCCGGCAGTCCATGGAACTGCAGCTGACCGCCGTCCAGAAACACCTTGTCGGCGACATTCGCCTTTGGTTTCAGTCCGTACTCCTTCATCACCATCGGATTGCCCCAAATATGGTCGAAATGCAGGTGGGTATTCAGCAACAAGACGGGCTTTAATCCTTCTTTTTCGATGAACGCCTTCAGTTCGTCCTCCTCCGCGCTGCAGCAACAGCCCGGGTCTATGATGGCGCACGACTTGGTCTCGTCGTAAATCACATACGAGTTCTCCATCAACGGATTGAAAGTAAACGACTTGACTTTCATTTATTTCACTTTAACTGGGAGATATAATATGTGCTTTGTCTTGAAGAACTCGCCTTCAAAATAGTCACTGACATCAAACAGCTCTGCCGACGAGCGGAACGGCATCATTTCGCCCTGCAACTCGCCGCCTTTCAGTGTTATGAATCCGTTAGGAAGCGGATTGCGCTGCTCTGCCGCGACATTCTTGCGCGCCAGTTTTGATATGTCCGACAGCACCATTGCCGCACGAGACACCACGAAGTCGAACTTGCGCTTCTCCTCCTCTACTCGCGCATTCACCGTCTCGACATTTTTCAGCCCGATATTCTCCGCTATGTCTGCGCAGACCTTTATCTTCTTGCCGATGCTGTCAAGAAGCGTGAACTTCACTTCTGGGAACATTATCGCCAACGGTATGCCCGGGAAGCCTCCGCCTGTGCCTAGGTCCATCACACAGCTGCCCGGAGTGAAAGAGATGAACTTGGCTATAGCCAGCGAGTGCAGTATGTGATGCTGATACAGATTGTCAATATCCTTGCGCGATATGACATTTATCTTTGAGTTCCAGTCGCGATACAAGCCGTCCAATGCCTCGAACTGAGCGCGCTGCTCATCCGTTAGATTCGGGAAGTACTTCAGAATTTCGTCCATAATATAAATATGTGTGTCTGTGCTGAATGATAATTAATAAAGGCGGAGATGGAACTCTTCGCCTTTACTGTTATTATGCTTTTGCCAATGTTTTATTTCCAGTCTTGCTCCTTCTTTTCCTTCGCCTGCGACTTAATAAGAGCAGTCACAGTCTGGTTGTCGGCACGCAGCACATTGCTTACGGCGTTCAACGCAACAGGAACCTCGACACATCCGAGCGAGTAAGAGCCGATCTCGTATGGATTATACAGGAATGTTATTGTGTCCTCCTTGAGCAGGAAGTTCTGCGTTGGTTCGAGAGTGCCGAGTCCGAAGTAACCGCTCATGAGCATCTGCTCCTCGGCCTCAAAGCCTTTGTCGCGCATAATGGCAGCTACAATCTCGTCCCTCACCTTTGGCTCGTAACCCTCCTGGAAAATATCCTCGAGGAATATGCGGTCGCCGGTCTTATGGCTGTACGACAGCAGCTTAATCATAGGCAGCGAGTGAGCGCCACCGTCATACAACGACTTCTCCATTCTCAGCGAAAGGATGCCGTTGTCATTATATACAGAAGATGTCTTGAGCGAAAGCTCCGAGTTATGCAGCAGGAATGCTGGCGGATTCTCGCCGTTCTTTATGAATTCCTTTCTACGCTGACGAGCGAATGAGATTTCATCCTTGTAGCCGTCCATCTGCGAAGCCAGGAAGGCGTCGGTTGCCTCCTTAGGAGAAAGCTTTAGGAGTGTCGTGTCGTCGTAAGCCTCGAGGATGATGCTCTTGGAGATTTTCGCAGCAACGCTATCGGAAGCCGCTCCTTTAGGGAACACCAGCGACAAACTTATATTAAAATATGTCTGTGCAGAATCAGGAATGTCGGAAGCCACGACGTGCATCACCTTATTCACTGAATACGACTCCAGCGAAACAGACTTGTCGCCGCAAGAAGTAATGAAGAATGCCGCAGCAGCGAAAGCCAAAGCAGCAAAAGATTTTCTTGAATTATAATATCCCATAAGCTTAAGCGGGTAATATTAAATGAAAGTGATTACAAATTTATGTATAAAAAGTCGCACTAGAAATTTTCAGGCAAACAAAAATTTCCTTTTTTCAACGGCGACACTGTCGAATAGAAATTTTTGATTTTGCCGAGGTCGTCCGCCTCATTGCCAGAAAGGTTCAGTGTGAGCGCTATTCCTGCGGTTTTTCTCTCACCATCGATAAACGCGAGCTGCAACGGAACGCCTGCGCCCTTCGCCATATAATAGAAGCCTTTTTTCCATTCTTTGACGGGTTTTCTCGTTCCTTCGGGCGTAAGTGCCATGCGGAATATCTTGTGTTTACTGATTTCGACTGCAAGTTGCTCTGTGAGAGACGAATGGCGCGAACGGTCAACTGGTATTCCGCCCATAGCCTTGAACAAATATTTGAGCGGAAAGACGAACCATTCCTTCTTCATCAGGAAGTGCGGGCGCTGGTCCTTGTATATCGCCATATAGACAAGATGGCCGATTATGAAATCCCAGTTTGATGTGTGCGGCGCTATGCAAATCACGCATTTTGGCAAGCGTTCCGTTGTCATCTCCACATGCCACCCTGCCATGCGCAAAATCAATTTAGCCAAATGCGATAACATTCTCCGTCGTTATTAGTCAAGTATTGCAAAGATAAGAAAAATGTATTTCCCACCGCCATCACACTAAACTAACGAAATTTAAAAAGCTGTTTCATAACATTCTATCCTTACATATCCCAGTAATATTACATCGCATTGCAAAATATAAATAAAAGTTCGAGACAACTTTAGAGAATATTTTCTTAAGTTGTCTCGAACCAAAATAATAGATAGCAAAGTTATAACAACCTCAACAAATGTACCTAAAGAAACAATTGCAAGCTCCTAATTCTTGAAAATCCACAATCCTCTGACAAGTACACCAAGAAGTGAAACTGTCGACAGAATAATAGCAAGTTAATTTTTCATATCTTAAAATTTATCTTCAATTATACCAACAAAATTTATCAAAGCAATCGTTGAGGATACAGCTAAAAGCATTTCCTTCTTAGTGGCATTACGCTCATGAGTTAGTCTATTAGCTAATTTGTTTGTATTTTTTGCATAAGCACGAAGTTCCTCATTCGAAGCGCCAGCAAGTTGCACATTGATATAATTCCCAATCATTCTAACAGCATCTGTTTTACTAATTTCAATTCCATTATCATCAGTTCGTCCATGTATATTGGGGTTATATACAGTTTGTCCTAGTGTAATAATTACTTCTCGGCATAATAAGCCCACACTCTGGAAATCCTCTTCATTTTGAGCAATATTACTATCTAGTTTTATTTTGGCAACAGTTCTTTTGATTTTTTCCCAACCATCTAACTCAACAAAAATCTCAATAATGTTGTTATTTGCATTTTCTTCAAAATATGACAGGGTTGGAGAAAAAAGATCATTAATAAAGGCTCTACGCTCTTGGTATGTTGAAAAATCAGATTTCCACTTCCCATACCAATCCCAAAGACTTGAATAGGAATTATTGTATGTTAGATTTAATTTCTCACAATCTCTTTGAGCCTGAACGTGAAGTTTCTTGTATCTTTCTTCCTCTTCTTGGATTCGATTTCCTCCGGTTGCTACAGAAACCATAATATTTCTTATGATTTCGATGTTTTGCTTTAGAGCAGCTCTACCATTTAGTCCACCAATAACATTCCAATCAATATCTTCTTCGCTCAACGTTGGACTTATTTGAACATTAAAGTAATCGTTGGGGTTCTTTTTTATAACTTCATTTAATGATTCGGCGATAACCTTCTCCATTTCAGCAATCTTATCAGATGAAAAAGAAGAATATCTCTTTACTGACATACTTATGTATACTGTATATCCGTAAGTACCCCCATTCCAATTGTCAAAGTCAGTATTGACAACAGACACTTTTGTGTCTGACAAAAATTGACATATTTCATTATGCCCTCTTCCTTTCATTAAAGCCAAAGCGACATTATAAATTGAGGCAAAATTGCTTTGTATTTCGTAATACTGCTGATTCATTTAAATTGTTCTTTCTCTTCTTTTGATATCGGTGCGCCTATGAACTCTGAGTCTACTATTAGCACTTCATTGCAGCCTTAGACCGTATGTAAACCTGCACATCTATCTCGTTGCGCTATGCAAATGCTTGGTTGTCTATTCAGACATTCACGATGTATGCGCGCAAAACATTGTTGCCAAAACATGTGGACAAGCATGACATGTCGCTTTGACGATATTCTTTCCTCCATATGATGCCACCCATTAAATCTAAATGCAGAACTGTGGAACTTCCAAAATCCAAAGACTAACATTCGCTATCCTTGACAACACAATCCTTTCAACAAATAATTTGAAAATATTTTTTAATGACAAATTAAAATCATCTTAAAAAGATCACAATTTTAATATGGTAGTATGATTATAAAAAACAGGAATGCTCTAAAACCACAACTAAATAGATACAAACTAACTATCCATTATGTCTTCAGCTTTCAATTCAGAAAGATCTTCTACAGAAACATTTGGCAAACAAGACAAACGCATAGCTTGTCTTTGTATCGTCTTCTCAAAAAGATTTCTCACATAACGCCCATTACCAAAATTCTTAATCTTGTTATCTACCGCTTCTTTTAAAATCCATTCAAGACGAGTTTGTCCCTCCACATCAAGATGATACTGATTATTCTCTACATTTAGAAGAAATATTTGTTTCAATTCATCTACCGTATAATCTGGGAAATGAATATATCTACTAAAACGAGACTGCAGCCCTGGATTTGAATCAATAAAACGTTTCATTTCATCTGAATATCCCGCAAGAATAACAACCAAACGACTACGTTCATCCTCCATACGTTTTAATAACGTTGATATTGCTTCCATGCCATAATCATTATCTCCACCCTGAATAAGAGAATAAGCTTCATCAATAAACAAAACACCATCAAGGGCTTCGTCTATTATTTTATTGGTTTTGACTGCTGTTTGACCAACGTATTCAGCGACAAGTCCGGAACGATCGGTTTCAACCAAATGCCCTTTCTCCAAAACTCCTAAATCTTTATATATTGCGGCTAATATTCTTGCAACTGTAGTTTTACCTGTCCCTGGGTTTCCTGTAAATATACAATGGTATGACAATCTAACAGATTTCATTCCACTACTCTCTCGTTGTTGCTGAATTTTAATGAAATTTGCTATTGCAACAACTTCATTCTTGACTTCGGTCAATCCAATCAACGATTTCAATTCATCTATAGAATCAACTTCTGTAAAACCACCATATTCATTTTTTATACTTTCAGATTTCTTTTTCTCATCAACAGCAATCTTCCTTCTTTTCAGATCAAAATTATTAAAATCATAATCATATCCTGCCGCAGAGAATTTCATTAACTTCTCAAGCCATTCACTTTCCTCATGAGTTATTTTATCATCGGATTTCGCAACAACAGAAAAGAAACGATATAACAACGAAAAATATTGAGTTCTTAAATCATCTGAATTACATTCTTTGAACAACACATTCATGAGAAAGAAATCTTCTGGTTTTTCTTCCGATACCAGACTAGAATCTTCTATAACAGATCTATTCCATTCATTTATCATTGTTACTATGTCCTTATATTCTTGAAAACGAATAGAAGAGAACGTGATATTGTAATCTGATTCTAATATATGCGACATAACAATAGACATGGGCAACCCTTCACTTGTAAACAAATTTGCTGCATTATGCCCTAAACACCTATAACATTTAATTAGATCAAGCATAAAGAAAGTACGAATAGAAACACGAAAGACATACTCTTCTTCTATAGCACAAATAATTTGTTGGATTCTTTTATTCTTAGATACTTTATCGTAAAAATCACATAAAATTTTCGAAACTTCATGCGCTTTATTAAAGTATTTTTCTGTTATAGTCCAATCTGAATTTTTCATCTCATTATTGTTTATCGACAATCGTTTTGATACATTTCCATATTAGCTCTATAGCTACAGTCAAGCAATAAGCGCATGAACGCTTGGCATAAAATCCGCATGGGGTAGCAGGGAAAAAAGGATGTAACGCAGGAATTCACCATAACAAACGGTTAAAAAGTCGAATTTTGTCCTTTAATCCCGATTACATAATAACTGTCTGACAGGCATTTACATAAAAGAGACACCATCATATAATTGAGGATATAAGAATCCTGTATACCAATCATATTTAAAGAATTTTATGATTTACAAATTTAAATATTATTCGGAAACATTTGTTACGTCAATTTCTTATTCTACAATTCTAACAGTGTTTCTTGTCTATAAATCATTGATAATAGAAAATCTGACATAATCATGTTATCGTCCACCTATTCAAAAACAGGTACCCTATTGTGCTATAATTCGGCAAACCACAGACAAACGTTATCCGCACATAATTTCTCATATTTTAAACAAAACGCCACAACGTTTATCTTTCACCGCAAAGATATATGACAAGAATCACGCAAGACGGACAACAACCAAAAACAAGAGAACAAGGTTCCTTTATCCGAAATTTGTTCTGCATCCCGAACTAAAATCCTATGAGAAAACCAACCATTCACACACAAAAGCAAGTCTTCACAATGGTGATGCATTTTAGACTCCATGCCTATTTATCAGCAGATTTTTCTGAAAGAAAAAGATTCTGCGAAAAAGCATTACCTTTATGTTTTCAAAAAAAACGAGGACGAAAGATGGACAAACCAAGGAATATACTTGACGAACTGAACGAAAGCCAGAGAAACGCAGTGCTGTTTACCGACGGACCGGAACTCGTGATAGCCGGCGCCGGCAGCGGAAAGACGAGGATGCTGACCTACAAGATAGCATACCTGCTGTACAAAGGCATACCTGCCGACCGCATACTCGCGCTGACTTTCACCAACAAAGCCGCCAGGGAGATGAGGGAGAGAATCTCGGTCATGGTAGGCTGGAGCATGTCCAAACGCCTGTGGATGGGAACTTTCCACTCCATCTTCGGCAGAATACTGAGAGCCGAGGCTGACAGAATAGGCTTCACTCCGCAGTTCACCATCTACGACACTTCCGACTCCAAGTCCATCATCAAGAACATAATAAAGGAAATGGAACTGGACGACAAGAAGTACAAGGTTGCAGCCATACAGAACCGCATAAGTACAGCCAAGAACAACCTGATAACCGCCGAGACGTACGCCAACGACCCGTCATTCGCACAGGACGACTATCTGCACCAGATGCCGAGACTCAGCGAGATATTCCTTAGATATAGCGACAGATGCAAAGCCTCGAACGCGATGGACTTCGACGACATGCTGCTGTACATGAACATCCTGGTAAGAGACAACGCCGACATACTGAGCAAATACCAGGACTTCTTCCAGTACATACTCGTGGACGAATATCAGGACACGAACTTCGCGCAGTACCTGATAATAAAGAAGCTCGCCGAGAAGCACAACCGGCTGTGCGTGGTGGGCGACGACGCGCAGAGCATCTACTCGTTCCGCGGCGCAAACATAGACAACATACTGAAATTCAAGGACCAGCAGCCAAACTGCAAGCTGTTTAAACTCGAAAGAAACTACCGCTCCACACAAAACATCGTGGACGCAGCCAACTCACTGATAATAAAGAACAAAGGTCAGATAAGGAAGAATGTTTACAGCGAAGGCGAGGTCGGCGACAAAATACATGTCAAGAGCCTGTACAGCGACCTGGAGGAAGGCGACTACATAGCCAAGGAAGTGCAAAGCACGCAAAAAAGCGGATGCGAATGGAAGGACATAGCCGTGCTGTACAGAACGAACGCGCAGTCGCGTGTCATAGAGGAAGCGTTCCGCAAGAAAGCCGTGCCTTACAAGATATACGGCGGACTGTCGTTCTACCAGCGCAAGGAGGTGAAGGACGCGCTGTGCTACATGCGCCTTGTACTGAACGAGAGCGACGAGGAAGCCCTGAGAAGAATAATAAACGTGCCGGCAAGAGGCATAGGCGACACGACAGTGAACAAGGTATTCGCCAAAGCGCACGACAGCCAGACTCCGGCATGGAAAATCGTGAGAAACCCCGTGGAGCACCAGCTTGACGTGAACAAAGGAACGGCGAACAAGCTCATGGCGTTCGCACAGACGATAGACAAATTCAGGACAGACATCGAGAACGCCGACGCATACACACTCGCGCAAGAGATAATAAAAGCATCTGGGCTGCGAGAGGACGCGATGAGAGAAAACAGCCAGGAAGGCATAACCCGAAAAGAGAACATAGAAGAGCTGCTGAAGGCCATAAACGAGTTCTGCGAGCAGCGCATGGAAGAAAGCGGCGAGGAGACGAAACTGAGCGACTTCATGAGCGAAGTGGCGCTGGCGACCGACCAAGACGAGAAGAACAAGGAGGACGGCAACGCCGTGAACATGATGACCGTGCACGCAGCCAAAGGCCTGGAGTTCGACCATATATACATCGTCGGGCTCGAGGAGCAGCTGTTCCCTTCAGTCATGGCAGAGACCACAAGAGAGATAGAAGAAGAGCGGAGACTGCTCTACGTGGCGATAACAAGAGCCAGAAAGACGTGCCACATAAGCTACGCAAGACAAAGATGGAGAAACGGCAAGACAAACCTGACGAACCCGAGCCGATTCCTGAAAGACATAGACAAGAAGTATCTCGACGAAGACGTGACAGAAAGCACACCGAGCCTCGACTGGGGATGGAGCGCTGTGGAAGGCAGCCGTGTAGTCGTGAAGCCGTGGAGAGAAGAAAGAAGCTACAGCCCAAGCCACACGCCGAAAGTGGAGACCGTGACACCGGACACATCCAATCTGAAGAAAGTGGGCAGAAGACTCAAGACCGAAAGCACACAAAGCGGCGACGAGTGCACTCCGGACGGAATAAAAGCCGGCACAAGAGTCGAGCACAGACTGTTCGGACAAGGCACAGTGACAGCGATAGAAAACGCAGGCGACGACTGGAGAATAAGCATAGAATTCGACAATCTGGGACAAAAAACACTGCTCGGCAGATATGCCAGACTGAACATACTCAACTAACAAACGATGAGCAAGAAAAGCACACCAGCCATAGTCAAACCAGAAGGACTTGAAAAGGTTCTGCTGCATGCTTGCTGCGCGCCATGCTCTACTGCGATAGTTGAGTGGTTGAAGAATAACTCACTGAAACCCACTATTTTCTATTATAATCCAAATATCTTTCCAAAAGAAGAGTACGACAAACGCCGAGACGAAAGCCGACGACACGCCGAGATGAACGGCATCGACTGGATAGAAGGCGAATGGGACCACGAGGAATGGGAAAAAGCAGTGGAAGGACATGAGCATGACGCTGAAAGACAAGGCAGATGCCAGATATGCTTCAACTTGCGAATGAAGAAAGCGGCCGAGAAGGCCAAAGAACTCGGCATAGACACATTCACGACTACCCTCGCATCGTCGCGGTGGAAGAACCTCGACCAAGTGAACGCCGCCGGAGCAAAAGCCGAAGCCGAGACTGACGGAACGTCGTTCTGGGCGCAGAACTGGAGGAAAGGCGGACTGCAGGAGCGACGCAACGCACTGATAAAAGAAGGGAACTTCTACAACCAGCTCTACTGCGGGTGCGAATACTCCATGAGAACCAAAGACGATGATATTGACAAAAATCTGCCCAAGTAGTCCGAAAATGCGTATATTTGCATAAATATGGCCTAAACAAAAGAAACTCCAAACACTGAAAATGGAGACACTTGAAAAGAAATATCCACTACTTGACAATATAAACTCGCCGGCAGACCTTAAGAAACTTGATGTAGAGCAACTTCCGCAGCTTTGCGACGAGTTGCGCAGTTTCATAATCAACAGCTTAGCGACCAACCCTGGACACCTCGGCTCGAGCCTCGGCGCGATAGACATAATCGTGGCGGTGCACTATGTGATAGACTCGCCTAAGGACAAGTTCCTGTTCGATGTCGGCCACCAAGCCTACGCCCACAAGATACTGACCGGACGCCGCGACGCGTTCAAGACCAACCGTCAGCACGGAGGACTGAGCGGATTCCCTACTCCCGAGGAAAGCGAGCACGACGCATTCATAGCCGGACACGCATCCAACTCCATATCGGCAGGACTGGGACTCTCTGTGGCACAGCGCAACAAGCCTAAGGAAGAGCGAAGCAGAGTCGTGAGCCTGATAGGCGACGGAGCGATGAGCGGCGGACTGGCGTTCGAGGGACTGAACAACGCCGCCAGCACCGACAACGACCTGATTATCGTGCTGAACGACAACCACATGGCGATAGACCCAGCCAAGGGCGGCATGAGCCAGTATCTGCTGGACATAACCACAAGCAAAACTTATAACAGCCTGAGATACAAGCTGTATAAGCTGTTGAGGAAAATCGGTATTGTGGACGAGAAGAGCAAAAACAAGATACAAAGAGCCACAAACAGAATAAAGTCAATCCTCAGCCGACAGCAGTCCAACATATTCGAAAGCCTGAGCATAAGGTACTTCGGACCAGTGGACGGCCACGACGTGAAGACGCTCGTGAGGATTTTCAACGAGATAAAGGACTACAAGGGTCCGAGAGTCGTGCATTGCGTGACGACCAAAGGCAAGGGCTACGAGCCAGCCGAGAAGTCAGCCACGATATGGCACGCGCCTGGCAAGTTCGACCCACAGACAGGCGAGAGAATCAAGGAAGACTGCTCCGCTCCGCTTGCGCCTAAGTATCAGGACGTATTCGGCGAGACATTGCTGCAGCTGGCAAGAAAGAACGACAAGATAGTAGGCGTGACACCAGCGATGCCGTCCGGCAGCTCGCTTTCCATAATGATGAAGGAAATGCCAAAGAGGTGCTTCGACGTGGGCATAGCCGAAGGACACGCCGTGACATTCAGCGCAGGAATGGCGAAAGGCGGACTGCAGCCGTTCTGCGTGATATATTCCACATTCCTGCAAAGAGCCTACGACAACGTGATACACGATGTAGCAATACTCAACCTGCCAGTCGTGATATGCGTGGACAGAGCAGGAATCGTAGGCCACGACGGAACGACACACCACGGATACTTCGACATGACATCATTGAGGAGCATTCCGAACATAACCATAGCCGCGCCGATGAACGAGATAGAGCTGCGCAACATGATGTACACCGCACAGCTGCCAGGCAAAGGCACTTTCGTGATACGCTACCCGAGAGGCAGAGGCGAATTCTGCAATGACGACTGGAAGACCGCTCCGATGGAGGAACTGCCGATAGGCAAGGGCGTGAAGATAAAGGACGGCGAGGACATAGCCGTGCT
>JAEEGF010928463.1_pt1 | contig 21364 bp, 15 predicted proteins | sample 9134171 | NCBI WGS metagenome assembly JAEEGF01 (sample SAMN16246542, study PRJNA631951) | gut metagenome | biome: gut microbiome; feature: rumen; material: AP-attached | host: Bos | place: Iran: Karaj | collected 2018-10 | reverse complement strand
GTGGTTTCGGCGACAACCTCAGCGGGAGCTTCCGCTTCGATGGTTTCAACTGTCGTCTTTTCGAGTTCGCTCATTACTTGTTTAACCTCCCTAATCATCGCTGTTGGCGTCGATGCGCCTGCGATTACACCTATTATATCATCGTGTTTTATTTTTGCAAGAGAAATTTTCCCGATTCTATCAATGATTTCGGACTTTTTGCAGGTTTTTTGGCACAAATCCAAAAGCGCGCAGGTATTCGCGCTCGATTCGGAGCCGAGAACAAAAATCCGCGTACACCGTTCGGCAAGCAGCTTCGCCTCTGCCTGACGCTGCCGCGTGGTGTCGCAGATCGTACAGAACGCATGCAGATCGTCCGTGCGTTCGCGCAGGATCTTCAGCGTCGCGTCGTACGTTTCCGCCTTGGCGGTCGTCTGTGAAACGAACGTCAGCGCTTTGCACGGACCGAGCTTTTCCGCGTCCTCCGGCCCCGTCAGGATCACGGCTTTTTCGCCCGCGCGGCTTTTGATGCCGATCACCTCCGGATGCACGGGCTTGCCGAGGATCGCAACGCGCTCCCCCTTCTCTGCCGCCTGTTCGACGATCCTGTGGATGCGCTTGACGAACGGACACGTCGCGTCGATCACGCGGACGCCCTTCTGCCCGCACGCCGAAAAGACCTCCGGCGGCGCGCCGTGCGCCCGGATCACGAGCGTATCGCCCGCGTGCAGCCCCTCGATCGAATCGACCGCATGGATGCCGCGCGCTTCGAGCTCCGCGACAACGCCCTCGTTGTGGATGATCTTGCCGTAGGTAAAGACGTGCGCGCCCGTCTCGGCCGCGGCGTTGACGCGTTCGATCGCCCGCGACACGCCGAAGCAGAATCCGCTGTGTTTTGCCATCAGGACCCGCATCACATGGCCTCCGCAATATCGCGCAGTGTGAACATCGCATCCGTGATCGCGGCGTTGACCGCGTCGACCGGCTTTTTGCCGGGACAGCGTGCCTTGACCTCGCCGGGATAGATCGGATCGCCGACCGCGACCTTCATCCGCTGCCCGAATTTGCGGTCGTGGTGCACGAAATACAGCGGCACGATCGGCGCGTCGGCGCGCAGTGCGATGAACGCGCAGCCCTTGTCGAGTGCGTCCATGTCGCGCTCGGTCGCGCAGCGATGCCCCTCCGGGAACACGCCGAACGCCTTGCCCTTTTCGAGAAGCGCGCACGCATGCTTGATCGACTTCGTGTCCGCCGTGCGCTGATTGACCGGGAACGCCAGCATCAGCCGGTACAGCGTGCGCATCAGCTTCGAGGAAAACAGCGTCGATTTCGCCATGAAGTGGATGCAGCGCCAGACGATCGCGGCGATCCAGACCGGGTCGGTCATCTTGACGTGGTTCGACACGTAGATGACCTTGCCCTTGCTCTTCAGCGCGGCGCGGTTATGGATCTTCGGCCGGCCGTACAGCCAGAACAGCGGCTTGATGAAGAAGCACAGGAACACGTACAGCATGTCAGACCTCCCGCAGAATCGTCTCCACCGCCTCTTCGATCGTCATATCGGTCGTATCAATGCGCATCGTGTCCGCGCCGCAGTAGAGCGGCTTGTACGCGCGCTCGGAATCCTGCTTGTCGCGGCGGATGATGTCGGAAAGGATCGTCTCGTATTCGGCGGGCTGCCCGCTCTCGATGAGCTGCTTATACCGCCGGTTGGCGCGCTCCTCGGCCGACGCGGTCACGAAGAATTTGTACGGCGTATCCGGCAGAACGTTCGTGCAGATGTCGCGCCCGTCCATGACCACGCGCTGCGCATGCGCGACCTCGCGCTGCAGCTCCGTCAGCCGGTCCCGCACGGCGGGCACACGGCTCACCAGTGACGCGCCCTGACTGATCTCCTCGGTGCGCAGCTCGCCCGTAACGTCCTCGCCGTCGACCAGAATGTGCTGCTCGCCGGTCTCCGTATAGCGGACCTGCATGCCGATCGTGCCGATCAGCGCAGCGATCCCCGGCTCATCGTCAAACGCGACGCCGTGCCGCTTTGCCGCGACCGCGACCGCGCGGTACATCGCGCCCGTATCGAGATACGGGATGTTGAGGATCGCCGCGATGCGCTTTGCGACCGTGCTCTTGCCCGCGCCCGCGGGGCCGTCAATACCGATGCTTTGTTTCATTGCTGTTACCTCCATAGGAATGCTGCTGCCTGCCAGCGCGCCCGTCGACCAGGCGATCTGCAGGTTAAACCCGCCCGTAAAGGCGTCCGTATCGAGCATTTCGCCCGCAAAAAACAGATTCTTCACCTTCCTGGATTCCATCGTGGAGGGGTTGACCTCCCGCGTGGAAACGCCGCCGCGCGTGACGATCGCCTCCGTAAAGCCGCGCGCCGCCTTCACATGCAGCTTGAGCCCCTTCAGCGTTTCGGTGAGCGCCCTCCGCTGCGCCTTCGTGCAGCCGGACGCCGGCGCCGCCGCGTCAATCCCGGCCTCCGTGAGCACAACACTCAAAAGCTTTTGCGGCAGCAGCCCGTACAGCGCGCCGCCCATCGTTTTCCGGTTGTTCGCGGCCAGATCGCGCAGCAGCCTTGCATCCAGCTGCTCCTCTGACAGCCCCGGCTTCAGGTCGATCGAAAGCAGTGCGCCCTCGGCCTCGCCCGCAAGCAGCGCCGATGCCGACAGCACCAGCGGTCCGCTGACGCCGAAGTGCGTGAACAGCATCTCGCCGAGCTCGGTATAGACCTCCCTGCCCTTGCGGGAAAACGCGGTGAGCGTGACGTTTTTCAGCGTCAGCCCCGACAGTTCAAAGCACCAGCGCTCCTCCGTCTCCAGCGGAACCAGCGACGCGCACAGCGGCTCGATCGTATGTCCGAGCGCCTGCGCAAACCGCAGTCCGTCGCCCGTGCTGCCGGTGGACGGATAGGAAAGCCCGCCGGTCGCGAGAACGACCGCGTCGAACGGCTCGACGGTCTGTCCGATCCTGACGCCGGAGACCGCGCCGTTTGCGGCGACGATCCCGGACACGCGCGTGTTGAGCCGCACCTCGACGCCCGCCGCGCGGACCGTGCGCTCCAGCGCTTTCAGAATATCGCTCGAATGGTCGGACGCCGGAAACACGCGCTGCCCGCGCTCGACCTTCAGCGGCACGCCGGCCGCCTCGATCAGCGCCATGATCGCCGCGCTGTCAAAGTGCGCGTAGGCGCTGTACAAAAACCGCGGATTGCGGATCACATGCCGGAAGAAGCCCTCGCGGTCCGCCGCGTTCGTGACGTTGCAGCGGCCCTTGCCGGTGATGAACAGCTTTTTGCCGAGCTTTTCATTTTGTTCGAGCAGCGTGACGCGGTGTCCGTTTTCCGCCGCCTTGATCGCGGCGATCTGTCCCGCGGCGCCGCCGCCGATGACCGCAACTCTCATGCTTCGCCTCCGAATTCGTCCGAAAGATCGACCGCGCCTAACTGCTCGGAATGGAAGCTCATCGGCGTGACCGTCACATAGTCCTTCTTCATCCACGCATAATCGCTGTCCTCGTCCGGATCGCAGGGCAGCTTGCCGCGCGGCACCCAGAAATACGGACGTCCGAGCGGATCCTCGCGCCGGTCGTAAACGTCGTTGTACCGCACCATCGAAAGGCCCGTGACCCGATAGCCCGCGATCTGCGCAAGCGGCAGATCGGGCACGTTGACGTTATAGTACATCCCGAACGGCAGCGGACGTCTTCCGACGATCCCGACCATGCGCTTCGTCACGGCGCACGCCGTTTCAAAATGCGTCGGATTACGATGATCCAGCGACATCGCGATCGCCTGTACGCCGAGAACCGCCGCCTGCTGCGCGGCGCCGCAGGTCCCCGAATAGAGCGTATCGCTGCCGAGATTCGGACCGTGGTTGATCCCGGAGATCACAAGGTCCGGCTTTTCCGGCACAAGATTGCCGAGCCCGAGCCGTACGCAGTCCACCGGCGTACCGTCGACCGCATATGCAAGCGCAGCGCCCTCGACGGTGCGCGGCGCAGCGCGAAGCGGAAGCTCAAGCGTCATTGTCATGCTGGCCGCACTGCGTTGCCGGTCCGGCGCGGCGATCCATACCGTATGCTCTCCGGAAAGCGTCCGGACCAGGCTCCGGATCCCGACCGCGTCGATGCCGTCGTCGTTGACCAAAAGGATCTTCATTCCATATGCCCCCAGTTTGTTCTAACTGTATTATAGCAAATCGCGCCGGTTTGCGCAAGACGGAAGCATGCCGTCCGCCCGGCTTCTTTTGCGGTTCGCGTCGATTGCCGCCGCAGGACGTCGGAACGGCAGAGCCGGCTGCATAAACCCGTCAAAAAAGCCCCTGTCTCGGTTTGTTGACAGGGGCTTTGATTCTTTTGCGATTCAGCTCAGCTTCAGACAGAAGATGCGCGTCTGCTCGGTCGTGCCGGTCGTGGCGACGACGATGTAGTTTCCGTAGGCAACCGGCGTGGCGTCGATGCGTTCGCCGAGGTCGAGCGCTGCAAGCGCGTTCTCGCCGGGACGCGCCGCGTCGTACAGGCGGATGCCGCCGTCGCGGTCGCAGGCGATCAGATACGCGTCGCCGCGGGCGTTGTACATGACCAGCGGCGAGGAAACGTAGTCCGCGTTGCCGGTCTGCGTGATCTCCCAGCGTACCGCGCCGGTCTTGCGGTCGAACGCCATCAGCTTGCCGCCGTAGCCGTAGGTCGGATTGCCGTTTGCGTCGGTCGTCTGCACGGTCAGGCCGTAGAACGCGCAGATCAGAAGATCGCCGATCGTGCCGTGTCCGATGTGCGGCGTCGACTTGCTGCCGCCCTTCATATTTTTGCCGGTGGTCGGGTCGAGGATCTGGACAAACTGCTTCTGCTCCCAGACGATCGCGCCGGTACGCGCGTCGATCTTGCGGATGCAGCAATAGCCGTAGCCGTTCTGCAGCTCGGGGCTCTGCTCGTTCGTCTGCGATACGGTGTACACATACACGGCGCCCGCGTCGCCGTCCTCCTCCAGAACCGGCGTCGCATCGCAGTCGCCGCCCACGTCGGTGACGAACTGCAGCTTCAGCGTATTGAGGTCGACGCACTGCAGAAAGCCGCCGTTGTCCGTGAGGTACAGATTGTTGCGGAACGCCGCGACCGACGACTCAAAGCCGTACGCACGCTTGCCCGCCTGCGTCGAGCTTGCATAGCCCGTGCCGCTGTAGCGGTATTTGATCTTGTCGCCCGGGTTGATCGACAGCTCGCCCGTCTCGGCGTTGTAGCGCGTGTTCAGCTCGATCAAATACAGCACGCCGTTCTCCCCCGGCCAGATCAGCGTATCCTCGATGATGAGCGGGCTCGAATCAAACGCCGACCAGTCGGACCGGCGCGAGGTGTAATCCTTGCCGGAAACGACGGTCTGATGCGTATTGCTGCAGAGATTGACCGCGTACGCCGCGGACTTGTTGCTGTTCGGCTCGGACAGCGTGCCCTGCCCGATATACAGCATCGGAACGCCGGTCGGGTCCAGCGTGGGCGTGCCGAACAGCGGCGCGTTGATCGAAATCGTCTCGCGCGTGCGGCTGCCGGTCTCCAGCTCGTAGAAATAGATATTGCCGTCCGCCGCGCACAGGATGACCTCGGTAAGCGAATCCTTCGCCTTGAACTCGTCGCGCACGCCCAGCGTCTTTAAGGTCTGCCCCTCCCATGTCACGATCAGCGGCTGGCCTGTCCACGACGCGCCTGCAAAGCCGTTCGACGAACCGACGGCAAACGACCAGACCTGCTCCATCGACTGCATCGTGATGCGCGCCGTGCCGTACGCAAAGCCGCTGCGGTAGTTGTTGCCCGCAAACGTCGTGACGCCTTTGACGGCGGTATAGTCCGAGCCCTTGCCGAACGAATACTCGTTTTCGTTCGGGTTCGAGGAATAGCTGTCGTCGCGGTTGTTTTTGCGGATCTCATAGGTAAAGCCGTACTGCGCGGGCTTGGCGGCGTCGACCGGCTGCACGTCGAACGAAGCCGACGCGGGATACGCCGCAGGGTCCGGGATGACGGACGCCTCGACCGGCATGCCGGTGTTCTCGGTGGGTTTGGGCATGGATCCGGTATCGGGATCCTGCGTCGGCTCGATCTCCGCGGCAAACGAAAGCGCATCCTGTGATTTGCCGCAGCCCTTCCCCGTGCTGCCGGGCGCGCTGCTGTTGCTCAGCCCGACTGCAACGATCAGGATCACGACGGCGATCACAAGGATGAACACCGATCCGCAGAACAATATGAATTTCGGACTGATCGTCCGCTGTCTGTTTCTTGCCATGGTCATATTATACAATAGTCCATTCATTTATGCAACGCCGTATTTGCAAACGAATTGCGACATTTTCTTGAAGAATGAAGAAAAACGGAGACGCGGAAAGCGCCTCCGTTCTGAATGACGGTTTATTTCTTTTTGGAATACGGCGTGTTGACAAGCGGCAGGACCGTGCGGAATTCGCCGTCGCGGTTCATGTACGCGTTCTGCACGGCGGGCGCGGTCGGGATCGTGCAGATCTCGCCGATGCCCTTTGCGCCGCAGGCAAGTCCGTCCTTGGTCGCCTTTTCGACGAGGATCGCCTGCACCTCGGGCGTCTTGTCGGCGCGGAACAGGCCCAGCGTACCGTACTTTGCGGTCGGTCTGCCGTCCTTTAACGGGAAGTCCTCGGTCAGCGCATAGCCGAGCCCCATCACGACGCCGCCCTCGATCTGTCCCTCGGCCGAACGCGGATTGACCGCCACGCCGAGATCGTGGATCGCGGTGACGCGCTTGATCGTGCCGTCGTCGTTCAGCTCGACGACGTGCGTCGCGTAGCCGTAGGCGATGTGCGAAACGGGATTGGGCTTGTCGCTGCCGAGCTTATCGGTGACGCCCGTGTATTCGCCGAGGAACGACCGCCCGTTGAGCGCGTCCCAGGAGCCCTCCCGCTCCAGCGCTTCCAGCACAAGCTTTGCCGCGCGCACGACCGCCTCTCCGGTGAACAGCGTCTGCCGCGACGCGGTGGTGTTGCCGGCGTCCGGCGCAAGCGCGGTGTCCGGCGTGCAGTAATGCACCCTTTCGTGCGGGATCTTCAGGATCTCAGCCGCCATCTGCGTCTGCACGGTGCCCATGCCCTGTCCGATGCACGCGGCGGACGAATGCAGATACACCTCGCCGTTTTGCACCTCGATGCGGCAGCGGCCGGTGTCCGGAATGCCGACGCCGAGGCCCGCGTTCTTCATGGCGCAGGCGATGCCCGCCTTCGGATCGCGCTCCAGGATCGGGCGTGCGGCGTCGAGCGTTTCGACCAACGCCGTTGTGTCGTCGGCGATCTGGCCGTTCGGCAGCACCTGGCCGGGCCGGATCGCGTTGCGGTAGCGGATCTCGAACGCCGAGATGCCGACGAGCTTTGCAAGCTCGTTCAGGTTGCACTCGGTCGCAAAGCAGCTCTGCGTAACGCCGAAGCCGCGGAACGCGCCGGCGGGCGGATTGTTCGTGTAGATCGCCTTGCCGTCGATGTCGATGTTCTGATAGTTATACGGACCCGCGGCGTGCGTGCAGGCGCGCTGCAGCACCGGTCCGCCGAGCGAGGCGTATGCGCCGGTGTCACTGATCAGCGTCGCCTTCATGCCGGTCAGATAGCCGTTCTCGTCGCAGGCGGTCGTGAATTCCATTTCCATGGCGTGCCGCTTCGGGTGAATGAGAAGGCTCTCCGCGCGCGAGAACGCGACCTTGACGGGTCGGCCCGTGTGCCATGCCAGAAGCGACGCGTGATGCTGGACGCTCATGTCCTCCTTGCCGCCGAAGCCGCCGCCGACCATCATGGCCGTGACGCGGACCTTGTCCTGCGGCAAGCCCAGCATCTGCGCGCATTCCTTACGCGTCTGGTAGACGCCCTGATCGCCGGAGAAGATGCGCATGCCGTCGCCCTCGCGCACCGCCACCGCGCACTCCGGCTCCAAAAACGCGTGGTCCGTGGGCGGCGTCGAGTAGCGATGCGTCACGACATATTTGCTGTTTTTGATCGCTTCCTCCGCGTTGCCGCGGACCAGATGCTCGTGCGAGAGCACGTTGGTGCCGTTCGACGCATGCACAAGGATCTCGTCCTTCAAGCCTTCCGTCATGTCGAATACGCCGGGCAGCGGTTCATACTCCACCTTGACGAGCGCCGCCGCGGCGCGTGCCTGCGCCTCGGTCTCGGCGGCGACCAGCGCGATCGCGTCGCCCAAGAAATGCGTGACCGATCCGACCGGGATCATGACGTCGTAATCCTGCTTCAAATGCCCGATCTTGACCGTGCCGGGGATATCCTGTGCGGTCAGCACGCACACGACGCCGGGCGCAGCCTTCGCCGCGCTTGTGTCGATCGCCAGCACGCGGGCGCGCGGATAGTCGCTCCGCTTTGCCGTGCCGTACAGCATGCCGTCAAGATACAGGTCGTCCGCGTACTTCGCGTCGCCGAGTGCCTTGGGAGCAGCGTCGACGCGGTCAAGATTCTCGCCCACGATGCCCTTGAGCTTCCGCTGCGGCACCTCTGCGCCGGTGCGAAGCGTCTCGGCGGCCAGCAGGATCGCCTCTTCGATCTTTTTATAGCCGGTGCAGCGGCAGATGTTCATGCGGATCGCGTCCTTGATCTGCTGCCGCGTCGGGTCCGGTTCGCGATCGAGAAGCGCCTTTGCCGCCATCACCATGCCGGGCGTGCAGAAGCCGCACTGTACCGCGCCCGCCTCGGTGAACGCGTAGGCGTAGACGGCGCGCTCGCGCGGGGTCAGGCCCTCGCAGGTGACGATGTGCTTGCCCTCCAGTCGGTCGGTCTGCTGGACGCAGGCCTTCGCCGCTTTGCCGTCGATCAGGACGGTACAGGTGCCGCACGCGCCCTCCGAGCAACCGTTTTTGACGCTCGTGAGGTGCAGATCGTCGCGCAGAAAGCGGATCAGTTTCTTGTTTTCGGGACAGGTCATGACCCGCCCGTTGACCGTGAAGCTTGCCATGGTCGCTCCTTTCGGCGTATCAGCCGATCAAGTAATGGTAATCGTTCAGCACCGTTTCGATCAGCGCCTTTGCATCCGGATCGATCGCGTCGCAGTCGAGATCGACCGTTTGCACACCGTTTTGCCGCAGCTTCACAACGCGATCATGAAGCGGCAGAAAGCCCTTGTTTTCGGAGCCGTCGAATTCGGTCTCCGTCGCAAACAATGTGAATTTCTCCTTGTACGGCTTTGAGTCGTACGGGCAGAACACGAGGCAGTTGCCGCACTCGTTGCACATCCGGTCGACGTGCAGGATCTGCGGCTTCTGTTTGCCGGGTACGCGGATCGCAACGTTTGCGCGGTTCGGGCAGACCTGCACGCAGCATTCGCACACCGTGCCGCAGGAAAGGCAGCGCCCGCGCTCCTTCTCCGCCTGTTCGTAATCCTTCAAAACGCCCTGCTTTTCAAAGCACACCTCTTCCGTCGTGCTGCCGCAGGCACAGATGCTGTATTCGTACTTGCCGACGATCGCGTCCGCGACCCTGCGCGCGTCCGCAATGCCCTCGACCACGGTTGCGGGACCGCGGTTGCAGTCGCCGACGACGTAGACGTGCCTGCGGCTCGTCTGAAGATTCGCGTCGGTTTCGACCCTGCCGCGATCGGTCATTGCAATGCCGTTGTCCGCAAAGAGCGCGGTCTCGACCTTCTCGCCGACCGCCGCAATCAGCGTATCGCACGGGAGCTTGACTGTTTCGCCGGTCTCCACAGGCGAACGGCGGCCCGACGCGTCCGGCTCGCCGAGGCGCATTACGCTGCACTGCAGCTGTCCGTTTTCATAGGCGACCGGCGCCAGAAGCTCGCAGAACAGCACGCCGTCCTCCTTCGCAAGCTGCAGTTCCTCCTCATCGGCCGGCATGTACCGCGCGGTGCGGCGATACACCAGACGCACGTTTTTGACGCCCTTCTCGCGCTTGGCCGCGCGAGCGGCGTCCATCGCGGTGTTGCCGCCGCCGATGACGATCACGTTTTCGCCGAGCGGCGCAAGCGTGCCGGCCTTGCAGTCCTCAAGGAACCGGATGACGTTTTGCGCTTCGCCCTTTTCAAGCCGCATCCGGCCCTCTGCCCACGCGCCGACCGCGTAAACGACGTCGGTAAACCCTTCTGCAAACAGCGCGTCGGCCTTCGGCGCGGGTGTGTTCAGCCGCACGTCGACGCCCATCGTTTCCAGGATCCTTGCGTCGCTGTCGATCGCGTCGTCGCCGATGCGAAACGCCGGGATCACGTAGCGCACGATACCGCCGAGCTTTTCCCGCTTTTCAAACAGCGTCACGCAAGCGCCCTGCCGCGCAAGGAAGAACGCCGCCGCCATGCCCGCGGGACCGCCGCCGATCACGGCGACCTTTTTTCCGTTCGGCGCTGCGGGCTTCAGACCCTTCAGCAGCGCGTCGAGGCCGTACTCCGCCGCGGTGCGCTTGGCCCTCCGGATGCGGACCGATTCCTCGTAAAAGCTGCGCGTGCACTTGTCCGCGCAATGGTGCGGGCAGATCGTGCCGGTGATAAACGGCAGCGGGTTCTTTTCGACGATGAGACGCAGCGCGCCGTCGTAATTGCCCTTGCCGACCATTTCGATGTACTGCGGAATGTCCTGTCCGATCGGGCAGCCGTGCGTGCACGGCGCGGTGAAGCAGTCGAACAGCGGAACCTTTTCGGTGAGCTTTCTCGCAGGCTGCGGCTTGACAGGCTTCATATTGCGCACCGATGCGCGCGCCTGCTTCGATAGCTGCGCGACTGCGCCGACCTTCACGCCGGTGAACGGCTCGTAGGGGATCGCGTCGCAAATCTTGCCGAGCTGTTCAAGACGCTGATAGCCGCCGGGCTTTAGGATCGTCGTCGCCAGCGTGATCGGCCAGATGCCCGCCCTGAACAGATCCGCAATGTTGAACGCGTCGATGCCGCCCGAGAACGACAGCCGAAGCTTTCCGTCAAACTCCTCGCTCATGCGCTTTGCCATCTCGATCGTCAGCGGATAGAGCGAACGGCCGGACATGTACATTTCGCTGCTCGGAAGCTCGCCCTGCGTGACGTCGACCGGGAAGGTATTGGAAAGCTTCAGCCCGAAGGTGACGCCGTTTTTCGCCGCGAGCGCAAGCAGGCGCCGAAACATCGGCACGGCGTCGCGGTACTGCAGGTCCTCGTTGAAATGATGCTCGTCAAACACGATGTAATCGAAGCCGAGATCGTCGAGCGTCTTTCTCGCATACGCATAGCCCAGAATCGTCGGGTTGCACTTGACAAACGTGTTCAGCTTCTTGACGTCGATCAGATAGCTTGCGATCCGCTCGATCTCCTGCGGCGGGCAGCCGTGCAGGGTCGACAGCGTGATCGAGGTGCAAACGTGCGGATTGATCGCCGCAAGGTAGCCTTCGTCGATGTTCGCAAAGCGGTCGAGGTTCGCCCGCGTCCATTCCATGCATTCGGCCCAGATCGCGGTTGTACTCGCATCCTTCAGGCCTTCGATGAACGCGTCGATCTTCGGGGACGTGATGCCCGCAAAGTCGTAGCCGACGCTCATGTTGAAGATAAATCCGTTCGGGTCGCCCCAGCCGAATTCTTTGGTAAACAGCTTCAGCATGAACCACGCCTTGACGTACTCCTCAAGCGCTTCCGGCACCGTCAGTTCGGTCGACCATTCGCAGTTGTAGCACTCGTCCTTCGCCACGATGCACGGCTTGCCGATGCATGCCGCCAGCTCGTCGCCGTCCATGATCTGCACGGTCTTGAGTTCAAAGAAGCGCGCGCCGGCATAGTACGCAGCCAGAATGTTCTGACATAGCTGCGTGTTCGGACCCGCGGCGGGACCGAACGGCGTTTCCATCGTCTCGCCGAAGATCGTGAGCAGCTTTCCCGGCACGGGCGTATACGGGCGCCTGACCCCGAACACGCTGCCGGTTTTGTACTCCTTCAGGACCCATTCCATCAACTCCCGAAACGGGATCGGCGTCATTCGATCGGACATACTGTATTCCTCCTGTACTCCTTATGCGTTGACCGCCGCCCAGAGCTTCTTCGCGCTCTCGCGGCACTTTGCCATGAGCTCCTTCTCGTCGCAGACCAGAAGCTCGCGATCCTTCATCAGCACGCGGCCGTTGCACATCGTCGTCGTGACGCTTCGCCCGTTCATGCCGAACAGGATGTGCGAATTCGCGTTGTTCCCGTCCATCGGCGTCAGCGGATCGTAATCCGTCACGATGACGTCCGCGTACGCGCCGGGCTTCAGAATGCCGAGCGGCGCGTTGAAATAGCGGCCCGCGATCTCGGCGTTGCCGTTGAACAGCATATCCGGGATCTCGCCCCATGCGACGGTCGGGTCGCACAGATGATGCTTGTGGATGATGTTGCCGACCTTGTAGCTTTCCAGCATGTCGTTTGTGTAGCCGTCGGTGCCGAGACCGAGCAGAAGTCCCAGCTTTTTCATATGGATGACCGGCCCGCAGCCGACCGCGTTGCCCATGTTGGATTCGGGATTGTGCACAACGGCGGTGCCGGTGGCCTTCAACAGCTCCATCTCCGCCTTGTTGATGTGGACGCAGTGGATCGCAAGCGTCTTGTTGCCGAGGATCCCCGCGTCATAGAACCGCGTGATGATGCGCTTGCCGTACTTGTCCAAAGAATCCTGCAGATCGCCCGGCCCCTCGGCGCAGTGTACATGGAAGCCCGCTTCCTTTCCGCCGTGCGCAAGGCAGTCCTCCAGCGTCCTGTCGGACAGCGTGAACGCCGCGTGCAGGCCCATCATGCCCTTCACCATATCGCTGTCGTCCTGCGCGGCCTTTTTGATGAAGCGCTCGTTTTCGAGGATCGACTGCATCCGCTTTTCCTCGCCGTCGCGATCGCTGACCTCATAGCAGAGCGAGGTGCGCACGCCGAATTCCTTTGCGGCTGCATGGATCTCGTCGAGCGATCCCGGAATGTCAAAAAAGCTCGCATGGTGGTCGAACACGGTCGTCACGCCGTTTTTGATGCAGTCGGCATAGACCGCCTTCGCGGACAGAAAATCGTTTTCTTTGGTGAGGCAGCGGTCGATCTTCCACCACATGCCCTCCAGGATATCGTTGAAGTTGTGCGGATTGTAGCCGCGGATGGACAATCCTCTTGCAAACGCGCTGTAGATGTGGTTGTGCATGTTGATCAGGCCCGGCATGATCACGCCGCCCTTTGCATCGATCCACTCCGCGTCGGGATACTTCGCGCGCATCGCCGCCGTTTCGCCGACCTCCTTCACAAACCTTCCGTCGACCGCGACCGTACCGTTTTCAAAGAACTCCGCGCCGTTTCTGGTGAGCAACCTTCCGTTTCCGATCAGGATCATAAAGCCACACTCCCTCAATGTAATATTTATGTATTCAGTATACATGATTTTGCATGCAAGCGCAACCGTTTCCCGCGATTTGCCGCCGTCTTTTTTCGGCGATCCGCACTTGCAAACCGGGCCGCCGCGGTGTATGATAGGAACAGAATCGGAAAAGGAGCGAAGACGATGAGACGCGTTTACGGCTACAGATGCACCCTGTGCGGCAGGGAATACCCTTACGGACCGGAGCTGATGACCTGCACCGCCTGCGGCGAGAAGGGCATTTTGGACATTCTGTTCGACTATGACGAGGTCAAAAAGGAGCTGAACCGCGACACGCTGAAGGCGGATCGCGACAACAGCATGTGGCGCTATCGGGCGCTGATGCCGTTAAACGGCGAAGGGCTTTCGAAGTTTTTGCGCATCGGCTGGACGCCGCTGTACGAATCCTTGCGGCTCGGCGACGAGCTGGGTCTCCGTAAGCTATACATCAAGGACGACGGCATCAATCCGACGGCGTCTTTGAAGGATCGCGCAAGCGGCGTGGCGGTCGCAAAGGCGATCGAGCTCGGCTACGACACGATCTGCTGCTCCTCCACCGGCAACGCGGCTTCCTCCTGCGCGGGCAACGCGGCGCGCATGGGGCTCAAGACCGTGATCTTTGTGCCGGAGCGCGCGCCGAAGGGCAAGGTCGCGCAGCTTCTGATCTTCGGCGCGAACGTCATTTCGGTCAAGGGCGACTACCGGCAGACGTTTGAGCTAAGCAAGGCCGCGATCGAAAAGTGGGGCTTCTACAACCGCAACGCGGGCATCAACCCGATCCTGACCGAGGGCAAAAAGACCGTCGCGCTGGAGATCGCCGAACAGCTCCGCTGGGAGCCGACCGACTGGGTCGCGGTGTCCGTCGGCGACGGCTGCACGATCGGCGGCGTGTACAACGGCTTCCATGATCTTTACGAGATGGGCATGCTCGACCGCATTCCGAAGATTTTAGGCGTGCAGTCCACCGGCTGCTGCCCGTTCGTGGACGCGGCGAACAACAACCGCGATCTTGTGCCGACGCCGGAGAACACGCTTGCGGACAGCATCGCGGTCGGCGTGCCGAGAAATCCGAAAAAGGCCCTGCGCGCGGTCAAAAACAGCGGCGGACGCTGGATCGCCGTGACCGACGACGAGATCCTTGCCGCAATGCGGCTGCTCGGAAGGACCGAGGGCGTGTTCGGCGAGCCCGCGGGCGTGACCGCGACGGCCGGCGTCGTGCGCGCCGTCCGTGAGGGCCTGATCCGCCCGGATGAAACGGTGACCGTGATCTCGACCGGCAGCGGCTTGAAGGACGTCAACAACGCGCTGAAAGCCGCGGGCGAGCCGTTCCTGTGCGAACCGGACCTTGCGGCGCTCGAAGCCAGCGGCAGGATCCAATAACCCGATAAAACGGCGTCCCGGAGGAGCAGCTCCCCCGGGACGTTTTTGATGATGCGCGATTCTTTCCGGATCGTTTCTCCGATGCGGCATTGGAGAAACCCGCCGCCGTTGATCGGCGCGGCGGCGCGGATCAGGCCGGACGCTCCCCTTTCATGAAAAAAAGGAGATGCTTTCGCACCTCCTTATTGGTTTTGCGGTTTACAGATTGAACTGCTTGGAAATCAGATCGACGATCTCCGCGCCGATGCGCTTCTGCGCCTCGACGGTCGTTGCGCCGATGTGCGGCGTGCAGGAGACCATCGGATGGCTGTACAGCGCGTGGTTGTTGGCCGGTTCGACCGCCCAGACGTCCAGACCCGCCGCGCGGACCTTGCCGGATTCGAGCGCCGCAAGGAGCGCGTCCTCGTCGACGTTCGTGCCGCGGCTCGTGTTGATGATGACGACGCCGTCCTTCATCTTGGCGATCGTCTCTGCGTTGATCAGCGCGCCGCCGTCGACTGCCGGCGCATGGACGCTGACGAAGTCCGACATGGCGAGAAGCTCGTCCATCTCGACGTAGGGAATGCCGAGCTGCTCTTCAATGCCCGGGATGTGGAAGATGTCGTACGCGACGACCTTCATGCCGATCGCCTTCGCCATCTTGCCGAGCGCCTGGCCGATGCGGCCGAAGCCCATGATGCCGAGCGTCTTGCCCTGCAGTTCGATGCCCTTTGCGTAAGCCTTCTTTTCCCACTTGTCGTTGCGCATGGTGTAGCCCGCGATGGACAGGAAGCGCGCGCAGGCGAACATATGGCCCATGGCGAGCTCCGCGACCGACTGGGAAGAGGCGCGCGGGGTGTTCTTGACGATCAGGCCCTTGCTCTCCGCATACTTCACGTCGATGTTGTCGACGCCGACGCCGCCGCGGATGATCATCTTGAGACGACCGGCCGCAACCGCCGCGTCGATGATCGGCTCGCGGACCTTCGTGGCCGAACGGACGACGATGACGTCGTAATTTGCAAGCTCTCTTTTGAGGTCTTCGGGCTCATAGAACTGAGAAACGACCTCGCAGCCCTTTGCTTCGAGCGCGGCGATCGCGCTCTTGTCCATACCGTCAGATGCCAGAATACGAATCATAGTGCTCCTCCTTATGCGTTTTCCGCTTCATACTTTTTGAGGAATTCGACCAGCGCTTCCACGCCCTCCTTCGGCATGGCGTTGTAAACGGATGCGCGAAGGCCGCCGACGCTCTTGTGGCCCTTGAGGTTGTCAAAGCCCGCCGCCTTGGTCGCTGCAACGACCGCCGCGTCCTTGTCCTTGTCGCCGGTGATGAACGGGATGTTCATGAGCGAGCGGTCCTTCTTCTCGACGGTGCCGTGGAACAGCTTGGAGGAATCGAGGAAGTCATACATGACCTTCGCCTTCTCCTCGTTGCGCTTCGCCATGGCTTCGAGGCCGCCGGTGCGGAGCAGGTACTTGAAGACCTTGCCGCAGACGTAGATCGCCCAGCAGTTCGGCGTGTTGTACATGGAGCCGTTGTTCGCGTGCGTGTCAAAGCGCAGATAGACCGGGATCTTCGGGTCGATGTCCTCGCGGATGAGGTCCTCGCGGATGATGACGATCGCAAGGCCAGCCGGGCCGACGTTCTTCTGGACGCCGCCGTAGATCAGGCCGTAGTCGGACACGTTGCAGGGCTTCGAGAGGAACATCGAGCTCTGGTCGGAGACGAGGATCTTGCCCTTGGTGTTCGGAAGGACCGGGTAGGTCGTGCCGTGGATCGTTTCGTTCTCGCAGATGTAGACATAGTCCGCGTCGTCGTCGATCGGCAGATCGGAGCAGTCCGGAATGTAGCTGTAGTTCTTATCTTCGCTGGACGCGATGACGTTGACCTTGCCGTACTTCTTGGCTTCCGTCGCAGCCTTCTTGGACCAGTTGCCGGTAACGATGTAGTCGAACACGCCGTTCTTGCAGAGGTTCAACGGGATCATGGCGAACTCAAGCGTTGCGCCGCCCTGAATGAACAGGACCTTGTAGTTGTCCGGAATGCCCATCAGCGTGCGGAGATCCGCCTCCGCCTCGTCAATGATCTGCTGGAACACCTTGCTGCGGTGGGACATTTCCATGACGCACATGCCGCTGCCGTGATAGTTCAGCATCTCGTCCCGGATCTCTTCCAGCACCTCAACGGGCATCGTGGCGGGACCTGCGGAGAAATTGTAAACGCGATCGTACTTCATTTGCACACTCCTTTTTTTATTCTGGCAAAACGCCATATTTTTACGATATCATTGTAGCCCATTCGTGCCGGAAAAGCAACCGCAAAAGCGCACGGTTTAAGATATATTTTTTGTGCCGGACCGGTCCTGCCGGGGCCCGTCCGCGCAAAAGCTATCTTCTCTTTTTCGGCGCGGGCAGTTCCGCGTACAGCACGTTCAGCAGCGTTCCGAGAAACGCCCGGTCGTCGACGCGATCGACAAGCAGCATCGGCTTTCCGCCCTTGTACGGAAGCTCCGAAGGCGCGTCGTAAAGCAGCGCCCTTGCGCCCTCGGTCGGCTTTACAAGGAACCGGTCGTCATAGATCCCGCCGATCACCTTGCCCTGAAAATACACGATATACTCCCCCATCATCGGACGGTACGAGACCTCCCCCGCGTCCGAAAGCTGATCCATCATAAACGCCAGATATTCCCTGCTCGAAGCCATATGCTCACATTCCTTTCCAAAAATCAATACCGCCGCCCGAGGGCGACGGCTTAGGTTCTATATTTCGTCGAAGACGCCGAGGATCACAATGCCGGTAACGGCAAGGGCGATCGCGCCGTAATGCTTCCACGAAAGCTTCTCCTTGAGGAAAACGCGGCTCCAAAGGACCGACGCCGCGCAGTAGGCGGAAATGATCGCGGCCGAAAAGCCGACATGCTCCGTATCGCCGAGCGCATAGATGTATGCGAACTGGCCCGCAGTCTCGAACACGCCGCCGATCAGCTTCTGTCCGTCCTCCTTGAAGTGCAGACGGTCGCGCTTGATCGCGAGTACGTAGACCGCCGCAACGATGCCGACCGCCAGCCACGTCAGCTCATAGGCGACGTTTGCAACGCTTTCGTCGAGCACGCGCGGGAAGACGGTATCAAGAAACGTCCCGGTCGCCTCCTCGCGCAGCAGCACGCCGTCAATGAACGTGCCGGACGCGTCGATCAGACAGTACAGGATCGGGAAGAGCAGCGCGATCCAACTCTTGTCATACTTGACCTTGCTGTTTTGCTGGCGCATCTCGCGCGCTATATCGCTTTCGGTGAGTTCCGCAGCGCCGAGTGCAACCACGCCGACCGCAACGCACGCGACGCCGATCCATTGCCAGGTGTTCGGCGCTTCCTGCAAAAAGATGAAGCACAGAATCGCGGCGATCGCGCCGGACGAATTGCAGATCGGCGATGAAACCGACAGCTCAATATAGCGCAGCCCGACGTAGCCGAGGATCATCGACAGCACATACAGCGCGCTTGCCGGCATGTATGTCAGGATGTCCTGAAACGTGATCGTAACGCCGCCGAACAGCAGCTCGTAACCGGCATGCAGGCCCATGACAAGGCCGACCGCCATCGCCATCTTCCAATGGCTCAGCTTATCGTTCTGCCGCGATCCGACCTTGGAGAACAGATCGGAGCCGCTCCAGCAGAGCAGTGCAATAATTGAAAATACAAACCACATAATCCCTTTGTCCTGTCAGCTCAAACGCCTGCCGTCAGGCTGTCAATCCTGTTTTTCCGAGCCGCTCGGCGCGTTGTTCGGGCGGCGGCGCGGCCTCGGACGGCGACGCGGCTGTCCGTTCTTCTGTCCTTCGGCATTGGCCTCCGGCTTGGACGCATTGGGTTGCTTCGGATTCTGCTTCTGCTGCGGCTTTTGCGGCTGTTGCGTCTGCTTCTGCTGCGGCTGCGGATTCGTCTTCTGCGGCTGCGGATTCTGCTTTTGGACGTTCTGCTTCTGCTGCGGGCGACCGCCCTGCTTCTGCGCGGGCTTTTGCGCGCCCTTTTCCGTCGTCTTCGGTTCGGGCTTTGCCGGTTCGCTCTTCTGCTCCGGCTTGCGCTCGCGCGGGTTGCTGCGGCTGCTGCGGCGGGCGTTGTTCGCCGCCTCCTTGCGGAACTGCGCATCCGCGTCCTTCTCCTTCGCGGCCGTTTCCTTCTTTGCCGCCAGCGCCTCCTCGGGCAGCGGTTCGCCGGGCGCGGACAGATGCGTGTACGGATATTCGCGCACATCGATCGAGCCGTCCTCCATGGTGAGCCGGACCTTGGTGCGCTCGGTGATCGCGTTGTTCTCCACGACCGTGCCGACGCCGTCGACCGTATTGACCTCTTTGCCGGGCTTCGGCATCTTGCTCCGGATCTCCTCGTACACGCTCTGCTCGTACTGCAGACAGCACATCAGCCTGCCGCACAGGCCCGAGATCTTGGTGGGACTCAGCGACAGATTCTGTTCCTTCGCCATCTTGATCGAAACGGGCCGGAAATCGTCAAGGAACGACTTGCAGCACACGAGCCGCCCGCAGGGTCCGAGCCCGCCGAGCATCTTCGCCTCGTCGCGCACGCCGATCTGCCGAAGCTCGATCCGCGTCTTCAGCGCGTACGCAAGGTCCTTGACAAGCTCGCGGAAATCGACGCGCTCGTCCGCCGTGAAATAGAACACCGCCTTGCTGCCGTTGAACGTGTACTCCGCGTCCACAAGGCTCATATCGAGCCCGTGCGCCGCGATCTTTTCCTGACAGATCGCATACGCCTCCGCTTCCTTGGACGCGTACAGCGCGCGCAGCCGCTTGTCCTCCTCCGTTGCAATGCGCACGACCGGCTTCAAGGGCGCGACGATCTCACTCTCGTCGACCTCCTTGGGATCGTTCGGCACATCGCCGTATTCCATACCGCGCGCCGTTTCCACGATCACGCCGTCGCCCGCCTTGACCGGCAGGTCGAGCGGATCGAAGTAGTAGACGCGTCCGCTTGTTTTGAATTTGACTCCGATTACTTTTACCATAGTTTCCCCTTACGGCAGCTTTGCCAGGATCCAATCGACGGTCATGGCGGGATTCGCCTTGTATGCCAGCATCTCCTTCGCCTCCGCCGTAACTTGTATCATACCTTGAATTTGCGCGATTGTAAAGGTCGAATTGTATTTTGTTTCGATCTTTGCGCAATCCGTGTTCCGCACATCCTCCGCGCCGCTTTTCAGGCGCAGCACATCGGTCAGGATCGAAAGAAAGACGTCCAGAAACGCGTCGACCGACGCCGGACTGACCTTCTTCGTCTTCTTGACCGAGCCGTCCTCCCCCTCCTCTTCAACCGTATCGGTGCAGAGCGCGGCAAGCGCGGCATACGGCTTGGAAACGGAAGCGATCCTTGCGATGCAGTCGAGCGCGCCGCGGCGAAACGTCTGCGCTTCCTCCGAAAGCATCGCCTCGGCGCGGCCGTACACGCCGTCCGAAAGCCGTGCAAAAAGCGTCGCCTGCTCGCGGGGCACGCCGTTTTTCATGAGCCGTTCCGCGATCGTTTCCCACGGCTCGGTCTCGTTGCGCAGGATCATGCAGCGCGACAGGATCGTCGGCCGGAAGCCCGACTCGATCCCGGTCAGAAGCAGAAGCGTGTCGGGCGGCGGCTCCTCGAGCGTTTTCAGCAGCACGTCCTGCGCGGCCTCGCTCATCGTATGCGCATCGGCAAACAGAATGCAGCGCCGCCCGTGGCCGAACGCCTGCGCGTTGACGATGGCGAGCGCGTCGCGCACCGCCTTGACCTGATAGTCCTCCGGCTGCTGAAAGAACGGACAGTTCAACAGCGCGTTCACGTCGTCCGTATGCAGAAGATAGCGCGCGGCGGCGCGGCGGGCAAGCGCAAGCTGTCCGCTTTCCTTCGGCCCCGCAAACAGGATCGCGTGCGGCACCTCACCGGCTTCGATCCGCTCCATCCAGTCATTCCGCTGCATGTATCGCCTCCGACAGTTTCTTCTGAAGCGCCTCCGATGCGCACAGGCACAACACGCGCTTCTCGCCGTTTTCCGTAAACCAGACCGCCGTCGTCTTTTCGCGTCTGCCGTGGTACGTCCGGACGGTGGGCTTTGCGCCGCTCTTCCGATACGGGCCGACCTCGGTGATCGTCTCCAGCGGCACGGACCGGAGCGGCTTCTGCTTTTTGCCGACGACCTGCACGATCCGAAGCTCGTAATCGTACAGCTCGTACAGATAATCGACCAGCCGCGCGCAATAGATCCAGTATCCCGCCCCGAGCAGCACCGCGTACAGACCGATCTGCACATACAGCGTGTTTACGCCACAATAGTACGCGATCACGCGCGACAGAACGATCACGGCAAACGTGCCTAAAAGCAGCAGCACGTACAATGCGCCGTCCGACCGGATGAACCTCCGTTCGGGCTCGCAGCGCTCCGTATGCACGATGTGCGGTACGTTTCGTTCCATGCGGCTATTGTACAACAAAAAACCGTTTTCGTCAATCAAACCATGAAACAGTGAGCTTTTCAAAGTATTTCGTAGCATTTATATGCTATTTACTTATAATATCCGATATCCACCTTTGCGAAAAGCCGTGCTTACTGGTATTATAACGCTTGCAGCATTCCTCAGTAGCTCAATGGCAGAGCATTCGGCTGTTAACCGAAGGGTTGTAAGTTCGAGTCTTACCTGGGGAGCCAAGAAAA
>JAEEGF011204533.1_pt1 | contig 21376 bp, 16 predicted proteins | sample 9134171 | NCBI WGS metagenome assembly JAEEGF01 (sample SAMN16246542, study PRJNA631951) | gut metagenome | biome: gut microbiome; feature: rumen; material: AP-attached | host: Bos | place: Iran: Karaj | collected 2018-10 | reverse complement strand
GTGCGGAAAGCCTTGCCGACGTCAAGGCGGAGATCGAACGGCTGAAGGCAAGCTATGCCGACGCGCCGGATTCCGTCGAGCCGGTCCGCTGTTACGGCGAACAGCAGACGGTGGCGCACAACTATGTGACAAACGGCGCAAACGGACCGGTTTCTCACGAATCCACCTCCTTGGGCATCCAGGCGTATACGAAGGCGATGGACCGCTGGTTCGTTTTGCTGAACACGGACCCGGATTCTCCGCCGGGAAGCAGGAAGGGCGCGTATCTGATATACGGAAAAGTCAAGAGCCGCCCGGATGAGATCGAATGTTTCCCGGTTCCCGACACGTATCAAAACGACAGCTACACGCCGCAGCAGGCGAAAGCGGACGTCGAGGCGTTCCTCAAACAGAACGGAATGGACGACTTTACGGTTTGGTCGGTGCTGTACGCGCCGGATCAGGTCAAGGAACAGCCGGGTGATCCGATGTATTGGGTGAAATGCGTGCGCACGGTCAAAGGCGTGGATACGTCGTTTATCCGGGGGCAAACGTGGGACTCGACGGATATCTTGGGTCCGACATGGGAGTATGAAACCTTGTCGTTCTGGATGGACCGCGACGGCATTGCCGGCATGGACTGGCATGCGCCGGTTAAGGTCTGCGACACGGTCGTGGAGAACGCAAATCTTCTGCCGTTCGACAGGATCATGGAGATCTATCTCAAAATGGTCAACACGAAATTTGCCGCCGCAATGAACATCACCGAGCCGGACCTCAAGTACGGTGCGACGACGCAGAATCAATACGACATCGACCGCATCGAGCTTACATTGCAGCGCATTCAGGAGCCGAACGAGTGGGGCAGCGCGCTGCTCGTGCCGGTGTGGAACTTCTACGGCGTCAACACGCGCACCGAGGTCGAGGACTATATCGAAACGACCGAAAGCACCTATCCGTATGAGCCCATGCTCTCGATCAACGCGATCGACGGCACGGTGATCGACGTGCGGAAAGGATATTGAGCGCCGCGGCTGCGCAATGATATCCGCGCTGCACGCGGGTGATATATCCCTGCGGGATGTGATATGTGCCCTGCGGGCACGTTCAGGAAGATTCTCCTTGCGGAGAATCGGAATTGATACCACCTCATCACCGCCTGCGGCGAAGCTTCCCCTCAAGGGGAAGCCTCCATATAAGCCTTCCACCTATGGGATTCGCGCGCATTCTTGCCCTCCCTGTGCAAGGGAGGGTGTCGAGGAACGAGCCGGGAGGGTTGTCGATGAATTGGCTGCGCCGTGAATTGACCTGCGGACATGAATTGCGGCAAAGCCGCATGTTTTACAACTTGGTTACAACTTATATGTTACACTACACTTGAGGAGGGGCATATGGCACGAATTTTGGTGATTGAGGATGAATACGCGATCAACGATCTCGTTGCGCTGAACCTCGGCATGGTGGGGCACACGGTCGTGCAGGCGTTCACCGGAAAGGAAGCGCTTTCGATCGCGGAGCGCACGCCGCTCGATCTGCTGATTCTCGACGTGATGCTGCCGGACACGAACGGCTTTTCGGTATACGAAAAGCTCAAGGGCACGCCGGCGATCTTTCTGACCGCGCTCGGCGAGACGGCGGACAAGGTCAAGGGCTTCGAGCGCGGCGCAGACGACTATATCGTGAAGCCGTTTGAAATGACGGAGCTTTTGCTGCGCGTCGAGGCGGTTCTGCGCCGCACGCATAAGAGCGAAAGACGCTATCAGATCGACGATCTTGTGATCGACTTCGAGGCAAAGACGGTGACGAAGGGCGGCGAGCCGGTCGATCTGACGTTGCAGGAATACGCGCTTTTAGAGGTGCTGATCAAAAACCGCAACATTGCGCTGTCGCGGCAGCGGCTGATGCGCGAGGCGTGGGACGTCTCGTTCCTCGGCGAATCGCGCACGATTGACGTACATGTGCAGCGGCTTCGGAAAAAGCTCGGTCTGGAGGACCGGATCAAAACGATCTACCGGCTCGGATACCGGTTTGAGGAGGGGCTGTGAAGCTTCGGCAAAAAAGTTATCTGCTGACCGTCCTGCTGATGGCGGGCGTGCTGTATATCAGCACGCTGGTTTTGCTGCTGTCAAACGTCCGCGCATCGTTCCGCTCGACCGAATCGCGTGCGCTCGGCGAGGAAAAGGCGCTTGCGCTGGCGATCGACGGCATGTTCGGAACCGTTCCGGCGGAGAACCGCGCCGTATACGCGCGCGGCTTTGCGCTCTACGACAGCGGCGGCGCGACGTTCGAACTCGGACAAGGCGGTGAAACGTGGGTCGCGACCGAGCCGGTCCCGCCCGCGGTCGAGCCGGGCAGGGAGCGTTGGGTAAGTCAAAACGGACGCACCGTGCTTGCGATCTCGGATACGCTTTCGGACGGCGTGTGGCTGCATTTCGGGCTGGACGTGACGGATGAAATGCACCGGATGACGCGGCAGGCGATCGGCTCCCTGCTGATCTGCACGCTTCTGACCGCGGGCATCACCGCGGCGCTGTATGTCATGCAGGAGCGCGTCAATCGCCCGGTCGAACGGCTTGCGCACGAGCTCCGGACGCCGCTGACGGTCATCCGCGGCTACGGAGAGCTATTGGAACGCGCAAAGCTAACGCCGGAGCAGCAACACACGGCGGCAAGCTACATCGTCTCGGAGAGCGAACGGCTCGGCGAGATCTCGCAAAAGCTTCTGACCATGGCCGACGCGCGAAAGAACGTGTTCCGGCCGGAGCGCGTGAAGCTTGCTGAGCTTGCGGCACATTTGAAGGCGACCTATCCGACGCTCGAAACGGAAATCAAATGGGACGCGGTCACCGCCGATCGCGCGCTGCTTCTGAGTATGCTCGGAAACCTCATCGGAAACGCGGTGAAGGCGTCGGCGCCCGGCGCGCCCGTGAAGCTCAGGGCGACGCCCGGCGTGATCGAGATCGTCGACACGGGCGCGGGCATGACGCCGGAGCAGCTGAAGTATGTCAACGATCCGTCGCACGCAAAGAACCCGAGTGTGCGCAGCGGGCTCGGCGTGCCGCTTTGCCATGAGATCGCCGCCCTGCACGGCGCAACTTTGCATTTTGCCTCCGAACCCGGCAAAGGTACGACGGCCTCGGTGCTTTTTACAAGTTAGATACAACTTTGTGAGGACTCCGTTACAAGTTCCGTGATAGGATGGGGCCGTAGAAAGGAGGCAGAAAGCCATGAAAACATTCTTAACAAAACACAAGGTGCTTCTGATCGCGCTCTCCGGAGTCCTGTGCCTCGGCGTCCTGTCGGGGCTGGTGCTGACCGGCGTGATCAATTTCTCCAAGGAGGGCAAAACCTTTGCGACCGTTGCGGAAGCGAATGAGAACCAGAACGAACCGGCGTCCGCGGAGAACGGATACGCGGAGAAACTGACGAACCCCGCCCCCACACCGTCGCCCGTCCCGGAGGAAACAAAGCTTTCACCGGACATGATCAGAAGCATCACTGAAGATGTGCAGCGTCGCAGACAGTATGTGATCCCTGTTCGGACAGGCAACTGTCCCGCAGAGAACCTGATGCTCTGGGACGCATCGAGACCGAGTCAGGAGCAGGAGAATCTTGCAAAAGATGCGGCAAAGCAATTTACGGAGCTGGTCTTTGAACAGTCGTACGAAACGCTGACGGGCTATCCGCTTGAAGATGCGAGCGTGGTCGTATATACCGACAAGGACGGAGACCGCGATACCGTTCTCCGCGTGACCGATCCTGCGGGAAACTATATCGTATCGTTTTCCGAGACGACTTGGAAGGTGCTCTGCGCCGACCTGCTGACATACCCGAAAACGGTCACGATCGACCGCGAAAAGGACGCGCTGCGGCTTGCGGAAAAGCTCGGCTACAAATCCGCGGTGCTGTATCGCGATAACAACAATCAATGGATGCACGAAGGCGTCTATATGCTCACGACCGACACGGACGAATGCCTTGCGTTCTCCTACTGCGGCGATCAGCTCTGGCAGTTCGCGGTCTATCCGAGTCAGCATGCGATGCTCGAATGCGAATACTTCCTTGCGGACATTCAGATGGATTATGAGATGCCCGCGTACCCGAGAAACTTTGTGCAAGCGGAAGCGCCCGCGTTCGGAGCGGATCAGATGGTGAACGACAGAACGATCACCTCGCTGCTGTATCGTCTGTACAATCAGCTTTCGGGAGAGGAAACCAAAAAACAGGAAAACTTCGGAGCGATCTTCTACCGCGACGAAAGCGGCGCGCGCGAGGACTGCTGGGTGATCACCGGCGATCAATTTGAAATGACGGTATCCGCGTATTCGCGCGACGTGATCCGGCTGGACTGCGCCGTCCCGTGCAAGGATCTTTTAGCGATCCCGTATGAGAAGATGGGCGGTGCGGAATACGAAGCGGTTGCAAAGCTGATCGGCGAAAACCTGTTTGCGGCGCTTGGCACGTATGACGGCGACACGCACGGCAAGGCGGTGAAAAACGTCGACGTGAACGCGGTTGCGGATTATCATTACTGTACGATGGACGTTTGGCTCGAGGACGGCACGGTCTACGAGCTCGGCTTCGAGGACGGTGTGCTGAAATATGCGGAGCATTACGCGAACGATGATTTCTTCTGGGTCGGCATCAACACCGGCTGGGTCGCGGACACGGTCTACGTGAACGCCGCGACAGGCAAGCAGTACGTGCCCGAATACCGCGACTGGGACGGCGATCTGCATGTGAAGCCGCGTCCGGAAAACTGAACAAAGGGATCCAAAAAGGGCGTTGAGAAATCTCTCAACGCCCTTTTGTAATATACTCTGATGCAAATGGTCTGATTATTCGTGCCGCAGTGCTTCGATCGGGTCGAGGCGCGCCGCGCGGTAGGCGGGGATCGCGCCGAACGCCATGCCGATCACGAACGAGAACACGACGGTCGCAAGCACGATGATCCAGCTGATGAAGATCGGTACGCCCGACATGGACGAAATGGCGTAGGCAAGCGCGATGCCGACCAGTACGCCGAGAATGCCGCCGAGACAGGTCAGAACGCCCGCTTCGATCAGAAACTGCGCCGAAATGCGCCGTCTGCGCGCGCCGAGCGCTTTTTTGAGACCGATCTCCGGCGTGCGCTCGGTGACCGACACCAGCATGATGTTCATCACGCCGATGCCGCCGACGATCAGGGAGATGCCCGCGACCAGGATGAGCTGGCGGTTTGTGGCGCTCGAAAGCTCCTGCAGGTTCTTCGCCTGTTCCAGAAGGTCCTCGCTCTGATAGCGGACCTCCGGGTTCTCCTGCGCGATCGTGCTGTTCAGGATCTCTTCGGCTTTCCTGCCCGCCGTCGTCATGGAATCGGTGTTCACGGCGCGGATCACAAGCGACAGCGGCTCGTCATAGCGGAAGAGCACCGGCCAGGTGGAGAACGGGATCAGAACGCTGCCGCCGGTCGACTGGTTATAGGTGAAATACTCGTTGAGGGTGTTCACCTTTGGACGGAAGGACGAAGCGCGGGTGAATTCTCCGATCACAACGTACGGCTCCCCGTTGATGTCGATCGTCTGTCCGACCGGGTTTTCGTCCGAAAACAGCGCGGCGGAAACCGTCTCGTCGATCATGGCGACCTTGCGGAAGTTCACGCAGTCGCTTTCGGTCAGACTGCGTCCCGCGCGGATGACGTAGCCGTAAACGTCCGGATACGACGGATCTATGCCGTAGACCGTGCCGGAGGGGAGCGCGCTGCCGCTGCTGCGGATCTGTCCGTAGCCGTCGCGCTGCGCGTAGTATGCGGCGCTCGCGATCTCGGGGACCGCGCGGATCTCGTTCAGGATCTCGTCCGTCAGAGGCGTGATGTACTGCGGAACGTTCGACCATGCGCTTTCAAACGGATAGTCGCCCTGGTACAGCCGCACGGTCACGACGTTTGAGCCGGAGCCGACGAGGTTCTCCTTGATCTGCTCGTTCGTGCCCATGATCGTGGAGGAGATCGCAATGATGCTGGCAATGCCGATGATGATGCCGAGCATGGTCAGCGCGCTGCGGAGCTTGTGGGAGCGAATGCCGTCAAAGGCTTCGCGGAAGTTTTCCAACATCGTCCGAACCTCCTTACCAGCCGCCGTAGAACATGCCGTCCTTCGCGTCCTCGACCGGACTGCCTTCCTTGCAGTTCTTGTCGTACGGGAACGCAATGCGGTCCTCCGGGGTGATGGGGGAGCCGATCAGCTCGATATATTCGTTGATGCGGTTGCCGGTTTTGACGGCGTACCGTTCGAGAATATCGCCGTTTGCGGCATACACATAGGTCGTGCCGTCGATCTCGCGCAAAAACGCCTCGTGCAGATAGATCATGCCCTGCTCATAGAGCGAGGAGAAGTCCGAAAACTCGATGTATTCGCCGACGCCGGGCACAACGTCGCCGATGATGTCCAATACCAGAAGGTAGCCTGAGGAGTTGGGATTGCCGCTGCTGGAATAGTTGGTGCTGACCGGCACCGTACCGACCTTCGATACCCGTGCGGTCACATTGGCCTGCATCTGATACGAGAAGCCCGTGAGCTCCGTGCCGACCGGATACTTGGAAAGCTCATCCTCGCCGACGATGACGCTGATGTGCAGTCCGGTCCCGCCGAGGATCTCCACGATCACCTCGCCGTTCTCGGCGTCATCCGGCTGCTTGACCTGCGTGACCGTGCCGTTGATCTCGGCGTACTGGATGCCGTCCAGTCCGCTGCGCTCCGCTTTTTCGATATCGAGCAGGAGCTGACGGTAGCTGATCTCATCCTGGCGGATGCTCGCCGCGAGTTTTTCGGCGTGCTCCTCGCGCTCCGTCTTCGTCATATGCGCGTATTCGTCGTACGGCGTGGGGGTCGGCGTGACCTTCGGCTTCGGCGTCGGGGTGCGCGGTCTCGGCGTCGGCGTACGCGGTCTCGGCGTCGGGGTGCGCGTCGGTCTCGGCGTCGGCGTGCGCGTGGGTCTCGGCGTCGGGGTACGCGTCGGGGTCGGCGACGGCGTGGGAGACGCGGTCGGCGTTTCGCTCGGGTCCGCGGTCGGCGTCTCGCTCGGATCCGCGGTCGGGGTCTCGCTCGGGTCCGCGGTCGGCGTTTCGCTCGGGTCTGCGGTCGGCGTCTCGCTCGGGTCCGCAGTCGGCGTCTCGCTCGGTTCCGCGGTCGGGGTCTCGCTCGGCTCCGCGGTCGGCGTTTCGCTCGGCTCCGCGGTCGGGGTCTCGCTCGGTTCCGCGGTCGGGGTCTCGCTCGGCTCCGCAGTCGGCGTTTCGCTCGGCTCCGCGGTCGGCGTTTCGGTCGGGGAGGGCTGTACAGCCGTGGTAAAGGAGTATGTGCCGTCCGGCAGGAACACGAGGTTGACCGTAAAGATGTCCGCCTTGAGCGTGACATACCGGCTTGTTCCGAGCTCCTTTGCCTGTTCGCTCTGCGCAAGCAGGAAGCTGTTCGGAACGGTCGTGCCGGACGTATAGGAATAGACGATCGGGTCCGACGCGGTGCCGGTACCGCCGATCGGCGGGTCAAAGGGATACTCGCTGCCCGGCGAAGCCGACGGCGCTGCGGAGGGCGCGGGAACGGCGCTGCCCTCGACCGTGACCGAGAAGGAGACCGCTTTTGCGGGCGTGACCGAAAGCAGGATCTTCGCCTGCGGCTGCATGATACGCGCAAACACGGCTGCGGCGTGCTCCTCGGAAAGCCCGAACAGCGTCTGCAGGAAGGCGTAGGTCACGGCGTCCCCGGCGCCGATTTCGTACACATAGGGATCGGCTTCGGTGCCGGAGCCGCTGACAGGCGTTTCAAGTCCGCTTCGCAGACCGGCGGCAAGCAGCCCGATGCGGGCGCGCTGCGAGCTCGCCGTGGAGGAAGGCGCCGGCGTCAGGATCGGATCCGGATACTCCTTCTGCGCGTATTTTTTATATTCGAGATACTCGGAAAGAAGCTTGTTTTCGAGCTTTGCAAGCTCGACCTGGCTTTGCTCGAAGGAAAGCTGCGAGCGAGTCGCATCGTACCGGAGCACAGGATCGCCGACGGAAACGACGTCGCCCTGACTGACCAGAAGCTCGAGCACGGTCCGGTCGCTGCTCTTGGTGATGACCTGCGAGACGTCCGAGGTCACGACTCCGTACAGATAGGATTGATTCGGCATATAGGACAGCATCCAGTTCATGGCGGGGTAGACCTCGCAGGGACTGGGCTTCCTGAGCTTGACGTATGCAAACACGCTGCCGCCGATCAGAGCGACGGAAAGCACGCAGATGAGGATGATCTTCAAAGTCTTCTTCATTTTCATTGTGCATCGCCTCCCGTGAGAACGCCGTCATAGATGTGGATCATGAGGTCCGCGCGTTTCGCCACCGCAAGTTCGTGCGTGATCATAATGATGGACATGCCGCGTTCGTGCAGCCTGTCAAAAATGTCCATGATCTGCTGGCCGGACCTGGAATCGAGCGCGCCGGTCGGTTCGTCGGCAAGCAGAAGCTTCGGCCGTGTGCAGATCGCTCTTGCGATCGCCACGCGCTGACACTGTCCGCCGGAGAGCTGTGTGGGATAGAACTCCATGCGGTCTTCGAGACCGACTTCTTTGAGCGCGGCCTCGGCGCGCGCGCGGCGCTCCTTTTTCGGAACGTTTCCGTACAGCAGCGGAAGCGCGACGTTTTCCCATGCGCGGCGCTGCGGCAGCAGATGGAACGACTGGAACACGAAGCCGATCTTTTCGTTGCGGATCCGCGCCATCTGCGCATCGGACGCCTCGCTGTTGTCGGCGTCCTCGAAATAATAGACGCCTTTGGTGGGCGTATCGAGGTAGCCCAGAATGTTCATCAGCGTCGACTTGCCCGAGCCGGAGGGACCCATGATCGCGTAATACGAGCCTTCCTCCATCTCGAAATTGACGTCGTGCAGGACCGGAACGGGATGATCGGCGGTGCCGTATGTTTTTTCGATGTGTTCAAGGCGGATCAGCATATCAGCCTCCGAACCCGCTGTCGTCCGGATCGTCCGGATCGTCCGGATCGCCCGGATCGTCCGAATCGCCCGGAACCTGCGGAATGTACGGATCGTCGTCTTCGATCGTATCCCAGCCGCCGTTCTGCGCGCCGCCGGGTGCGGTCATAACGCCCTGTCCGCCGTTTCCGGCGGGATCGGTGAACGCGGTCTCCGTGGCAAGCATGCCCGCGCGGACCGTCGCGTCCGGGAACGCGATGCGGTCGCGAAGCGTGAGCCCGCTCGAGACCTCATAGCATTCGGTCTCTTCGTCGTATGTGACGACCGTGATGTTGCGCTTCTCGATACGGCCGTTCGAATCGACCGCCCAGACGAAGTAGTAGTCGTCCTCCTCAAACAGGAAGGACGCGGGCAGCATCAGACCGCGGTCCGCTTCCGGATCCGTGTTGAGGTCGATGATCACATGCTGTCCGATCAGAAGTCCGTCGATGCTTTCCGGCTCGACATAGAAGGCGTACCGGCTGGCGCGTTCGCCGCCGCCGTCGTAGTAAACCGCGCCCTGCGTCGTTTCGGGCGTGTCGGTATTGATGCGGTAGATCTTGCCGCGGCAGACGGTATCGTTCACGCGCGAGCGGATCAGAACGGGCATGCCGGTATAGAGCGTGAAGACCGTCTGCTCGTCGACGACGCCCTTGACGCAGAACGCCGTACCGGCGATGATCGAGATATACGCGCTGCTTTCGCCGGACCCGTAGCCGAACGGATCGTACCCGCCGGAGTTGTCGCGCACGGAGCGGACCGTGCCGGTCACGGGGGAGTAGACTTCGCTCGCGTCGATCAGCGCCTGCATTTCGTCCGCTTTGCTGCGCTTGTCGTCCAGATCGTATTCCGCCTTGCGGATATCCAGCTCGACCGTCTGAATGTCGAGCTCAATCTCATAGCGCTCGTCCTCCTTTGCCTTGGACAGCTTCTTTTTCAGCGATTCCAGCTGCTCGCGGTAGGTCCGGATGTTGTTCTCCGTGCCGGAGATGTCGATCAGCATCTGCGCGTGCTGCAGCTCCATGTCCTCGATATCGTAGCAGAACAGCGAATCGCCCTTGTTCACCTTCGAGCCTGCCGTGACGAAGCATTCCTTCACGGTCATGTTGTTCGCGGGATTGATCTCGATGACGTCCTTCGCCTCGACGATGCCGTTGTACCGGGAATAGATGCCGACGTTTCCCATGCCGACGATCGACGAAACAGACTGAACAAAGACAGTCTCTTCATTGCCCGCCGTATTCTGCTGATAAATATAATACGCACCGCCGCCGAGCAAAGCCAGCACCAGAAGGATCGTGATGATCCGTACCCAACCGCTGCGTTTTTTCTCCATAGAACACCTCATGATAAAAACTTATCTACAATAATACCACATATCATTCGTTTGCGGTGCACTTTTTTTAATTTTTTGTAAAAAATTTTACATAAAAGAAAAAGTCCCGGCGAACCGTCGGGACGAAGCGTGTTTTGATATGCCATCATACAAGCGTTAGCACCTTACTGAGGCAGGTTGCTGTGCGGTCATCAAGCTTGTCTCTCGCGCACTCTCGATGGCGACTTGAGTATAGCACCGCCGCGGTAAAAATGCAAACATTATATGAATATTTCTCATGGATTTTACAATCAAAATGCCGAAAAAACATGCAAAATCGCCGCATACAACGGTATACGGCGATTGCAGAAATATACATAAATGAGCCGATTATTCAGATTCACCGGCGTCTTCGCCGTCGTACGGCTCGAAGCGGTATTCCTGCATAGCGTCGGGATACTTCTCGCGGTCGACCGGCGACAAAAACATCTCCTTCGGACGGATCCAAAGCGACCGGTCGCCGTACAGCTTGCGGTAGACGACGTATTCCTCACCCGTTTCGGAATGCTTCGCGACGTCCTCGACGCGGTACAGTCCGCCCTTGAAGTGGCGGTAGACTTGCCCGACGAGCAGCTCGCGTTCCGGTGCGGGCTCCGGCGCCGCGGGCGTATTGAAATAGACGTCGTAGAGCTCCTTTGCAAAGTCGAGCCGGTCGTACGGCACATAGAGGCGTACGGTCCCGACGTTCACGCCGAGGTTCACGGTGATTCCGGCGCCGAGCGCGGAGCGCTCCGTGCAGGGGATATCGTTGTCCGCGAAAAGCTCCTTAAGCATCTCCGCCTGCATATAGTGCACGTCCGCGACCTGGCAGAAATCTCCCGGTTCGACGGCACGGAGGTTTTTGCGCCTGCAGCGCGGACAGACGGAGCCTTCCACCAGTCTCATGCAGTCTTCACAGTACAGCGGCATATGCGTTCCTCCCTCTCAGAAGATTTTTTTCAGCGTGCCCAAAAGCCCGCGGAAGAGTGATTTCCCGACCTCGCGGCCGATCGTGTTCGCGGCGGACGAGGCGACCTTGCCCATTGCGGAGGCGGTCTTCTTTTTCTTCTTCGCCTTTTCGCGCAGCGCTTCCTTTTCCGCCTTTTCCTTCGCCTTGGCTTCTTCTTTTTCCGCCTTTTCCTTTGCCTTGGCTTCTTCCTTCTCCTGCCGTTCGCGCTCCTTCGCTTCCGCTTCCTCGCGTTCGGCTTCCGCCTTCTCTTTGGCTTCCTCCTGCGCCTTGCCGGTCAGGATCTCGTATGCGGATTCGTTGTCGACCGGCTCGTCATACTTGCCGTACAGCGTGTCCGCCATGATCTCGCTCTTCCGGCGCTCGTCGTCGATCATGCCCATCATCGACTGCGGCGGCAGGATCGTGCAGCGCTCGACGATCGACGGCCGTCCCTTCGCGTCCAGAAAGCTCACCAGCGCTTCGCCGGTGCCGAGTTCAGAAAGCACCTCCTCGGTGTTGAAGTTCGGGTTCACGCGGAACGTCGCCGCGGCGGTCTTGATCGCCTTCTGCTCGGCGGGGGTATAGGCGCGGAGCGCGTGCTGCACGCGGTTACTAAGCTGCGCAAGCACCGGATCCGGCAGATCGCTCGGCTGCTGCGAGATGAAGTAGACGCCGACGCCCTTCGAGCGGATCAGCTTCACGACCTGCTCGACCTTGGTTTTCAGCGTGCGCTTCGCGTCGGAGAACAAGAGATGCGCCTCGTCAAAGAAGAACACGAGCTTCGGCTTTTCGGGATCGCCGACCTCCGGCAGCTCTTCAAAGAGCTCGGCAAGGAGCCACAGCATGAAGGTCGAATACAAAAGCGGGCTCTGATAGAGCTTCGCGCAGTGGAAGATGTTGATATAGCCTCTGCCGGATTCGTCGACCTGCATCCAGTCGTGCAGGTCGATCGCGGGTTCGCCGAAGAACAGGTTCCCGCCCGCGTCCTCGAGCTGCAGCAGCGCGCGCTGGATCGCACCGGCGGACTGCTTCGAAATATTGCCGTATGTGTGCAGAAGCTCGGCCGCGTGCTCGGTGATGTAGGCGACCATGGCGCGCAGGTCCTTGAGGTCGATGAGCAGCCACCCGTTGTCGTCCGCCACGCGGAACGCGATCGAGAGCACGCCGGTCTGTACGTCAGAAAGCCCCAGAAGCCGGGATAAAAGCTCCGCGCCCATCTCGGAAACGGTCGTGCGCACGGGATGTCCGCCCTCGCCGTACACGTCCCAGAAGCGCACGGGATACCGCCGCATTTCAAACCCTTCGGGGTCGATGCCGACGCTCTCCAAACGCGATGCGATCTTTTCGGTCATCTCGCCGGGCTTGCAGCAGCCGGAAAGGTCCCCCTTGACGTCGGCCAAAAACACCGGCACGCCGAGGTCGGAAAACGATTCCGCCATGACCTTCAGGGTGATCGTCTTGCCCGTGCCGGTCGCACCGGCGATCATGCCGTGGCGGTTCGCCATTTCGGGACGGATAAAGGCTTCGGTCTCGCCCTTGCCGACGAGGATCCTGTTGTCGATCAGCATAGTGTGCCTCCGCAAAACTCCATATTTTCAATCATATCATACCATACCTTTTCCGAAATGTCCACGAAAAACGCACGCTGTCAGTTATGGCAAAATTCCGGGAATTGTGTTCCGGTTTTTTATGCTGCACTGTTCGTGACAAAAGCGAAAGCGAGGGATCAACAGGAACGAACAACGAGCGGACGTCGTTCCCGCGCTTTCCGAACTGCACCGCCGCGGCGTCAGCGTGGTGTTTCCGGAGAATGCGAGACGGGAGAAAAAACCGATGCAAACCCAAAGAGAGGGATTCTCATATGCCGCGATACAATCGAGAGGTGTGTGTAACGATGTAACATCAGTAACATTTGTAACAGGAATCCGATTCGGGAAGAGAATCATCGCAGGGCCGAACCATTTGATACATCTGTTACGTTTGTTACACTGTTACACACGGGGGTATTTGTCTCGGCGGGCGGATGCGATCCGCCCCTACGAACCGTACAACCCGTAGGGGAAGATCGTATCTTCCCGTTACGCTTCTCGGCGGGCGGTCGTGGTCGATCTTTCTTGCATGCGTCGGCTGATCATTCACCCGCCCTTGTGTGGGAGGGTGGCGGGCGAAGCCCGTCGGGAAGATAGTTGTTTCGTACTTGCGGCGGGCGGATGCGATCCGCCCCTACGGACCGTATGCAACCTGTAGGGGAAGATCGTATCTTCCCGTTGCGCTGCTGCGGCGGGCGGATGATATCCGCCCCTACGAACCGTACAACCCGTAGGGGAAGGTCTCACCTTCCCGTTGCGCTGTTGCGGCGGGGCGTCGAGGACGACGCCCCTACGGTCCGTTGTCGAAAAACGTGTGCTCCTTGCCTTCTCCCCGGGGAGAAGGTGGCGCCGCAGGCGCCGGATGAGGGGGAATCAATCCGAGATTCTCCGATGGAGAATCCACCTGAACGTGCCCGCAGGGCACATATCACATCCCGCAGGGATATATCACACGCCGAAGGCGTATATCACCCGCGCGCAGCGCGGATATCACATTGCGAAGCAATATATCACTGCGCCGGCGGCGCATCACGGTCCGAAAAAGAGCGAGGAGAACAGAAGCCCCGTCACGACCGAGGTGAGCAGGGAGAGCAGCGCGGCGGGCACGGCGAAGCGCGTTTTTTTGATCCCGACGCTGCCGAAGTACAGCGCGAGCGTATAAAAGACCGTTTCGGAGGAGCCCAAAAGCACGCTTGCGGTGAGCCCGACGCGCGAATCGGGACCGTACTGCGTGAAGACGTCCGAGAGCGCGGCGATCGCGGCGCTGCCGGAAAACGGACGCACAAAGAGCAGCGGCACAAGCGCGCTCTCGACGCCGAGCACACGGAAAACGGGCGAGAGGAACGAGGCGAGCAGGTCGAACGCCCCGCTTTCGCGGAACAGCGCCATGGCGGCGGAAAAGACCGCAAGCGTCGGCAGGATCGAAACGAGAAGCGGGATCGCCCGCGCTGCGCCCTCGCGGAACGCGTCGAACACGTCGACGCGGCGAACGGCGGCGTACAGCAGCAGCAAAAGGATCAGGATCGCGATCGGCATGGGCGTGTAAAGACAAGGCAGAGCGCGACGGCGACGACCGTCGCCGCAAGGGAGGAGAGCAGCGTCGGCAGCACGACGGCAAAGGGGCTTTTGGAGCCGAAGCTTGTTCGCATGCCGACGAGCGCCGCGGGGAAGAGCTCAAGGCACGACGCGTTGATCACGAGCAGCACGCACATTTCGTTCGTCGCAGCGCCGGGATGCGGGTTTGCTTCGTTCAGCAGCCGCATGGCGGCAAGCCCGTAGGGCGTCGCGGCGTTGCCCATGCCGAGCATGTTCGCGGCAAGGTTTAAGGAGATCGCCTCCCGCGCGCTTCCCGCGTTCGGAAACAGCAGCGCAAGCACAGGCGACAAAAGCCGGCTCAGCGTTTTGATTAGCCCCGCGCGTTCCGCGACGTTCAGCAGCCCCAACCAGAGCAGATACGCCCCGGAAAGCCGCAGGACGGTTTCGATCGCTTCGGCGGCGCCCTTTTGCAGCGCTGTCAGCACGCCTTCGCCGGTCCCGCAAAAAAGAGAGACGCCGATCCCGGCAATCAGAAGAAAGAGAATCACGATGTTCATGGTCCATCGTATGAAGAAAATGCGACAGAAAAGCGTCTTTTTTGAAAACAACGCAAAAAAAACGCACAAATTGCAATTCATCTGTTATAATGATAAACGGAAATCTATCACTTGAGGTTTATGATATGATGAAAAAAGGGATCAGTATCCTGATGATCGTGCTGATGCTGTTCGGCGCGGCGCTGCCCGCCGGCTGTGCGTCGGCGCGCGGAAAGGGCAGCGACGTCTGCCTTGCGTTTATCGAATACATCGCGGAGGGCAGCTACGGCGCGGCGTTCGACCTGCTTTCCGATTCCGTGAAGAACACGAGCGGCGCCGAGACGAAGGCGGGCGATCCGATGATCTCCGCAAAGGAGTTTGCCGAAAAGTATCAGCAGATCTTCAACGCGGTCGGTCTAAAGGAGATCACCTATCTTGTCAAGACCGTTTCGGACGCTTCGATCACAAGCTCGGTCGATTTTCAGATGACCTACGACACCACGCTCGGCGAGATGGTCAACGATTACACGATCAACGCGCTGTATGAGAACGGACGCTGGGGCATCCAGTGGACGCCGGCGCTGATCTTCCCGACGATGGAGTGGGGGGACAAGCTGCTGGTCGGCGTCAACTATCCGAAGCGCGGCGAGATCTTCGACTGCAACGGCGAGCTGCTGGTCAAGAACCTTTCCCCGGTCACGGTGTTCTGCGTTCCGAACCAGATCCCGGAGGAGGAGAAGGAGGAGGTCTTGAAGCAGATCCTCTCGATCCCGATCCTGAAGCCCTCCGGTACGCCGCAGGAAGAATATGAAGAGATCGTGCACGACGCGATCTACAGCAAGAACTCTTCCGCCGTCATCGCGAAGCTCTATCCGGACCAGGTTGACGAAACGCTTGAGGACCGGCTTTTGGGCATCACCGGCATCGGCATCGACCGCAACGGCGCCATGACCTCCACGCGCTTCCGCGCGTACCCGTACGGCAGCAGCGCGTCCCATCTCTTGGGCTTTGCGGCGGTCATGTGGAAGGCGACGTGGAAGGACCTTGAAAAGCTCCGCAACGCCCGCGACGCAAAGAGCGCAGACGCAGACAAGCCCGCCGAGACGGAGGAACCCGCCGAGACGGAGGAACCCGCCGAGCCGGGGGAGACCGCAGAACCGGAGGAGACCGCAGAACCGGAGGAGACCGCAGAACCGGAGGAGACCGCCGAGCCGGAAGGGACCGCCGAGCCGGACGAACAGGCGGACACGGACGAAAAGAAGTCCGACGACAAGAAGAATAACGACGAGGAATACAACTCGTACACGTTCACCGAAGAGGACCTGGACGCGTACGAGAAGGACAGCTGGCTGGGCTACGCGGGACTGGAACAGCAGTATGAACGGATCCTGCGCGGTGAGAAGGGCGGCTACGCGTACATTCAGGGCATCGACGGCACGAACCGTCAGACGCTGTACAATAACCCGGCGAAGGACGGACAGGATCTGCACCTGACGCTGGACATCAAGATGCAGCAGCGGGTCGAGGAGGTCGTGAAGACCGTCGTCTACACGGACAACATCTCCGGCACGGTGATCGTAATGAATCCGCATACCGGCGCGATCGAAGCGCTGTACTCGTTCCCGGACTACGACGTGGAGGCGTTCTCCCGCGGCGCCGTCGGCACCGAGGCGTTCGAAGCGCTGAAGGTCGACCCGCAGACGCCGATGTTGAACCGCGCGATCCAGGGTCTTTACGCGCCCGGATCGACGTTCAAGCCGTTCACCGGCGCGGGCTCGCTGGAGGCGGGCACCGTTACGCCGGACACGGTCTTCCCGCAGGAGGAGATGCAGAACATCCACAACGCCCGCTACAAGACGCCGGGCGGCGGCTACAAGGACGTCTGGGAGGTCAAGAAGGGCACCTATGCCTACACCGGCATCGACGAGATCACCCGTACCGGCAACTCCAACCGCCACACGCCGATGAACATGGAATCGAGCATCATCGATTCGGACAATATCTTCTTCGCGTGGTGCGCCCTGAAGCTCGGCTGGGACCGGTTCAAGGAGTATCTTTCGTTCATCGGCATGGGCGAAAGCGTTCCGTTCGACCTGCCCGCGCAGAAATCGCAGGTCAAGAACGAGGGGAGCGTCGAGACATACAGCCTGCTCGCGATGAGCGGCTACGGACAGGGCGAGCTGCTGGTCACGCCGCTGCAGATGGCGTGCTACATCGCCGCGTTCCGCAACGGCGGCAAGGCGCCGGTCCCGCACGTCGTGGAGTCGATCTGGCAGGCGGAGGGACAGAACTACACCGAAATGTACCGGCATACCGAAAACGAGGTATGGAAAACGATCTGCTCCGAGAAAAACGCGGAGACCCTGGCAAATATGATGATCGGCGTCTGCAGATCGCCGCAGGAGCACGGCGGAACGGCGCGTAACCTCGGCGTACGGTCCTTTGTTATCTCGGGCAAGACGGGGACCGCGGAGATCGGCAACAAGAAGGACAAGAATTCCCAGGCAAAGAAGGAGATCGCCTGGTTCATCGGCTTCCGTGAAAAGAACAAGGACGGCTCCGAGGTCAAGCCGGAGGACGAGCGTCTGGTGCTGGTCATGCTGGAGCTTGACATGGAGAATCTGCCGGAGGAATACGCGCTGATGAAGTTCGTCATCGCGCGCGTGCTGCTGAAAAACGACGATCTGACCAAGCCCGGCGAGACCGAGCTGGCGCTGCTGTCGTCGACCGGCAGCGGAGAGTAAGGATGCCTGCGGCGCGTGAATTGTGCTCCGCACATGGATTGACGTATGGTCATGAATCGGGAACAGGGCAAAAGATCTCTTTTGCACGCATAGGATAGGATCGGGGGAGAATGATATGAAGAAAACCATCGTCTTTACGGGCGGCGGCACGGCAGGGCATGTGACGCCGAATCTCGCGCTGATCGAAAAGCTCGACCGCGCGGAATGGAACGTCCACTATATCGGCACGTCCGGCATGGAAAAGGACCTTGTAAAAGCGGTCCCGGACGTGACGTATCACGAGATCGACTCGGGGAAGCTTCGCCGCTACGCAAGTCTCAAAACGCTCACGATGCCGATCCATGTGCAGAAGGGGTATCATCAGGCAAAGCGCATCCTCAAAGAATTGAAGCCGGACGTCGTGTTTTCGAAGGGCGGCTACGTTTCCGTGCCCGTCGTGGCGGCGGCAAGGAGGATCTGTCCCGTGCTGACGCACGAATCCGACTATACGCCGGGGCTTGCGAATAAGATCGACGCGCACTTTGCGGATAAAGTGCTCGTCACGTTTGCGGACACCGTGCCGTTCGTGAAGGGCGGCAAGGGCGTGCACACCGGCACGCCGATCCGTCCCGAGCTCTACCGCGGCTCGCGCGAAAAAGCGCTTGCGTTCACGGGTCTAAAAGGCGGCAAACCCGTGCTGCTCGTCACCGGCGGGAGCTTGGGCGCGCTTTCGGTCAACGTCGCCGTGCGCGAAGCGCTGCCGGAGCTTCTGAAAACCTTTGACGTCGTGCATCTGTGCGGCAAGGGCAAGCTGGACGAGAGCGTCAGAATGCCCGGCTATGTGCAGTACGAATACATCAAGGACGAGATGGCGGACCTCTTCGCGCTTGCGGACGTCGTCGTGTCGCGCGCGGGCGCGAACGCCGTGTTCGAGCTTCTGGCGCTCAAAAAGCCGATGCTTCTGCTGCCGCTTTCCGGCGCTTCCACGCGCGGCGACCAGGAGCTGAACGCGGAGTATTTCAAAAAACGCGGCTATGCGCGCGTGCTCCTTGCGGACGAAGTCAATGCGGAGTCCGTGTGCAAAGAGGTCAACGCGCTGTACGAGGCGCGCGGGACGTTTATCGAAACCATGCAAAACGCCGAGGGCGTCGACGGTACGGACATGATCCTTCGATTGATTTACGAAGCGGCGAACGCATGACGGTACCGGAGCTTTTTGAAAAACTGAACGGCGAAGCCGCGGTCGAAGCGCTGTCCGCGCTCTGCGCGATCGCAAAGACGAAACAGGGCAGGGCGGAGATCGAGGCGTGTCTATCGGACCGGTCGATCCTTTCCGCGCTTGCGGGCAGCGAACAGCCCAAGGTGCGCAAGAACGTTTACCGGCTGATCGGCGCGCTTGAAAACGAAGCGGACGCGCCGCTGCTTATCCGTGCGCTCGAAACCGAAACGACGCTGTTTACGGTGCCGAGCCTGATTCTTGCGCTCGGCAGGCTGAACGAAAAGGACGCGCTGCTGTCCTACCGCATCCCGGTCTCGGAATCGCCGGAGACGGACAAGCATATCGCGGAGATCACGCTTGCGTACGAAAAGGCGACGCAGCGGTTTGAAAAGGCGCCGGAAAGCACGCTGGAAACGCTTCCGGAGCCGCGCGAGATCCTGTGCTTTGCGCCGAAGGGCTTTGCAAAGGAGCTCAAAGACGAGCTTTCCGCGCTCGGGCTTTCGGGCAGGATACAGGGCGACGCGGTGCGCGTCGTGACCGCCGATATCGCGCGGGTCTATCGCGCAAACTGCATGATCGAGGCACTGCTGCCGATCGCTTATGACGTGCCGATGGAGCCCAAGGCGATCGCTGCGGCGGCGAAAACCTGCATCGGCACATATTACCGCATCGAGATCCGCGGATACCTCCACGATCGCGGCGGGTTCATCGAAAAGCTGAAAGCGCATCTTTCCGGGCGCAACAATCCGTCGGCGTACGACTGCGAGCTTAGGATCGATTCGCGAAACGACCGGTGCGACCTCTACTGGAAGCTCTGGAACGTGAAGGACGCGCGCTATCCGTGGCGGAAAGGCACGCTGCCCGCGTCGATCCATCCGGCGCTTGGCTATGCGCTTGCCCGCTATGCGCTGTCGCTTACAAAATGTGAGCATCCGGCGGTATTCGATCCGTTCTGCGGATCCGGCTCGCTGCTGTTCGCGGCGGAATCGCAGGCGCGCTGCAGGGCGCTTACCGGCGTGGACAAAAGCAGCACGGCGGTTGCGACCGCACGGGAAAACGCCAAGGCGGCGAAAAGCCGCGCGCGGTTCATCTGCCGCGACATCCTGCACTTTGAGGCAAAAGAGGGCGCGGACCTCGTGATCAGTAACCTTCCGTTTGGCAACCGCGTGGGTTCGCACAGGGAGAACGAAGCGCTGTACGCGCGCTTTTTGCGGCGGCTGCCGTATTACATGAACGAACAGGGCGTCGCGGTGCTCTATACCGCGGACGGCAGGCTCATGGAGCGGCTGATCAAAGAGAATCCGCAACTGACGCTTCGCGAAAAGCGCCGCACCGCGGCGGGCGGCTTAAGTCCGTGGGTGTTTGTGATCGAAAAGAAGAGCAATTATTCGGGAGGAACGCAATGAATACGGAATTACAGACGATCGCCGTCCGGTATCTCGAGGCGCGCGAAGCGGTCAGGTCGGTCTTTCGCATGGAAAGCACCTACAGCTATCCGGCAGCCGCAAACCTGTATGTGACGGCGGACCGACCGGTCGATCCGGAGAAGCTTGCGGACTGCAAACGGCTGATCAAGACCGAGGCGGGGATCTTTTCCGACTTCCGCGGCAGCGTTCTGGTGCCGCTTGCCTGCAAGCTTGCACTGTGCGAAGACCCGCAGAAACACTGGGAACGCGCTTCCGCAAACTATGCGATCCTGAAGGAACACTTTATGCGCTCGGGATTTCTGGCGCTCGCGGCGCTGCTGCTGACCGATTCCGCCCAAGACACGGATGTGCCGGCGCTTGCGGCGCGCGGCAAAGCGCTCTATCGGCGCATGAAGAACGAGCATCCGTTTCTGACCGGACAGGAGGATTCCGTCTTTGCGATTCTGCTTGCCGAGAGCCCGAAGCGCGACGACGAACTGATCACGGACATGGAGGCGTGCTACCGCCTGCTCGACGAGCGGTTCCCGAAGGGCGACGGCATCCAGGCGGCGTCGCATGTGCTTGCGTTGACGGACGGCGCGCCGGCGGACAAGGCGGGAAAGGTGATCGCGCTGTACGACGCGATCCGCGCCGCGGGAGGAAAGTACGGCAAGAATTGGGAGCTTTCCGCGCTGGCGGTGTTTGCGGCGGACGGGACGCCGGTCGAAACGATCGTGAACGAAATGCTCGAGGTCGACGCCATGCTCGAGGGGCAGAGCGGTTATAACGTCTTCGGCTACGACCGGAAGATGCGCATGATGCATGCGGCGATGCTCGTTTCCGCGTATCACATGCACGGACGGGACGGGATCGTGAACGCGGCGGCGCAGCAGAGCGCCATCGCCATGATCGCCGCACAGCAGGCGGCGCTTTGCGCTTCGATCGCGTGCAGCTCGGCGGCAGCGGCGGCAGCCGCACATTGAGCATTGACAAACCGGCGGAAAATCCGTACAATGTCTACCCATAAAGGAGAGTTTGCATATGAGACAGAAGTATTACATCACCACCGCGATCGCGTACGCGTCCGGCAAGCCGCACATCGGC
>JAEEGF010889357.1_pt1 | contig 21377 bp, 15 predicted proteins | sample 9134171 | NCBI WGS metagenome assembly JAEEGF01 (sample SAMN16246542, study PRJNA631951) | gut metagenome | biome: gut microbiome; feature: rumen; material: AP-attached | host: Bos | place: Iran: Karaj | collected 2018-10 | reverse complement strand
GGATTAACGATAAAAACAAAAACATCATGAAAAATAAACTCCGCAGTTCAGTCTGAACAGAAGGTCGCCGTATGGCTGGAGCCCGTGCTCTGTGGGTAGCCAATGGCATGAAGAGAGAACAGTTTGGCAAGCCAATCATTGCCATAGTAAACTCTTTCACTCAGTTTGTACCAGGTCATACACACCTGCATGAAATTGGCCAGATAGTAAAAGCTGAGATTGAGAAGCTTGGATGCTATGCAGCCGAGTTTAACACTATCGCCGTGGATGACGGTATTGCTATGGGCCATGACGGCATGCTCTACTCTCTCCCATCACGCGATGTGATAGCAGACTCTGTGGAGTATATGATAAACGCACACAAGGCTGATGCCATGGTTTGCATCTCCAATTGCGACAAAGTAACACCAGGAATGCTCATGGCCGCCATGCGCCTTAACATCCCTGCCGTATTCGTCAGTGGCGGTCCTATGGAGGCCGGCAAGGTAAACGGAGAAAATGCAGACCTTATCACAGCCATGATTAAAGGTGGTGACCCAACGGTGAGCGATGAGGAACTTGACATTGTAGAACATTCTGCATGTCCAGGATGCGGTGCTTGCTCAGGAATGTTTACTGCCAACTCAATGAACTCTCTCACAGAGGCTATTGGTCTGTCACTTCCAGGTAACGGCTCAATACTTGCTACCCACGTTAACCGCATACAGCTCTTCAAGGATGCTGCAAAACTTATAGTCAAGAATGCTATGGCATACTATGAGGATGGTGATGACAGCGTTCTTCCACGCTCTATTGCCACCCGTCAGGCATTCCTCAACGCTATGACACTTGACATTGCCATGGGTGCATCAACAAACACCGTGCTGCACCTTCTTGCTGTGGCTCAAGAGGCTGAAGTGGACTTCAAGATGTCTGATATTGACGCATTAAGCCGTAAAGTGCCATTCCTTTGCAAACTGGCTCCAAACTGGCAGAAATACAGTATTCAGGAGGAGAACCGTGCAGGCGGTATCCTCGGTATTCTCGGTGAACTGGCTAAGGGCAACCTGCTTGACCTCTCATGCAAGCGTGTTAACGGTGCCACACTCGGTGAGGATATTGAGAAGTATTCTATACTCAAAGATAACATTGACCCAGAAGCAGACCGTATCTACCACTCAGCTCCTGGCGGTAAGTTCTCAACAAAGATGGGCTCTCAGGATACACGCTGGCCATCACTTGACACCGACCGCGCAAACGGTTGCATACGCGACATAGAGCACGCCTACACCAAGGACGGCGGTATGGCTGTATTGTTTGGCAACATTGCACAGGATGGTTGTGTTGTAAAGACAGCAGGTGTAGCGCCAGAGCTTTGGCACTTTGAGGGACCAGCCGTAGTATTCGACTCTCAGGAAGATGCATGCGAAGGAATACTCGGTGGCAAGGTAAAGAAAGGCGACTGTGTAGTTATAACCCACGAAGGTCCTAAGGGAGGTCCTGGTATGCAGGAGATGCTCTACCCTACTTCCTACATCAAATCCATGCACATGGGTAAAGAGTGTGCACTTATCACCGACGGTCGTTTCTCTGGCGGCACATCAGGTTTGTCCATCGGACACATCTCCCCAGAGGCTGCTTCAGGTGGTAATATAGGAAAGATTAAAGACGGTGACATCATCGTTATTGATATTCCAAGCCGTTCTATCAACGTTAAACTGACGGATGAGGAATTGGCGGCACGTCCACAGCAGCCACTGAAGCGCAAACGCACAGTAAGCAAGGCTCTCAGAGCCTACGCACAGAGCGTTGCATCAGCTGACAAGGGTGGAGTTAGAATAATAGAATAAGCATTTATATGAAACAAATAACAGGTGCAGAGGCACTTATGCTCTCATTAAAAGCAGAGGGCGTAACAAAAATATTTGGTTATCCAGGTGGTTCCATTATGCCCACCTATGATGCCTTGTATGATTATACGAGGGGTGAGAAGAAAGCCTTTGACCATATATTGGTAAGGCATGAGCAGGCTGCCGCACACGCAGCAGAGGGCTTTGCCCGCGTAAGCGGCAAGGTCGGAGTGACACTTGTCACCTCTGGTCCAGGAGTGACCAACACACTTACAGGCGTAGCAGATGCTATGATGGACTCCACCCCTATTGTCGTTATAGCAGGTCAGGTTGCCACAAGTGTATTAGGCTCTGATGCCTTTCAGGAGGTAGACCTCGTTGACGTGGCTCAGCCTATCACGAAATGGGCTTACCAGATACGTTCAGCCAAAGACGTAGCCTGGGCAGTAAGCCGTGCCTTCTACATTGCAAGCAACGGACGTCCGGGGCCTGTAGTACTCGACTTTACGAAAAACGCACAGACAGAGCTTATAGACTATGTGCCAGCCAAAGTTGAGTTCATACGTAGCTACATACCATATCCAGAGCCAAAGGAAGACAGGATACGTGCAGCGGCAGAACTGATAAACAATGCCAAGAAGCCAATGGCACTCGTAGGTCAGGGTGTGGAGTTAGGCAATGCTCAGGAAGAACTTAAGACATTCCTTGAGAAGGCAGACATTCCTGCCGGACGCACCTTAATGGGACTCTCCGCCTTGCCATCTAACCATCCTCTCAACATGGGTATGTTAGGTATGCACGGCTCATATTCCGTTAATCTCAAGGAGCAAGAAGCCGACGTGCTTATAGCTATAGGCATGCGTTTCTCTGACCGTGTAACAGGTAATCTGGAGCGTTATGCCAAGCAAGCAAAGATAATTCACCTGGACATAGACCGCTCTGAGATAGACAAATGCGTAAAGACCACTGTCAGCGTAGTCGGCGACTGCAAGGTAACGTTACCTGCACTCACCGCACTTGTCAACAAAGCAGACCACTCTGATTGGAAACAGTCATTCCAACCACTGCGTGAGAAAGAGATAGAGCACGTAATAACCCCGGCGACAAAACCTACAGAAGGTCCGCTCCTTATGGGTGAAGTGGCACATTCCGTAGCGAAAGCAACTAACAGCGAGGCTATACTCGTAACAGATGTAGGTCAGAACCAGCTGATGTCCGCCCGTTATTTCAAATACCACAAGCCACGCTCTATCGCTACTTCAGGCGGTCTTGGAACCATGGGTTACGGACTACCAGCAGCCATGGGCGCTACATACGGAGCCCCCGACCGCACAGTATGCTGTTTCATGGGTGACGGTGGCTTGCAGATGATGATACAAGAGTTCGGTACCATTATGGAATATCATATTCCAGTAAAGATGATACTGCTTAACAACAATTACTTAGGCAACGTACGTCAGTGGCAAGATATGTTCTTCGGTCACAGGCAGTCATTCACACCGATGACCAATCCTGACTTCAGCAAGATAGCCGACGCATACGGTATTCCATACCGCCGCGTTATAGACCGTGCAGAACTTAACGATGCAATTAACGAGATGCTTACCACCGACGGTCCTTTCCTGCTTGAGACTGTCATCAAGCCTAATGCCAATGTAGAGCCGATGACCGCTCCAGGCAAGGCTATTGACGAAATGATTCTTAATATAGAATGCTAACAATGGAAAATCAAGATTTACAACTGTTCACTCTTCAAGTATATACGGAGAATGTCGCAGGTATGTTGAGCCAGATTACCGCTGTGTTCACACGCCGACAGATTAACATTGAGAGTCTTAACGTTTCCCCGTCAAGTATAAAGGGAATACACAAATATACCATCACCGCTTACAGTGATGAGGAGACGATGAAGAAAGTAGTGAAGGGTATTGAGAAGAAGATAGATGTGGTAAAAGCCCACTTCTACTCTAATGCCGACCTCTTCCTCGTAGAAGTGGCATTACTGAAGTTATCCACTCCTATCATGATGACTACTCCAGAACTGTCACGCATCATACGACATGCCAACGCACGTATAACTGAAGTAAACGAGACATTCTGCATAGTAGTGGCACAAGGTACCACTGACCAGATACTTGATATCTTCCACTCCATACGCAACACAAACAAAGAGTGTATATTACAGTTCACTCGCTCTGGTCGCATAGCCGTAACACGCAGTTGCCAAGAGGAAGTCAGCAAGTTCCTTCACGAGCGCGGTGAGGAAATATAATATTGAGTGTCTGACACTACAGAACACGAAACAGACAAGAGCTATCGCCTTCTAAGTAATGCGATAGCTCTTGTCTGTTTTTTATACCATTATCTATTTTAACCGGCATTCACTTTCCCTGCGGGTTTCCGGACAAGAAGTCAGCCACTACATAACTGCTGCCCCCCACAAAGATGAAATCATTGTCTTTCGCTTTCTCCTTAGCCATAGCATAAGCCTTGCCTACATTCTCAACAGCGAAGCCTCTCAGTCCCTTTTCCTCTGCCTTAGCCTTCAGTGTCTCCACAGGTATAGCCCTATGATTGTCTGCCTGAGTAAAGAAATAGGTTGCATTATCCGGCAACATACCGAGCACTGTGTCTATATCCTTATCATCAACCATACCAAAGACTATATACAAGTCAGAGTCTCCCCTCTTCCGTAACATATTGTAGGTAACCCTTATCTGCTCAGACAAATATATCCAACCTCCCACATTATGTCCGGTATCACATATCACAAGCGGTTTGTCAGCTATCTTCTGCCAACGTCCGGAGAGTCCCGTCATGTCACAGACTTCAGACAAGGCCTTTCGCAGGCAAGACATCGGCGACACACCCCCTTTGGTTAACGGCATTCCATGCGATTTCATAGCTCTTGCCAACGGCAACAGACAATGCAACACAGTATTCACATTACGTTCCTGGCACTGTCCTCCGAGTTGACCTGTCAGTTTCCCGTAACATCTTGTGACATACACTCTGTCGCACGTGTCATTATCATATTTGCTATCTATGACATATTGGCAGTCTTGTGCAAATACGATAGGAGCATTAAGCATTTCCGCCCGTTGTTCAAATACCGGGCGCGTTTCACTTGTATGCTCGCCAATAACAACCGGCACACCTTGTTTTATTATGCCTGCCTTCTCTGCAGCTATCTTTTCCAAGGTATCGCCCAGCAATCCTGTATGGTCAAAGCTGATATTCGTTATTACGCTCAACAACGGTGTGATGATATTGGTGCAGTCCAGACGGCCACCCAGTCCCACCTCTATCACGGCTATCTCTACCTCTTTCTCTGCGAAATACTTAAACGCCATAGCCGTCACTATCTCGAAGAACGACGGGCGTATAGACTCTATGAACTCCCTCTCTTGTTCTACATAGTCCACCACATACTGATGCTCTATCTCTTTTCCGTTTACACGTATTCTCTCACTGAAATCCACCAGATGCGGTGACGTGTACAGTCCCACCTTATAGCCAGCTGCTTGTAACAGCGCAGCCAAAGTGTGCGATACTGACCCCTTACCGTTGGTACCAGCCACATGAATGGTCTTGTACTTTGTATGTGGATGCCCGTATCGCTCATCAAAGGCCAGGGTATTAGCCAAGCCCTCCTTGTAAGCACCTGCGCCCACCTTCTCAAAGGCAGGCGCGGCGTTATATAGATATTCTAAAGTCTCTCCGTATGTCATTATTCCTTTTATTCTCTACAGACAGTTATGAGAAATAGCTTCTGAACTTGTTAAAGAAATTATCACGTCCCTTGCCGTCGCTCTTGAAGTTATCAGAGTCTCTCATCTTCTCAAGTTCCTGCTTCTCACTCTTTGAGAGAGTCTTAGGTACATACACATTGATATTCACAAGAATATCGCCGTTACCATATCCATAGCCCTGCACAGAAGGCAGTCCCTTACCACGCAGTCTCAATGTCTTGCCTGGCTGTGTACCCGGCTCTATCTTCACCTTAAACTGAGCGCCGTCAATGCTTGGTATATTCACCTCGCCACCCAAAGCAGCTGTAGGGAAGTCAAGCAACAGGTTATATATCAAGTCCTTTCCATCCCTCATGAACGTATCATTAGGTTCTTCCTCGATAAACACCTTTATGTCACCCGGTACACCGCCATGCTTTCCAGCATTGCCTTTTCCTGGAGCATTGACCACCATTCCGTCCTGTACGCCAGCCGGGATATTTATCTCAACAATCTCCTCACCGCGTACAATGCCGTCGCCGTTACACTTGGTACACTTGTTCTTTATGACCTTTCCTTCACCGCCACATGTCGGACATACAGACTGTGTCTGCATCATGCCAAACATGCTGCGCTGCTGTTGTATCACAACGCCACTGCCGTGACAAGTGTGACAAGTCTCCGTACCAGAGCCGTCAGCAGCACCGCTGCCCTTACACTGTGTACAAGGCACATCCTTACGCACCTTGAACTTCTTGGTGACTCCCGTCGCTACCTCCTGCAGATTCAGGCGCACCTTCAATCTGAGATCACTGCCACGGTGTACTCTGCTGCCACCGCCGCCACGACGACCACCTCCGAAGAAATCTCCGAAGCCGCCACCGAAGTCGAAGCCATTGCCAAATACAGAGTTCAGGATATCGTTGATGTCGAAACCGGCACCACCGCCAAAACCACCGCCCATATTAGGACCGTCAAAACCAAACTGGTCATACTGTTGGCGCTTCTTGTCATCAGAGAGCACGGCATAAGCCTCCGCAGCCTCCTTAAACTTTTCCTCAGCCTCTTTCTTCTCAGCTTCGCTCTTATCACCCTGACGGTCAGGATGATACTTTATAGCTATCTTACGATATGCTTTCTTTATGTCTGCGGCACTGGCATTCTTATCAACGCCAAGCACCTCATAATAATCTCTTTTAGCCATTACAAGTACGAATTATGAACTATGAATTATGAACCGATTACTGCCCCACAGCTACCTTTGCAAAGCGTATAACCTTGTCATTCAGCGTATATCCGGTCTGCACACAGTCTATAACCTTTCCTTTCTTATCCTCTCCCATTCCAGGAACAAGCGCTATAGACTCATGGAAATCCACATTAAAGTCTGCATTCTCTGTCTCTATCTTCTTTACTCCCAATCCCTCTAATGTCTTGACAAACTTATTATAGATAAGCTGCATACCCTCACGTATGGCAGCAGGGTCTTCACTCTTATCTGCAAGTGCGCGCTCAAAATCATCAAGGACAGGCAATATGGCAGTTACGGTTTTCTCACCTCCGCCGAGAATCAAATCAGCCTTTTCCTTTAAGGTGCGTTTCCTGTAATTCTCAAACTCTGCCTGCTTATATAGAGCCTGCTTCTTCAGTTCCTCTATCTCTGCCAAAGCCTTTTCCAGAGGGTCAACCTGCTCCTCGGCAGCCTCTTCTGTCGATGCAGCTGTATTATCCTCTACAGCCTCCTCTGTCTGCTCAGTCTGCTCTACACTATCCACATTCTCATCAACACCGTTGTTGATATTATCCTTAATGTTTTCTTCTGCCACGGTATTTATGTCTTCCTTTTTCATTTCTGTGTTTTTATATTAATAATTATGGCACACTTAAAACAATAAGCGTGCCATAATTATATTATTCTCCACCTATCAGTTATACATCTGCTCTTTCTGTGCCTTTATAGCCTCGTCATAGATATAGTCATCGTATGACATAAGCTTGTCAATAGTGCCCTTTGGTGTCAGCTCAATGATACGGTCAGCCACAGTATTGATAAACTCATGGTCATGAGAAGAGAACAATATGTTACCCTTAAAGGTTATAAGATTATTATTGAAAGCCTGTATAGACTCCAAGTCCAGATGGTTGGTAGGAGTATCAAGTATCAGGCAGTTAGCGTTCTTCAGCTGCATACGCGCTATCATACAACGCATCTTCTCACCACCTGAGAGCACATTGACCTTCTTCTCCACCTCTTCCTGCTTAAACAGCATACGGCCGAGGAATCCCTTCATCGTCACCTCATTACCAGGACCATACTGTGACAACCAGTCTACCAGATTCAGGTCTGAGTCAAAGAATGCGGTGTTGTCCAGCGGCAGATAAGCCGTAGTTATCGTCACACCCCATTTATATGTGCCACCGTCAGCCTCTCTGTTACCGTTGATGATTTCAAAGAGTGCTGTCATAGCCTTAGGGTTATGAGACAGGAATACAGTTTTCTGTCCCTTCTCTATGTTAAATGACACATTGTCAAACAATACAGAGCCGTCATCATCCAAAGCCTTGAGATTCTCCACCTCGAGAATCTGATTACCCGGCTCACGCTCCATCTGGAAGATGATACCAGGATACTTACGTGTAGAAGGCTGTATCTCCTCTACGTTAAGTTTCTCAAGCATCTTCTTACGTGATGTAGTCTGCTTTGACTTTGCCACATTGGCAGAGAAACGTCTGATGAACTCCTCCAGCTCCTTACGTTTCTCCTCAGCCTTAGCCTTCTGGTTCTGTGCCTGTCTGAGAGCCAACTGACTTGACTCATACCAGAATGAGTAGTTACCTGCGAACATCGTCACCTTACCGAAGTCTATATCAACGGTCTGTGTTGACACAGCATCAAGGAAGTGACGGTCGTGTGAAACCACCAAGACTGTCTGCTCCACATTAGACAGATATTCCTCCAGCCACTGCACCGTGTCAAGGTCAAGGTCATTGGTAGGCTCATCGAGCAACAGGTTGTCAGGATTTCCGAACAGGGCCTTAGCCATCATCACACGCACCTTCTCATTGTTTGACAACTCTGACATCTGCGAGTAATGCACGGCCTCCTTTACGCCCAGTCCTGACAGCAGCTGTGCCGCGTCACTCTCTGCGTTCCATCCGTCCATCTCGGCGAATTTCTCCTCCAACTCTGCAGCGCGTATGCCGTCAGCCTCTGTCATCTCTGCCTTAGAGTAGAGGGCATCACGCTCCTGCATATTGTCCCATAATGGTTTGTGTCCCATCAATACGGTGTTCATCACCGTATAGTTATCATACTTAAAGTGGTCCTGCTCAAGCACAGACAGGCGCTCGCCCGGACCCAGTTCGATTGTTCCCTTGTTAGCCTCCAACTCACCACTTATGGCACGGAGCAAAGTTGACTTGCCCGCTCCATTGGCACCTATAATACCATAGATGTTACCTGGAGTGAATTTTAAGTTAACGTCTTTGTAAAGTACTCTTTTACCAAACTGAATTGCAAGATTTGTTACTGTTATCATTATCCTTAAAATGTTTTAAATTCGTATCCCTTCTCTTTCAAATACCTCAATGACGCCGGTAAGGCATATTGCAGTTTCTCTATACTCTTTAGTGAGTCATGGAATGTGATGATAGAGCCGTTGCGTGTATATAATATGACATTTCTGACCACATCAAAGGCATTGAGCAGACGTGAGTAGTCACGCGTAACAAGGTCCCACATCACGATTTTGTATCGTTTGTTAAGTATGTTATACACCGAGAGCCACATCCAACCGTGCGGTGGTCTGAACAAATCAGACTGTATCAATTCGTTACAGCGCTCCACATTCTTCAAATAGGTCTTCACATAATGTCTCAGACTACCCATGTGGTTATATGTGTGGTTGCCCACGGAGTGTCCTTCCTCTTTTATCCTTTTCAGTAACTCTGGGTATCGTTCCGCATTCTCACCTACCACGAAGAACGTAGCCTTTATGCCAAACTCCCTTAGTGTATCAAGGATGAAGGGGGTGGATTCAGGTATCGGTCCGTCATCAAAAGTCAGATACACGGAGTGCTCTGTGGCGTCCATACGCCACAGAGCACTGGGATATATCCATCTGAGCCATTTGGATGGTTGCTCTATTATCATAATATCACAGTATCTCTCTTTACTCTAACCCCATTGTACCGCCACGGCTCTCATACATCGTCATCACTTTCTGCAGTTCTGCCATTTTCTTTTTAGCGAGAGCTTTGTCATATCTTGCATATATGTCAACCAACTGCTGCATCACATACATGTTCATCATACATTCACGCTGTGATGAGTTGAAGTGATTCTGCCCCAGTGACAGGTACCAACTCATGTACTGCATGCTATTCTTCCATATAGCATCAGCTGTCTCATGAGCCTTCTTTGTCATACCAAGAGCAAAGTAACCGTTAACGAAATCAAGTCCGCCACTGTAGTATGACATCGGCAGGTTATACGTTGGCAACACCTTCTCCGCATACTCAATAGCCTTCTTGGCCTTATCCTTCTTACCCTCACGCAACAGATGCTGTATAAGAGTACCGAAGAGACGGCGGTGTGTATAACACATACGTGTAACAGTCTCGTCAAGATAAAGACCTGGTTTATCCAGTCCGCCAAACTTGAAACGTGTCATGAGGTTCTTGTAAACCTTCTCTGTATCAAAGTTGTTAGTCTCATTAGTATGGAACGGAGTGATACGGTTTACCAAGCCCTCTTGTATGAAGTTCTCACCGAGATTCATATAGTTATCTGCACCTACGGTCTGAGCCACATACAACGGACGTGTCCAATTGTGGTTGGCAAGCATCTCCAGCATCATAAGGTCTCCCTTGTAGAGCGCGCGCTTACCCACAAGTGATATTGCCATCTTCTCTGGTATCGTAGCAGTTCCCGTAGAGTCAACAGGTATCATCATACCACTCTTCTTCACTGCCTCCTTGTCTATGTAGAGATACAGCGTATCAGTAGGTATAATATGGTCTCCTTCCTTATCCTTATTGCCACATACCCAATGCTTCAGCACATTGTTTATCTCGAACGGATCATCGCCGAGTTCCCTTCTCGCTGCCTCTGGGTTTGCCTTGTAATAATCCAATATCTGCTGCTTATAACTAGGCTCCACTGAGACATACTCATTTGTGCCAGAGCAATAGTCAAGTCTGCTCCATGTGATAGGCAGTGAAGGAGAGTTCCATGACGGACGCACCATCTGGTCTATGTACCAGTCTGTCTGCAGATATGACAGGTTACATACGCGGGCATCGGTACGTACCTGCTCCACATCCTGGTTATACCACAGAGGGAAGGTATCATTATCGCCATTAGTGAATATTATAGGGTTACCCTCATCCTGCAAAGACATCAGGTAGTTCTGTCCGAAATCACGACAGCAGTAGCGTCCTGAACGATCGTGGTCGTCCCATGTCTGGCTTGCCATCTGTATCGGTACAAGTAATGCAGCAGCGCCTATCAATGCTGAGACTGCCACGCTCTCCTTGTTCTTGAGCAGATAACGCTTAAGCAACTCTATAATAGCTGCAACACCCATACCACACCATATAGCGTATGCATAGAATGAGCCTGCGTATGCATAGTCACGCTCGCGAGGCTGCATAGGTGTCTGGTTAAGGTATATCACAATAGCCAGTCCCGTCATAAAGAACAGGAAGAATACCACCCAGAACTGCTGTATGCCCTTACGGCCGCGGTATGCCTGCCAGAAGAGGCCAATCAAACCAAGTATCAGCGGCATACAGTAGAACACGTTGTGTCCCTTGTTCTCCTTCAGCTCATCAGGCAGCCTGCTCTGGTCACCCAACATAGCATCATCTAAGAACGAGAAGCCTGTAATCCAGTTTCCGTGCTCCAGTTCACCGTTACCCTGGATGTCATTCTGTCGGCCTGCGAAGTTCCACATGAAGTAACGCCAGTACATGAAGTTACACTGATATGAAAGGAAGAAACGCAGGTTCTCTATCTGTGTAGGCATCTTCACCTGAACTATCTCGCCACAACGGTCATAGTCAGTCACACGGCCGTCAACACCGCCCATCCAACTCTCATAAGCACTGGCATGGCTTGAATCATACATTCTCGGGAAGAACATATTCTGCGCATACTCATAAGAGTCCTTCGTACGAACCACGAAATACTTGTCTGGCTCGTCAGCGGTCTTCTTCTCTACCTTCTGGTAAATAGGCGCACCCTTCTTCATGTGAGGCACACACACATTACCCTCAATATCGAGCTGCACCTGTGAGGTATATGCCTGACCGTAGAACAGAGGGCGGTCACCATATTGGTCACGTGACAGGTAGCTGCCGAGCGTGAATATATCCTCTGGAGAATTCTGGTCCATTGGCGGGTTAGCCGCTGAGCGAACCACGATAAGTGCATATGTAGAATAGCCTATCATCAGCATAAGCATACAGCACAAGGCTGTATTCTTAATGCGGTTATTAATCACCGCTACACCGTTTCTCTTGATATTAATGGCAAACCACATAACTGCAAGCAGCACTATGCCTATAATAAATGCTGACCAGCCATAGCCATAGAACGGAATACCGAGCATACCTACGGCGAGCAGGAAGGAGATATTACCACGCAAAGTGTTCTTCTTATCTTTCTGACCTCCGCGATAGGTCTCATATATAGCCCACAATACTATGCCGATGAGCAATACCAGATAGATAATCGTACCGGTATTAAACGGCATTTCCAGTATATTGGTGAAGAGCAACTCAAACCAGCCGCCCACTGTTACAATACCAGGCACCACGCCATAGAGCACTGCAGCCACCAGCACCACGCTTATAAACAGTGCCACCAGCGAGCCCTTGAGGTTTGCCTCCGGATATTTCTTGTAATAGAAAACAAGGACAATGGCAGGAATACACAACAGATTAAGCAGGTGCACACCTATAGACAGACCTGTCATATATGTTATGAGAATAAGCCAACGGTCAGAACCAGGCTTATCGGCATTGTCCTCCCATTTCAGTATCAGCCAGAACACCACTGCGGTGAAGCATGAAGAATAAGCATATACCTCACCCTCTACAGCTGAGAACCAGAAGGTGTCAGAGAATGTGTATATCAATGCTCCCACCATACCTGATGCCTCTATGGCTATCATCTTCGCCATAGTCATCTCACTCCAGTCATCTATAAGCAGACGACGTACCAGATGGGTGATGGTCCAGAACAGGAACAATATACATCCAGCCGACAACAAGGCTGACATCATATTCACCATCTTGGCCACCTGTGTGGCGTCGCTGGCAAAATGAGTAAACAGGTTAGCCGTGAGCATGAAGAACGGGGCGCCTGGCGGGTGACCCACCTCCAAAAGATAACTCGTTGTAATAAACTCCGGGCAGTCCCAGAAGGACGCTGTAGGCTCAATCGTAGAACAATACACAAAGGCTGCGACAAAGAATGTCAACCAGCCAAGCACATTGTCCACAAGTCTGAATTGTTTCATCTGTATATTGTTTGTTTTCGTTAACTTTATAGTCCTCACCTGCCCTCCCTACTCTAAGAGACAAACAGAAAGGGTTTTTACCTTAGACAATATTCCGTGCAAAGTTACAAATATTTTTCCAATAAAAAGAACTTTTAATAAAAAAAGTATATAGAATTGGGCTTCCATGTCTGTTCATGAAGCGGGAACTACAATTTCATTCTGCCCACCCATGCTTCACCATTATTTTTGACATAATGTCATTATTCCACCTGTTTTGCTTACACTTTGATTTTTAGAACCGCCGAAATTTGAAGGTTTTCTTCACGAATCTGTCTTTCTCCCCAAAAAACACGTTATTTTCAAGGATTTACGAAAACACTGATTGTCAGGCATTTATACCCATGCGACATTTCCGCGACTTGTCTTACGCATTGTAAAAGCTATGCTTTAATGGTGTAAAAGCTATGCTTTCACAGCGTAATACGATAGCTTTCACTATGTCAAAGCTATGCTTTCATAGCGTAAAAGCTATCACTTTACATTCCTGACAGAGAAAAAGTCACAAAAAAACAGGTGCCACAGACCCTTTTGGGACTCTGTAACACCTGTTTTGGATATAACTATAATATTTTACAAATGAGCAAAGTGTCAGCAAAAAAGCAACTTTAGTGACAACAAGGTATGACTCGTTCTCGATATGTACAATTAATTTTGAACAGATACTTACGTATTATAATCCTGCTAAAAGGTGTAACAGCCAATTCACGAGAAATGCCCCGTATATCAGCAGTATATATCTCAACAACTTTCCTGTTGTGATGGATATAAACGTAACAAATACATTGGCTCTCATCAAGCCTAAAAGGATGGTTATGGCAGAACCGAGTATCGGTATGAACGCGAAGAAGCCCATCCATGCTCCTCTGCCTCTCATAAAGCGGCGCGCCTTGTCCATGTGCTCTGGCTTAACATGCAGGTATTTCTCAAACCATTCCTCACGTCCCAGCCTGCCTATACAATAGTTGAACACACTGCCCAAGACATTACCTGCCGTACCATAGGCTATAAGCATCCAAGGCTCTACACCCATCGCCAACAGGGCCAACATTACCGCCTCACTGGAGAATGGGAAGAAACTGCCTGCAAGGAAAGAGGCAAGGAACATTCCCCAAGGGCCGAACTGTATCAGAGTATCCAACATAGAAGAGGCTTATATACTGTTAATCAATGACACAAGCATCTGCTGGTTGTAATACAGGAAAACGGGCAAGAGAAGCCACCCTGGTGTGAGCATACCAAACAGGAACGACCATAACACCTTGAGCGACTTAGCCTTGACACCTGTATACATATATATAATGAGTATCACTGCCGCTGCAAGACTATATACATTAAACAAACCCGCTATGCCTATCATCACTCCCGAGAGATAGCTCATAGTCTTGGCGTCTTCACTACGAGAGGCTCCGCTCAGTATTATAAAACTGATGACAATAGGTACACCTATCTGCGCTATCATTGGCAGTCCTATCAAATACAGTACTACACCAATGACAACGCAGATAAGCGACAGTGTCCATCTATTTATATAAAGGTTCAGCAAACTACAGGTCCTTTCCTATGTCTCTTCTGTTATACTTTCCCTCAAATTTTATCTTCTCAGCTTCCTTGAATGACTTCTGCAGAGCCTCTTCCTTCGTTTCTCCATAAGAACTTACGCAGATGACGCGTCCGCCGGCTGTAACAACCTGACCATCCTTTATAGCGGTACCGGCATGGAATACTATTGAGCCTTCCACATCGTCTATACCTGTGATGGCAAATCCCTTCTTGTATTCCTGAGGATAGCCGCCACTGACCATCATCACGCATACTACTGAACGAGAGTCAAACTCTACAGTACGCTTGTCGAGGTTGCCCTCTGCCACACCCTCGAAGAGGTCAACGATGTCGCTCTTCAGACGCAGCATTACAGACTCTGTCTCAGGGTCACCCATGCGGCAGTTGTACTCTATCACCATTGGCTCTCCGTTCACGTTGATAAGCCCGAAGAAGATAAAGCCCTTATAGTCTATGCCGTCTGCTGCCAAGCCGTCAACTGTTGGCTTTATTATTCTCTCCTCAACCTTCTGCATCCACTCCTTGGTGGCAAACGGAACAGGTGTCACGCTACCCATGCCACCTGTGTTAAGGCCTGTGTCGCCTTCGCCAATACGCTTATAGTCCTTAGCCTCTGGCAATATCTGATAGTGCTTGCCGTCTGTAAGCACGAAGACTGAGCACTCGATACCGCTAAGGAACTCCTCTATGACGACACGCGAAGATGCGTTTCCGAACATGCCTCCCAGCATCTCTTTCAACTCACGCTTTGCCTCGTCAAGGTTGTCAATGATTAACACACCCTTTCCTGCACAAAGACCGTCAGCCTTAAGCACGTATGGTGCCTGCAGTGTCTCAAGGAACTTCAATCCCTCCTCCAGATGCTCACCATCAAATGTGGCATAGGCAGCGGTAGGAATGTTGTGCCTCTTCATAAACTGCTTGGCAAAGTCCTTTGAGCCTTCAAGCACTGCTCCCTGCTTTGACGGACCGATAACAGGAATGGCTGCGGTAGCAGGGTCAGACTTCATGTTGTCATATATACCCTTTACCAATGGATCCTCCGGACCTACCACTACCATGTCAACGCCCTGCTCTACAACGAACTTCTTTATTGCGTCAAAATCGGTGGCCTTTATGTCCACGTTCTCTCCCTTTCCTCCTACTCCGTCTGTTCCGCCATTACCTGGCGCAATGTATAGTTTCTCACATTTCTCACTCTGTGCTATCTTCCAAGCGAGAGCATGCTCACGGCCACCTGAGCCTAAAAGTAGTATCTTCATAACGTTTTATTTTAAGTAATCATCAAAATATCTTGTAATCTTCTCATGCAGATGAACCGACATGTGGCCCTGCATATTGTGTCCCTCTCCCGGATATACATATAAATCAGGATACGTACCTGCCTCGTTACACTGGTTTAGGAACAACATCGTATTCTGCGGCACCACCACATCATCATTCATTCCAATGATGATAAGCAGTCTGCCCTGCAGTCTGTCTGCCTTTCTCTCCAGATTGGTTTTCTCATATCCCTCTGGATTCTGCTCCGGGGTGTCCATATATCTCTCGGTGTACATCACCTCGTACTTTTCCCAGTTTATCACTGGTCCGCCGGCTACTCCCACCTTAAACACATCCGGATGCTCGGTCATCAACGATATAGTCATAAAGCCGCCGTAGCTCCATCCATGCACTCCCAGTCGGTCTGTGTCTATATATGGCAATGACTGCAGGTATTCCACACCTTTCATCTGATCTTGCATCTCCACTTGTCCCAACTGGCGGAATGTGGCTTGCTCAAAAGCCTTTCCCCTGTGTTCCGAGCCTCTGTTATCCAGTACGAAGACTATATAGCCCTTTTGTGCCATATATGTCTCCCAACTGCGGGAGTTCCAGTGCCATGTGGCCTCTATGTTATGCGCATGAGGTCCGCCATAGACATATACCACTGTGGGGTATTGTTTCTTTTTATCAAAGTGGGGCGGCAACACCATACGGTAATACAGGTCGGTCTTACCGTCAGCGGCCTTCAGTGTTCCCTGTGTATAGGTCGGAACCTCATATTCCTCCCAAGGGTTTCTTGCCTCTATATTAAATCCTACGCCTTTGTCTCCATTTGAGGTGGAGCACAAGGTCCACGCACGGGCTACATCAGGTGCACTCCACTGGTCTAACAACCTCGTACCGTCTGCAGACAGTTTGCCGTCATGTGAGCCGATTCCATTATCCAGCTCTACCATCTTACCATCAGCAATGCCCACGGCAAAGATATTACGTTGCAACAGATTCTTCTTATTGCCACACACTATGACAGTGCGCTCCTCCTGGTTAAATCCCAATATCTTTGTTACTACCCACTCTCCCTTTGTCAGTTGTCTTACACATTGACCACTGACGGCATCATATAAGTACAGATGCCAATATCCGTCCTTCTGACTCCAATATATAAACTTATCCCCGTCCCAAGGCAGGAAGGTGACAGGATGTTGCGGCTCTACGTATTTCTCATCCTCCTCCGTCAACAGGGTACGCTTTTTCTCACCTGTAGCCACGTCATACTGCTCCAGTCTTGACACATTCTGGTCCCTGTTCAACTCTATGAGATATAAAGAGGTGTCGTCTGGTGCCCAGGCGATGTTGGTAAAGTATCTGTCTGTCACATCACCTGTCTTCAGCCATACAGTAGTGTCTCTTTCTATGTCATACACCCCTATAGTAACCTTATGGCTCGTCTGTCCTGCCATAGGATACTTGTCAGGCTCATGGGTAGCGATGGAAGTAAAGGTGTTTACCTGAGGATAGTCTGTCACCATAGACTGGTCCATCCTATAGAACGCCAGTTTTTTGCCGTCACCAGACCAGAATGTGCCTTTCTCTATGCCAAACTCATTACGATGGACACTCCTGCCATATACTATCTCACGCGAGCCGTCAAAGGAGAGCTGGCGCTCCGTTCCGTCAGACAGACGCACCCATAAATTATTATCACGGGAAAAAGCATCTGTCTTGCTGTCGCTGTTCCACTCTAATGAGCCTGTGCACTTCTGTGAGAAGACAATCTCTTTTTTCTGATAATCATACAGTAACCTTTCCTGAGGTGTCAGCACCAGCACCCATGAGCGGTCTTTGTAAGGGAAAGACACATTCAGAAGATTAACGCCGATGCAGGCATCTTCCGAGCCAAACGCTTCCTGTATGTCATCAAGAGAGAACAGTTCTGTTTCCTTACCCGTATCAGACACCCTCACCACATTATCTATGTACTTTCTCATCAGCACATTGCCATGCCATAGATAATAGCGTTTCTCCGGCGACATCTCGTTATAGTGTATGCCGCCGAAGTTTAAGTCCTCAAGAGTGAACTGCCTCTTCTGTGCCATCATTGTTGTTGTACAATATATCAGCAGTAGAATAATAAACTTACTCCGCATCATCATGTTGCTGCCCAAACATTTTCCTGCGCATCTTCTGACGATCTGCTCGTGTCTCTCTTTCACCATCTTTCTTGTATTTTCCCTCACGCGATGATTTCCATCCGTCTCTCTTCTCTCTTCTTTCACCTCTGAATTCTCTCTTGTCACCTTTGAACTCTCTCTTGTCACCCTTAAATTCTCTCTTATCGCCTCTGAACTCTCTCTTGTCGCCTTTGAACTCCCGACGTTCTCTTCTTTCTCCTCTGAATTCTCTTTTCTCTTCTGCACGCCTTTGTTTCTCAAGCGACGTAAAGCGGAATGACAATATGTCTGCTTCCTCGTTATCTATCCTCTCCTCCTGTTTCTTCTCAAAGTCCTGACGTTTCCAGGTACGACGTTTCTCAGCCATAAACTGCTTCTCCATGTCAGTCTTGACCACGCCACCCTCTTCTCTGAAATTGCTCAACTTGCCGTCAAACAACACATACTTTCTGAACTCACATTCCAGCGAGCCGTTATAGAGAGGAAGTTTCACGCTTGGCTTCAATCCTATCTGCTGGAAACACTCTTCCCTATATGACAGCACCCATGCCTCGCCTTCCTTGAATGCGCGCTTCAAGCGCTCACCTATCATCTTATATGTTCCTAACAGGTCAGGAGTGGATATTCGCTCTCCATAAGGAGGGTTGGTTACTATTATGGCTTTCTCGGAATGTCCGTTGAAGTCTTTGAAATCCTGCTGGCTTATCGTTACATCAGCCGTCAATCCTGCTGCCTTGACGTTGTTGGCAGCCATATCCACAGCTTTCACGCTTATGTCATAGCCATATACATGATGCGTAAACTCTCTTTCCTCGGAGTCATCATTGTATATCTCGTCAAACAGTTCCTGGTCAAAATCTGCCCACTTCTCAAAGGCATACTCTTTTCGGAACACTCCCGGAGCTATGTTTCTTGCAATAAGCGCTGCCTCTATAGGCAAGGTGCCGCTTCCACACATTGGGTCTATGAAGTCACACTCGCCCTTCCAGCCTGTCATCAGTATCATACCGGCAGCAAGCACCTCGTTGAGCGGTGCCTCCACTGTCTCCTGTCTGTATCCACGACGGTGCAGTGATTCTCCACTTGAATCCAATGCCAATGTCGCCTCATTACCCGAGATGTGGATATTCAGTCTCATATCAGGGTCTGTTATCGAGATACTTGGGCGCTTACCCGTCTTTTCCCTGAACTGATCCACTATGGCGTCTTTCACCTTATATGTGACGAAACGTGAGTTTGAGAAAGTATCACTATAGACTACGGAATCTACGGTAAATGTCTTTCCCTCCGTTATGTACTCACTCCAATCTACCGTCTTCACAGCCTCATACACATCATCTGCTGACGAAGCCGTGAAGTGTTTTATAGGCTTCAGCACCCTCACTGCTGTTCTCAATGCGAAGTTAGCCTTATACAGCATTGCCTTGTCGCCGGTAAATGTTACCACGCGACAACCTTTTTCTACATTATTCGCACCTAAAGCCGTCAACTCTTGTGCAAGTACATCTTCAAGACCCATAAAGGTCTTTGCCACCATTTCAAATTCCATACCCATTCTCAAAACCTTTCATCACCTTTAGGTTCTTATATATCTTTGTGTCTGGTGCTATATTGTCTGTAACCCATCTGTTAGCACCTATTACGCTTCTGTCTCCTATTGTTATCCTTCCAAGTATCGTTGCATTAGAATATACCACCACATCATTACCAAGTATAGGATGGCGCGGAATACCCTTTATCGGGTTACCGTTCTCATCCAACGGGAATGAGAGTGCTCCAAGTGTCACACCCTGATACAACTTCACATTATCTCCTATTATACATGTAGCACCTATCACAACACCAGTGCCATGGTCAATAGTAAAATGATGTCCTATCTGCGCGGCAGGATGTATATCTATTCCTGTCTCAGAGTGTGCAAGCTCACTTATCATACGCGGTATAAGCGGTACATTGAGCAAATACAGTTCGTGGGCAAAACGATAGTTTACCAATGCGCGTATCACAGGATAGCAACATATTATCTCACCCAGCGATGTAGCCGCCGGGTCGCCGTTAAACGCAGCCTCAACGTCTGTTGCCAATATCTCACGCATCTTAGGCAAACGGCGAACTATCTCCTCCGTTATCTCTATTGCCTGCTTGCGTATTTCGTCTATCCGCACTTCCTCGTCTTCAGCCATGCCAAAGCATAAGCCTGCCATAATCTGTTTTTTCAAGATACGGCAAAAGCGCTCCAAAGAAACTCCAATGTGATATTTCAGTCCGTGTTCTGTCACCTTTGACTGTCCGAAATATCCTGGGAATATCACACTTCTGACTAACTGCACAGCTTCGCTAAGAGCATCGTTTGACGGCAACGGCACATTATCATGCACTCGATGGAACATCTCCTTAAGACATTCCTGACATGACAATTCCTCTACGGCTTTATCTATCGTATTACCCACTTTATTATTACTTTATATAGAAAGAGTGTTATATCACTGTCTTAGAACGAGAACTGCACCTGTGCCATAAACTTACCATAGTTGCCTGGTATTCCTGACACTGCCTTCATCTCGTCGCTCAAGATACTATAGTTATACTGTGCCTGTACACGGCATTTCGTATGCATCCAATACTGTACGCCGAACAACAGGTCTGTCTGCTTGTATTTCATATCGGTGTTACGGTTCAGGTAATCCACCTGTGCCACGATATCCATACCTTTATATACAGGCTGAGTGAGTGATGCGTATGCACCGAAGCTGTGACACTCTCCGTCACGACCTCCTATAACCTCACCACGCAATACTGTGCAACGGTTCTTGTAGTAGTCATTACCCTTTATGCTTGACATCCACTCGCAGCCTACAGCATAGCGGTCACTGCGATATGTCTCGCCCTGACTGATGTGTGATGTCTTCACCTCATCCACCATCACGCCGTCAACCTCAATCTTGTTGCCAGTCAGCTTCACCACGTCATTATATTTAGATGTAGTCACAGCGCAGCCGTAACCTTTCTGACCTGAAACAGATACGCGGAAGTTCTTTACAGGCTTATACTCCAGCTTGGCAATGATATTCTTCTGATTGTTCTGGTCATTCTTGTTTATCTGACCACCGTTTACTACTTCTACGACATATCGCAGGTGGTTGTTAAACAAGTCACCATACATCATCAGTCCCATATCACGACCAGAGCCATTGCTCATCAATGGGTCAGAGCCGCAAAGCCAAGATATACCCAAAGGTGCACAGTTGATGC
>JAEEGF010080795.1_pt1 | contig 21378 bp, 23 predicted proteins | sample 9134171 | NCBI WGS metagenome assembly JAEEGF01 (sample SAMN16246542, study PRJNA631951) | gut metagenome | biome: gut microbiome; feature: rumen; material: AP-attached | host: Bos | place: Iran: Karaj | collected 2018-10 | reverse complement strand
GATGGTACTGCCCCACCAGGTGGGAGAGTAGGCAGCTGCCGTTCTTTGGAAGCCCGACTGACTGATGTCAGCCGGGCTTCTTCGTATCCAGTCCGGCCGGACTGGATACCAAAGAACGGCAGCGCGGGTGGGGAGCTAGATGGTGTCGGCGATGTTGTAATTGTTGCGGTCGGAACTGGAACGGGAAATCATCTCGCAGATGAAGCCCGCCAGGAAGAGCATGACACCGAGAATGACGGAAAGCAGGGCAAGATAGAACAGAGGCTGGTCAGTCACGGCACGATAATAGGTGCCGGCTGCCTGGTGGACCAATTTGGCTACGATGATCCAGATCGTCATCACGAATCCGACCAGGAACATGAACAAGCCCGTATAGCCGAAGAAATGCATCGGCTTCTTCCCGAAAGTGCTCAGGAACCACAGGGAAAGCAGATCCAAGAATCCGTTGATAAAACGCTCCAGACCGAACTTGCTGACACCGTATTTGCGTTTCTGGTGGTGGACCGGCTTCTCCGTGATCCGGGTATAGCCGGCGTTCTTGGCCAGATAAGGGATGTAACGGTGCATCTCTCCATAGACTTCGATGCTCTTGACGACTTCGTTGGCATACGCCTTCAGGCCGCAGTTCATGTCGTGGAGTTTGATCCCGGTGATGGCTCGCGCCGTTGCATTGTATAGCTTAGATGGCAGATTCTTGGTCAGTTTGTTATCCTGACGATGCTGTTTCCACCCGGAAACGATGTCCCAGCCTTCCTCCGTCACCATCCGGTACATCTCAGGCAGTTCCTCCGGCGAATCCTGCAGGTCGGCGTCCATCGTAAAGACCACCCGTCCCGTAGCTTGCTTGAATCCGCAGTAGAGCGCCGCGGATTTGCCATAATTGCGGCGGAAACGGACCCCGTGGATATGGCTGTCCTGCCCGGCAAGTTCCAGGATCGTGTCCCAACTGCCGTCGGTACTGCCGTCATCGATGATGATCACTTCATAACTGCGTCCTTCCCGCTCCATGACGCGCCCGATCCAGGCGACCAGTTCGGGGAGTGACTCCTTCTCGTTGAAGGCGGGGACGATGATGCTGAGGTCGAAGGGGTATTCCATGGTTTATTGGTTATCGTGGGTGAAAGGGTCCTTACCGCCGGCAAAAGGATCGACATCCTTCCCGATCTTGGAGGAAAGGATGGAAGAAAGGATGCTGCCGTACAGGAAGCAGTAGATGAAATTGGAGAAGAATGCGATCACGGGCATCTTTCCCTGCATCTGCTCCATCATCTCCATCGTGTTGGAATCCATGAAGGAGGAGTACTGCTCCGCAGCCTGCTCGAAGGCACGGGAGAACATCTCGGGATCGATGAACTTGGACCAGGCAAGTACGAACGCCGAATAAATCAGGGCAGAGGTCAGAGCGATGGCTGTGCCGTAACGGGCGGCCTCACGGCGCGTCAATCCGTCATGTTTGGCGGCGAAAAGCCTCATGAACCAACGCATCAGGAGGATGCAGCCGGCAAACTTGGCGGCCCATAGGACAAAAGTGATCAGAGAAGTGGGCAAAGCGCCCAATTTCTGCGCCGCATCCTGCAGCAGGAGCTGCTCAATCAGCATGTATACGATGGGGACCAGGCCCAGGACGAGACCCGCCTTGCCGGCGCCGTCCCAAAAATCCTTCTTAGAGTAGCTTTCTGCCATATCAAATCCTTAGTTTCATACAAAGATATAAAAAAATTCGTATCTTTGCTTGCTTGAACAATTACAAGACGACTATGATCAATATCACGTTTCCTGACGGCAGTGTAAGAGCCTATGAGAAAGGCGTCACCGCTTATGAGATAGCCCAGGGCATCAGCCCCAGGCTCGCCGCTGAAGTGTTGGCGGCATCGGTCAAGTTCCCCGGCGAGGCGCCGGAGAGCAAGGGTACTACGTACGACTTGACCCGTCCGATCGAATCCGATGCGACCGTGACTCTTCTGAAGTGGGACTCCGATGAGGCGAAACGTGTATTCTGGCACTCCTCTTCCCACCTGATGGCAGAGGCGCTCGAAGCTCTGTACCCCGGCATCAAGTTCGGCATCGGTCCCGCGATCGAGAACGGATTCTATTATGACGTGGACCTCGGCGGGGCGACCATTACGGACGCCGACCTCCCGAAGGTCGAGAAGAAGATGCTCGAGTTGGCCCAGAAAAAAGAGGACTTCAAGCGGATCGAGGTCTCCAAGGCAGACGCGCTCAAGCATTTCACCGAAAAGGGAGATCCCTACAAGTGCGAACTGATCAGCGAGCTCGAGGACGGCACCATCACCTATTATGAGAATGGCGCTTTCACCGACCTTTGCCGCGGACCTCACCTGAAGAATACGGATGTCATCAAGGCGGTCAAACTGACCTCCATCGCCGGTGCCTATTGGCGCGGTGACGAGCATCGTCAGCAGTTGACCCGTATCTACGGCATCACTTTCCCCAAGAAGAGCATGCTCGACGAGTATCTCGTGATGCTGGAAGAAGCCAAGAAACGTGACCACCGCAAACTCGGCAAGGAGATGGAACTTTTCACCTTCTCCTCCCGCGTCGGTCTCGGTCTTCCTCTCTGGCTGCCCCGTGGCGCCGTCATGCGCAACATCCTCGAGACCTTCCTGCGTAAGAAGCAGGCGGAGCTCGGTTACTTGCCGGTCGTTACGCCCCATATCGGAAGCAAGGACCTTTATGTCACTTCCGGCCACTATGCCAAGTATGGCAAGGATTCGTTCCAGCCCATCCGTACCCCTCAGGAAGGGGAGGAATACATGCTCAAGCCGATGAACTGCCCGCACCACTGCGAGATATTCCGTTCTTCACCCCGTTCCTACAGGGACCTGCCGCTGCGGCTGGCAGAGTTCGGCACGGTCTATCGTTATGAGCAGAGCGGCGAGTTGCACGGCCTGACCCGCGTCCGCGGCTTCACCCAGGATGACGCGCATCTGTTCTGCCGTCCCGACCAGCTCCAGGAGGAGTTCGAGAAGGTCATCGACCTGATCCTTTATGTCTTCAAGACCTTGAAGATGACGGACTACATGGCGCAGATCTCCCTCCGTCACCAGACCGACCACAGCAAATATATCGGTTCGGAGGAGAATTGGGAGAAGGCCGAGCAGGCGATCATCGACGCCGCCGCGAACAAGGGCCTGAACACGGTGATCGAGTATGACGAGGCCGCATTCTATGGTCCTAAGCTTGATTTCATGGTGAAGGATGCCCTCGGACGCCGCTGGCAGCTTGGCACCATCCAGGTGGACTACAACCTCCCTGAGCGTTTCCAGCTGGAATATACGGATGCCGACGGCAGCAAGCAGCGCCCGGTGATGATCCACCGCGCCCCCTTCGGCTCGATCGAGCGTTTCACCGCCGTCGTGCTGGAGCATACGGCCGGACATCTGCCTCTCTGGCTCAGCCCGGATCAGGTTAAAGTCCTGCCAATCAGCGAAAAATATGCAGATTATGCGAAAAAAGTTTGCGAATTGCTGAATTATTCCGAAATTCGCGCTTCCGTAGATGCAAGGAATGAAACCCTCGGCAAGCGTATCCGTGAGATCGCCGCGCTCCGGGTTCCCGTCCTTGTCATCGTCGGAGAGAAAGAAGTCGCCGAAGGCACGGTCTCGGTGCGGCGCAATGGTGCCGATGCCGGATCGATGTCCGTCGATGGTTTTGTTGAGTATTTCAAGGCTGCAGTAGCCGAGGAATTATCATAAATTATTGTGTATCATTAACGTATAGGAGGATTACTTATCGCAGCGCCTTACAGACCGAAGCCCTCGGGCTTCAAACCGAAAGGAAAGAAACCGGCTCTCGCCCCGACTCCGCAGAAGGGTGAGAACGAACTGAACATCAACGAGGAGATTACCGCTCCTCAGGTGCGTCTCGTCGGGGAAAACATCCCCGAGCAGGGCATCTACCCCATCGCCAAGGCCCGTGCCCTGGCGGAAGAGCTCGAACTCGACCTGGTTGAGATCAGTGCGAAGGCCGATCCTCCCGTATGCAAGATCCTGGACTATCAGAAGTATCTCTATCAGCAGAAGAAGAAAGCGAAGGAGATGAAGTCCAATTCTGCAAAGATCGTCATCAAGGAGATCCGTTTCGGTCCCAACACCGACGAGCACGACTTCCAGTTCAAGCTGAAGCATGCCCAGGGATTCCTCCAGGAGGGCTCGAAGGTGAAAGCCTCGATCTTCTTCCGTGGCCGTTCGATCATGTTCAAGGATCAGGGTGAGAAACAGTTGCTCCGTTTCGCCGTCGAACTCGAGGAGTATGGCCGGCCGGAAAACATGCCGGTCCTGGAAGGCAAGCGGATGACGATGATGCTCGCCCCTTTGAAAAAGAAATAATCGCGAGAGCGATACAATTATTAACTATTAACAAACAAAACAATGGCAAAGCTTAAAACCAACTCCGGTGCCAAAAAGCGTTTCACGCTTACCGGATCGGGAAAAATCAAGAGAAAGCACGCTTATCACAGCCACATTCTCACCAAGAAGACCAAGAAGCAGAAGAGAAATCTCGACCATTTCGCCATCCTCGACAGGGCTGACGAAGTGAGAGTCAAGGAAATGCTGGTCCTCTAAGAATCATCAAAGTTTAACTTGGATGTGCAGTTTGAGAGAATCCGCAAGACGGGTCACTGCCTCCAGAAAAAATCAAATTTATGCCTAGATCAGTTAATTCAGTCGCCTCCAGGGCGCGCCGCAAGAAGATCCTCAAGCAGACCAAAGGCAACTTCTTGTCGAGAAGAAATGTTTGGACGGTTGCGAAGAACACCTATGAGAAAGGTCTCACCTACGCATACCGCGACCGCAAGACCAAGAAGCGCAACTTCCGTGCTCTTTGGATCCAGAGAATCAACGCTGCCTGCCGTCAGCACGGCATCACCTATTCCCAGTTCATGGGCCAGCTCACGAAGAAGAACATCGGTCTCAACCGTAAGGTGCTCGCCGACCTCGCCATGAACAACCCGCAGGCGTTCGAAGCTGTCATCAAGTCCGTAACCGAATAGCGTAGCAGATTGTGGGCTGGAAGGAATTTCGTCATAACAAGTGGGTCAGGTTCATTTTCTGGGCCTTGCTTTACGTGTTATGGGTCATCTGGCTCGGGAATTATTGGTGGCTGCTGGGCCTCATCATCGTCTTTGACCTGATCGTCACGAAAAAAGTCCACTGGCTTTTCTGGCAGAAGGAATATAAGGAAAGTGAGAAGCACAACGTCTGGCTCGACTGGCTCGATGCGATCATTTTCGCGGTAGTCGTCGTGACCTTCATCAATATTTTCTTTTTCCAGGCTTTCAAGATCCCTTCCTCCTCGATGGAGAGCACCCTTTATACGGGTGACCATCTCTTTGTGAGCAAGTTGGCCTATGGCCCCCGGCTTCCCCAGACGCCGCTTACGGTTCCTTTTACGCACAATGTCTTTCTCGGAAGAGAGTCTTATTCGACACTGGTCCAGAAAGATTATAAAAGGCTGAGAGGCTTCCGTGAAGTGAGACGTGGCGACTGTGTGGTATTCGGCTTTCCGAACGGGGATACGGTTCTCCGCAAGGCACCGGTCGAAGATTACTACACCTTGTGCCGGACCATCGGAAGGGAAACTGCCATCGACAGGCTCGGACCGGTCATCGTCCGTCCCTCGGACAAGAAAGACCACTATGTCAAGCGCTGTGTGGCAATCCCCGGAGATACCCTGCAGGTCATTGACGGCCTGGTATGGATCAACGGTCAGCAGCAGCCGACCTATCCCGGTCTCCAACTTACTTACACGGTGAAGACCACCGGACAGAAGCTCAACTCAAAGATCATTGAAAAACTCGGGTTCAACCTCGGTGAACTGTTTTTTGATCCGGCCCTGCCGGGTTATCCCGACATGCCGCTGACCGCGGAACGCCTCGAAAGCATCAAGGCGATCAGCAGCGTCGTGAGCGTCACCCCGAACCTCGATTCCTTCCCTCCGGATTATCCGGACTCCTACTCGGGCCTCTTCCCCTTTGCGGACGGGTACGAGTGGACGCGGGACTTCTACGGTCCCCTCTGGATCCCGAAGAAGGGTGAGACGGTCGAACTGACGCAGGAGAACCTGCCGCTTTATGCGCGGATCATCTCCGTCTACGAGCACAACACCTTAGAGACGGATGTGCAAGGGCAGATCATGATCAACGGGGAGCCGGCCCACAGCTACACCTTCCAGCAGGATTACTATTTCATGATGGGAGACAACAGGCACAATTCCCTCGACTCAAGGTATTGGGGATTCGTTCCTGAAGATCATATCGTCGGCAGACCGGCGGTGATCTGGCTCTCGACTGACGGGGATAGGAAATTCCCCCATAACATCCGGTGGCGCAGATTCCTTAAATTTGTATAAAAGCGGATTTGCATTTCCGAAAATTTAAAGCGATATTTGCACCCCCGTAATTAGTTTTGAATCAAATATAAAAGTATAACGATATGGCAAAGGTTTGTCAAGTTACAGGACGAAAGAGAATGAAGGGCAACAATGTGGCCCATTCAAAGCTGCGCACCAAGCGTGATTTCTCTCTCAACCTCAAGACCAAGAAGTTCTGGTCCGAGGAGGAGCAGCGCTACATCACATTGAAGGTTTCTTGCAAGGGTATGAGGATTATCGAGAAGAACGGTCTCGATGCTACCATCCGCGATGCCCAGAAGAAAGGATTAATTAACCTTGTTTAATTTGTACGATTATGGCAAAGAAAGCGAAAGGTAACAGGGTGCAGGTCATCCTCGAGTGCACTGAGCAGAAAGAGAGCGGTGTACCCGGAATGTCGAGATACATCACCACCAAGAACAAGAAGAACAATCCTGAGCGTCTGGAGCGGAAGAAATACAACCCCTACCTCAAGAAAGTCACTGTTCACCGTGAGATCAAGTAATTAACAGGAGGATAAGATATGGCAAAGAAAGCAGTTGCTACATTCGCGGCGAAGGCCGGCTCCAAGAGCATGGTCAAGTGCATCCGCATGGAGAAGTCTCCCAAGACCGGTGCGTACGTCTTCACCGAGCACCTTGTTGAAGAGGCGAAAGCCAAGGACTATTTCGCAAAGAAGTAATCCATCCTACCCGATGAAATAGAGAAGCTGGCTGAGTGTTCAGGCAACTTCTCTTTTTTCTTATATAAAGACGTTCAAACTACAGCAGATATGAAAAGAATCGTTATTTTGCTTGTGGCCGTCGTGTCTGCGATGGCGCTCGTTTGCTCCTGTGAGCAGAACAACAAGTTGACCCGTGCCGAAAAAGCGGAAGGATGGCAGCTCCTTTTCAATGGAAAGGATATGACCGGCTGGCGTGATTTCAACGGGACTGAACTGACCAACGGATGGAAGGTCGTCGATGGCTGCATCCAGGCGCCCGGTGACGGAAGCGACGGATCCGGCTATATCGTCACGGATCGGAAATATGCCGACTTCGAGTTGGTTTGGGATTGGAAGCTGACCCACGGCGGCAACAGCGGCATGCTGTACCATGTGGTGGAGAGTCCCGCTTTCAAGGTCCCTTATGTGACCGGACCCGAGTATCAGTTGATCGATAACGAGGGCTGGGAGGAGGTCAATGCGCCTGCGAAGCTCGAGGAATGGCAGAAACTGGGTGTCGACTATGCGATGCACCTTCCGGATTATGCCAAGATGAAGGTGAACCCCCAGGGTGAGTGGAACACCTCCAAGATCGTTTTTGACAACGGTCATGTGGAGCATTGGCTCAATGGTGAGAAGATCCTTGAATTCGAAGCCTGGACCCCGGAGTGGTTCGAGCTTAAGAATGCCGGCAAATGGGCGAATGCCCCGGAGTACGGCCTTGCCCATGAGGGCGTGATCTGTCTCCAGGATCATGGCGATCCCGCTTCTTTCCGCAATATCAAGATCAAGGAGCTGGCCCACAAGCCTGCGGGCGAAGCCTCCTTGTTCAATGGCAAGGATTTGTGTGGATGGGAGCCTTTTGGCTGTGGCAAATGGTCTGTGGATGAGGAAGGAAACCTCAGGATCCAGAATGGAGAGGAGCGTCAGTACGGTTATCTCGGGACGCGGGAGTACTATAAGGATTTCGATCTGACGGTCGAGTTCAAGCAGGTCTCCAACGGCAATTCCGGCCTGTTCTTCCACTCTTTCATCGAGGGTTATAACCATGTCAACGGCTGGCAGTGCGAAGTCGCTCCCAAGGGCCACGATACGGGCGGCATCTATGAGTCTTATGGCCGCGGCTGGCTGGTCCAGATCCCGGACGAGAAGGAGGAAATCCTGAAGGAAGGGGACTGGAATACCCTTCGCCTGCGTGTCGAAGGCGACCATGTCCAGACCTGGCTCAACGGTGAGCCGATGATCGATATCAATGACGAGAAGATCGGTGCCGCGACCGGCCGCATCATGCTGCAGCTTCACGACGGTAACGATATCGAGGTTCTCTGGCGCAATTTCGTCATGACCGTTCTCTGATTTCTGACCGGAATCCATGGATTACTGCGGCCTCCGGGGGCAAACTTGCCCTGCGGGGGCCGCTGGTTTTTCATAAAAAGAGTTATCTTTGTAAGATAAGAGTAATACGCTGATGGGAATCTTCGATAAAGGAGTACAAAAGACGAAACAGAGTTTCTTCCAGAGACTGTCCCGTGCCGTGGTCGGCAAGTCCAAAGTGGATGACGAGACTTTGGATGCCATAGAGGAGGCGCTGGTCGCCTCGGACATGGGCGTCGATACGACGCTCAAGATCATCGATAATCTGGAAGACCGGGTGGAGCGGGATAAATACCTGTCATTCGAGGAGTTGGTCGGTATCCTTCGGGAGGAGATCGGCGCGTTGCTGGATGTGGACGGCGAAGAAGCCCCGGTAGAACCCTTCGACTTTTCCAAGAAACCTTATGTGATGATGGTGGTCGGCGTCAACGGTGTCGGCAAGACCACGACCATCGGAAAACTGGCTTCCAGCCTCAAGGCGCAGGGGAAGAAGGTTATCATCGGCGCCGCAGATACGTTCCGGGCCGCCGCCGTGGACCAGTTGGAAATCTGGGCACAGCGGGCGGGTGTGGATATCGTCAAGCAGAAAATGGGCTCGGACCCTGCTTCGGTGGCCTTTGATACTGTGAGCAGCGCCGTTGCCAAAGATGCGGATGTGGTCCTGATTGACACGGCCGGCCGTCTTCACAACCGCATCGACTTGATGAACGAGTTGACCAAGATCCGTAATGTGATGCGGAAAGTTGTACCTGATGCCCCGCATGAGGTTCTGTTGGTATTGGATGCTTCTACCGGCCAGAATGCGTTCCAGCAGGCCAAAGAGTTTTCCCGGGCGACCGATGTCAGCGCCCTGGCGATTACCAAGCTGGACGGCAGCGCCAAGGGCGGTGTCGTGATCGGCGTCGTGGACCAGTTCAAGGTGCCGGTCAAGTTTATCGGCATCGGGGAGGGGATTGATGACTTGAAAGTCTTTGACAAGAAAGAGTTTGTCGAGTCGCTGTTCTCCCTGGAGGATTTGAAGAAATAATAATTGATACGATATGAAGCTTTCTTACAGTTGGCTCAAGGATTATCTTGAGTGTGAACTTACTCCGGCCCAGGTGGCCGAGGCTATGACCGCCATCGGGATTGAAGTGGATTCCGTGGAGGAACAGGAAGAGATTCCCGGCGGATTGGCCGGGGTTGTCGTGGCGAAGGTGTTGGAGTGTGAGCCCCATCCGGATTCGGACCACCTTCACATTACGAAGGTGGATGACGGGAGTGGGGAGCCGCTCACCGTCGTCTGCGGTGCTCCGAATGTCGCTGCCGGTCAGAAAGTCCTTTTTGCCCGCATCGGAACCGTCCTACCCGGTGACTTCAAGATCAAGCGGTCCAAGATCCGCGGTGTCGAGTCCCTGGGCATGATCTGCGCCAAGGATGAGCTGGGCATCGGCGAGGACCATTCCGGTATTATGGTGCTCGAGCCTGAGGCAGTCGTCGGTACGCCGGCCAAAGATTATCTGCATCTCAAGACCGAAGCCGTCATTGAATATGAGATCACGGCGAACCGGGTGGATGCCGCTTCCCATATCGGTGTCGCGCGCGACCTGTATGCCTGGCTGCAGGCAAACGATAAGCCCGGCAAATTGAACTATCCGGATGTTTCCGCTTTCCATAAAGGGGAGGACGGAGGCCTGGCGGTCGAAGTCCTGGATCCTGACGGCGCCCCCCGCTACACGGGCGTGACCATCGAGGGCGTGACCGTGGCTCCTTCTCCGGAATGGCTGCAGAAGAAACTGCTTGCCATCGGCCTGCGGCCCATCAACAACGTCGTCGATATTTCCAATTTCGTGCTTTTCGAGATGGGACAGCCGCTGCATACCTTCGATGCCGACAAGGTGGACGGAGGCACAGTCATCGTGCGCCGCGCCCGGCAGGACGAAGCGATCCGCACCCTGGACGAGGTGGACCGCAAGTTGGATGCTTCCGACATGGTCATCGCCAACGCCAACGGCCCGATGTGCATCGCCGGCGTGTTCGGCGGCATTGATTCGGGTGTCACCGACGGGACACGGAATGTGTTCCTCGAAAGCGCCTATTTCGATCCGGGTTCCATCCGTAAGACTTCCAAGCGTCACGGCCTCCAGACCGACGCCTCCTTCCGTTTCGAGCGCGGTGCCGATCCGCTGGTTGCGCCTTATGCCCTCAAGCGTGCCGCCCTGTTGATCCAGGAACTGGCCGGCGGGCGGATCACCGGCCCCGTATGGGATGTCTGGCCGGAGAAGTTCAAAGAGGTGGAGATCGACCTCGATTATGACCGCATCGAAGCTTTCATCGGCGAAAAGATCGGCCACGACCGGATTGAAAAGATCCTTTCCGCCCTTCAGTATGAATTCCGTGAGCGTCGTCCCGGCGGAGCCCGGGTGGCGGCCCCTTCCTATATGGTCGACGTCACAAGGGAGTGCGATGTCGTGGAAGAGATCTTGCGCATCCACGGCTATGACAGCATCTCCCTGCCGAAGCATATGAAGATGTCGGTCAATGCATCTCCGACTCCGGACCCGGAGGCGATCCGCAACAGCATCTCCAACTTCCTCGCTTCCAATGGTTTCGTGGAGACGATGAACAACTCCCTGACCAAGGGTGAGTATTATGAGGGTCTTCAGACCTGGCCGGCGGAGCGCTCCGTGCATATCGTCAATCCGCTGAGCTCTGACCTGAACGTGATGCGCCAGACCTTGATCCTGAACGGTCTGGAGGTCATCGCCTACAATATCAACCGCCAGATCCCTTCCCTCAAGATTTTCGAATACGGATCTGTTTACCAGCGTCTTCCGGAAAAGGATGGGACCACGCTCGAAGGCTATGAAGAGCACCCTTGTTTCTCTTTGCTGATGACCGGGACGCCGGAGAAATCCTGGCGGGTTGAGGCACAGAAGAGCAGTTTTTTCCAGCTCAAGGGTTATGTCGAGATGCTGCTCCGCCGTTACGGCGCGGACCTGTATCAGATGAATACGGAGCCCGCACCTTCCGATGTTTTCTCCGAAGGTGTGGTCTATCTCCTTCCCGGAACGAACAAGAAACTGGCGGTGATGGGTACGGTCCATCCCAAGCTGGCCCGCCGTTTTGGCGTGAAGCAGCCTGTCTTCGCCGCCGAGATAGATTGGAACGCCCTCTTCACCCTGGTGAAGCGCGACAAGGTCGCATTCAAGGAACTGCCCAAGTTCCCTGAAGTCCGCAGGGACCTTGCCTTGCTTCTGGATGAGTCCGTGAGCTATGCCGACCTCCGTGCCGCCGCTTTCAAGGCAGGCAAGAAACTGATCCGCCAGGTTACGCTCTTTGACGTGTACCGGGGTGACAAGATCCCTGCCGGCAAGAAGCAGTATGCCTTGAGTTTCGCCATCCAGGATCTGGAAAAGACCCTGACTGACGCGGATGTAGAGCGCGTGATGGAGAAACTCCTTGCCACATTCCAGAACCAGTTCGGCGCTGTCCTGAGATAATGAGACCGATCCGTACCACCGTCGCGGTCCTGCTTGCCGCCTTGCTTTGCCTTTCCGCCTGTAGCCGGAAAGACAAGGTGATTCCGCGCGACACGATGGCGGATATCTATGCGGATCTTTTTATCTCCGACCAGTGGCTGAAGGAACAGGGCGCGTTATTCGCCGATGCAGATACGACGCGCTTCTATGAGCCCATCTTCCGGAAATATGGGTACACGACCCTGGATTTCCGCAACAGCGCCAATTATTATTTGCAGGATTCCCGTCGTTTCGCCCGCATCCTGCGGCGTGCTTCCATCCAGTTGGAAGAGCATGCGAAATACCTGGAGCGACTTTCATCCGACATTGAAACCGTACGGTCGGAAATCAGTCGCCTGATGAACTCCGCCCATGTCCCTGCCGCGTTCTACGATTCGGCTTTCTTTGCCAATTCCGCGGGTTTCAGGATCGAACTGCAGCAGGATGAGTGGGGAGCCTGGATGCCAAAGGAGTGAGTATGTTGAGGGAAAGGATCGTTTTCGGCCCCATCCGCAGCCGCAGGCTCGGATCTTCGCTCGGCATCAACTTGCTGCCTGAGCGTGGGAAGCTTTGCAATTTCGATTGCATTTATTGCGAATGCGGCTGGAACCGGGACGGACGGGGAGACCGTTCGCTTCCGGACCTGGATATGCTTTGCGAGGCCTTGGAAGCCCGTTTGGCCGAATGTGCCGCCTCGGGGATCGGAATTGATTCCATCACTTTCTCTGGGGACGGAGAGCCTACTCTCAATCCCGCTTTCCCGCAGATTATCGATGCGACGTTGGCACTGAGGGACCGCTTTTATCCGAAGACGCGGGTCTCCGTCCTGACCAATGCCACGCGTCTGGACGATGAGGCCGTTTTCGAGGCGCTCCGCAAAGTGGACAGCCCGATCTTGAAACTGGATGCCCCGACGACTGAACTGGCGCGTCTTATCAACCGTCCATCCGGTCAATATGACGTGACCCGCGTGATAGAAGGGATGCGCCGTTTCCAAGGCGATTTCATCCTCCAGACCCTGTTTTTGCGGGCTCCCGGATTCGATTCCTCCGATCCGAAGGTCTTGGTACCTTGGATGGATATCGTACGGGACCTGCGTCCACGGGAGATCGAGGCATACACGATCGCCCGGCCGACACCGCAAGCCGGACTGGGTAAGTTCTCTGCGATAGAGATGACTGCGATGCTGCGGCCTCTGATAGAAGAAGGTTTTAATATTCAAATATATGAATGACTTGTTTGAAAAATACGGGTATAGCCCGGACAATGAAAAGATCGGACGGAGCCTGGAGCTGATTGCTTCCAGTTTGGATGAGTTTGCTTCCCCGGAGCGCCTGAAGACCTGTTTCTCCCTGATGGATCTCACGACGCTCCATGCGACGGACACGGTCGCTTCGGTCCGGAAACTGGTTGCGAAAGTCAACGGACTGAAATCGGCTTACCCGACTTATCCGCTTCCCGCTTCGGTTTGTGTATTCCCCAATTTTGCGGGAACGGTTGCCCAGGAGCGGAAGGATCCCGAACTGCATGTCACGGCAGTGGCCGGTTGTTTCCCGGCTTCCCAGAGTTATCTGGAAGTCAAGTCGCTCGAATGCCGGCTCGCCGTTGAGAATGGCGCCGATGAAATCGATATCGTCCTGCCGCTGAACGCATTCCTTGCGGGTGATTATGCCGCGACAGTCGATGAAATCAAGGCACTGAGGCAGGTGGTTGATGCAGCCGGTGCCCAGGAGGGGCGGAAAATCGTCTTGAAGGTGATCCTGGAGACCGGTTTGCTGGTGTCCGCGGCGAATATCGCTGCCGCAGCCTTCCTTGCCATGGAAGCGGGTGCTGATTTCATCAAGACTTCGACCGGCAAGGTGGAGGTCAACGCCACGCCGATGGCCGCTTTTGTGATGTGCGAGGCGATCAAGGCCTTCTTTGAGAAAACCGGCCGAAAAGTCGGTTTCAAGGCCGCCGGTGGCATCTCTTCCGCCAAGGATGCGTTGTGCTATTATTCGATCGTGTCTTCCGTCCTCGGACCGGAATGGCTTTGCAAGGATCTGTTCCGTTTCGGTGTCAGCCGTCTCGGCAACAGCCTGATGGGAGCCATCGAGCAGAATACCGTCAGTTATTTCTGATTCCGTCAATACACTAAAACGATAACCTATGAGTTTCCTTATGATTATCCAACTGCTGATCGTGCTCGCAGCCCTGTATGTGGGCTCGCGCTACGGCAGTCTGGCCTTGGGTGCCATTTCCGGCATCGGTCTTGCCATCCTGGTCTTTGGCTTCGGTTTAAAGCCCGGTACGCCTCCCACGGATGTTATCTACATCATCATCGCCGCCGTAACCTGTGCGGGTACCTTGCAGGCTTCGGGCGGTATGGACTGGATGATCCAGATCGCAGAAAAGATGTTGCGCAAACATCCGGATCACATCACTTTCCTGGCTCCGCTGACCACTTTCTTCCTGACGGTCCTGGTCGGTACCGGTCATGTGGTCTATACGCTGATGCCTATTATCTGTGACATCGCCCTGAAAAAGAACATCCGTCCCGAGCGCCCGTGCGGCGTCGCTTCCATCGCTTCCCAGGTGGGTATCACCTGTTCGCCGATCGCAGCCGCCGTGGTCGCCTTTGTGACCATTTCCAACGCAAACGGTTACATGGTCGCCATCCCGCAAGTGCTGATGGTCACCCTTCCCGCCTGCATCATCGGTCTGCTCTGTGCTTCGGTCGCTTCCTACCGCCGCGGCAAGGATCTGGACAAAGATCCCGAGTTCCAGAAGAGAAAGGCTGATCCTGAGATGTACCAATACATGTACGGCAACAGCGCCACCACCCTGGATCGCGTGATCACCAAGGAGGCGAAGGCTTCCGTGTTCATCTTCCTCGCTGCCTTGCTGATCATCGTAGGGTTCGCGTTCTGCCAGATGATCCATGTCACCCGTGACGGTGCGGAAGTGACCCTGGCATCCGCCTTGGGCATCCCGAAGATGAATATCATCATCCAGATCATCATGCTGACCGCTGCCGCCTGCAACATCATGTTCTGCAAGGCGAAGCCTAAGAAAGCTGTCGGCGGTGCCGTGTGGCAGTCCGGTATGGTCGCCGTCGTAGCCATTTACGGTATTGCATGGCTGGCGGATACCTATTTCGGTAATTATATGGACCAGATGAAGGTTATGCTCGCTGACCTGGTGACCAATTACCCTTGGAGCATCGCATTCGTCTTCTTCCTGGTATCTGTGCTGATCAACTCACAGGGCGCCGTGGTCGTGGCAATGCTGCCGCTGGCCTATGAGTTAGGCATCGCCGGTCCCGTGCTGCTGGGCGTACTGCCAAGTGTCTACGGTTATTTCTTCATCCCGAACTATCCTTCGGATATCGCGACGGTCAACTTTGACCGTTCCGGGACGACGGTAATCGGCAAATATCTGCTCAATCACAGTTTCATGATGCCGGGTCTGATCGCGGTAATCGTGTCCACGATTATCGGATATCTGATCACAAGTGTCTTCTTCCCGGGCTATTTTGCCTCGTTTATTCAGTAAAATCGTCCATTTTTGAGAGCTTGAGTCGGCCTCCTGCGTATGTGGGAGGCCGATTTTGCGTTTTATCCGTGTTAAATTTTTTCACACGGATAACTCTCTTTACATTTGTCCCGGACTGAAACTGTGAAAACTATGAAGACTTTATTGAGACTATTGCCCGTGTTGCTGTTAGCCGGCTGTGCGCATGGGGGACTAGAGCCGGACCGGGCCCGGCAGGTCGATTTATCCGCGGTCGGACATGACATGATCGTCCTGGGAGAGAAGCTGGAAGATCCGTATTCCCTGGATAATATCAAGCTTGCCGTTCGCTCGCTGTATCCGGAAAAAGCAGCCCGGCTCGACTTGCAGCCGACAGACATCTATGTCCGGTTCCTGCCGGAAGACGATGCCCAATACGAGCGTTTGGAGGCCCTTGGGATCGAACTGGTCGATCATCCCCTGGACTACCGTATCGTCCAGGATGGGGATTATTATCAAGATCCGGAGATCGGAGAAGGGAGGATCACTTGGCAATATGCCGTCGTCCCTTCCGGTTTTTCCTTCCCGAAGGGAATACTGTGCGAGATCTTGGATGAGTGTTACATTGCCGATAATGAGGCGCATACGCGTGCGGAAGACATCGACTGGCTGGCTGTGGAGCGGGAAGCCTTCCGCCTGACCGGAAACGGGGGCCTGCTCTCTCCGGAAACACGTGCGGAAGGGGCCTCTTTCGCTCCGGCAGGGCGTATCACCGTACTGGACGAAGAGAACAACAACGGTGTTCCTGCCGGGCTTTCCGGCGTGAAGGTCTGCGTTAATTCTTTCGTCAAGTTCGCCACGGCTTATACGGATGACGAAGGATGCTATGAGATATCCAAATCCTTCTCGGAGGATGTCCGTTATCGACTGATGTTCCGGAACCGCAGGGGCTTCTCCATCGGTGTGAACCGGATACTGGTCCCGGCATCGCTGTCCACCCTGGGAAAGCATTCTCCGGAAGGGATCGATGTCACGGTGGACCGGGACTCAGATTGGAAACTGTTCACACGCTGCGCTGTCAACAACATCACGGCGGACTATTTCGACCGTTGTAACGAAGAAGGGGATGTGTCCGCCCCGCCCTCTAACCTGAGGATATGGATTTTCCGGTCTCTGGGCGGAAGCAGTACGCCGATGCTCCAGCAGGGGGTCTTGGTGGATTCCGGCAAGCTCGGGGAGTTCCTGGGTGATTATTCAAGTCTGGTCGGAATGTTTCTTCCGGATATCACGCTAGGCCTGAAATACTGCCATGATTACGCTTCGATCTACTCCGAGACCGTCCATGAGCTCTCTCACGCCAGCCATTTCGTGCGGGCCGGGAAGGAATATTGGGGCCGATTTATCCGATTTATCCTCAGATCCTATGTCACCAGCCTTGGGATAACTTATGGGACCGGTCTTGAGGAGGATGCCGGCTACTGTGAGGTCGGCGAGATGTGGGGTTACTTTTTCGGCAACCTTTTGTTCCGGGCCCGATATGGACGGGGAACGCCGGCAGAGGGCCTGACGCAATGGTTCTATCCCCAGATCCTGATGTACCTGGAGGAGCGGGGAGTGGACGCTGCCAAGATATTCAGTGTCCTGGGCCCCGACGTGGTGGGACGCGAGGCTTTCCAGGAGGCTTTGTCCGACCAGTATCCGGAGCATTACAGCGTTATCAGCCAGGCTTTTGACAGATATCGATATCAATGATGGCTATGAAAACTTTGATCCAAGTATGTGTGGCAGCGTTTGTGCTGTCCCTGGCCGCGGCTTGCATTCCTGTCCCGGCCTTTGCCCAAAACGCATCCCTCGGCACGAATCTGGCCGGGTATGCCAATTTCGGCACCCTCAATTGCGAGGCCTCATACGCCGTAGCGCGGCGCTGGAGTATCACGGCAGGTCTGCGATACAATCCTTTTACTTACAGTGGCGGTGTCGAGGAGGGGCCGCGGGAGTTTCGGCAGCGCACGGTCGCGCTTGGGACCCGTTACTGGCCCTGGCACATTTTTTCCGGCTGGTGGCTCGCCGCCAAGGCCCAGTATCAGGAGTACAACATCGGCGGTTTCTTGTCTCCCGAGACCCGGGAAGGGGACCGGGTCGGTGGTGCCTTGTCGGCCGGATATACCTACATGCTGGGACCGCATTTCAACATAGAGGCGGGAGCCGGAGTCTGGGCCGGGAAGGATTGGTATACGTTGTATGCATGCCCAAGCTGCGGGCGGACGATCGACAAAGGCGATGCGAAATTCCTGATGTTGAATGAGATACTGCTGGGCTTGACCTATGTTTTCTGACCGGTTCCATAGCGGGGTCCTGCTACTCTTGCTGGGCTTGGGAGCATGTTCCGTTCGCGAGGACCGTTCCGAGTGCCCGAGCCTGGTCATCCTGGACTGTTCATGCGTGGATGCCGGCGCCTTGTCAGAGGCAGGTTGCGATGAGCTTTCCTGGACCCTGTCGGCCGGAGATTTTCGCCGGGAGGGCCGTTTCCCTGCTGACGAGCTGCCTTCAGAATACATTGTGGAAACTCCCCGCACGGAGGCGAACCTGCTTGTCATAGCAGGAGATGACGGTCGTTTCGAACCGGATGCGGGCCTGGTGATTCCGGAAGGGGAATCCTGCCCGCCCCTGTTCGCAGGCAAGACGGCCGTAGACGCCACGCTTCCCGAAATCCGGGTCCCTGTCATCCTGTATAAGCGCCATGTACGCTTGGAGATCCGTCTGCGCGACTTGATGCAACAAGGCCTGGGCTATGTCGTTCTGGGGAACGTGTGCGGATATGGTCCTGATCTGGAGCCGCTACCGGGTACTTTCCGCGTTCCGCTTGTTCCGGACAGGACAGGGAAGTGCGTCATCTTGGTTCCTGCCCAGACTGATGGTTCCCTTTCGCTGTGCGTGTACCGCTATGGGGAGCTCGACCGTGTTTTCTCTATCGGTGAATACATCCTGGACAGCGGTTATGACTGGGAGGCGCCGGATCTGGAGGATATCACGCTGGAGATTGATTACGTGGATGGTGCAGCCCGGATTAAAATCGACCAATGGTCAAAAACTCTTTATTTCACTATTGCAGTTTAAAATATTTTCGTATATTTGCAGTCCTCAAGCGCGGGTGGCGGAATGGTAGACGCGCTAGTTTCAGGAGCTAGTGCTGTAAAAGGCGTGTGAGTTCGAGTCTCATCCCGCGCACAAGAGGGGGCGAAATAACGCCTCCTCTTTTTTTGAAAATTGAAGATTGCAATATATGCAGGAGATCAGAAACATCGCGATCATCGCCCACGTGGACCATGGCAAGACCACCCTCGTGGACCGGATGATCTATCAGGCCAACCTGGTCCGCCAGCCGGAGAATCTCGGTCAGCTTATCCTCGACAATAACGACCTGGAGCGCGAGCGCGGCATCACCATTCTGGCGAAGAATGTATCCGTGACTTACAAGGGGGTGAAAATCAACATTATCGATACTCCCGGACACAGTGATTTCGGCGGCGAGGTGGAGCGCGTCCTCAATATGGCGGACGGTGTCCTTCTGCTGGTAGATGCCTTCGAAGGATGTATGCCCCAGACCCGTTTCGTGTTGCAGAAGGCTTTGCAGATGGGGAAGAAACCCGTCGTGGTCATCAACAAGGTGGATAAGCTCAACTGCCGTCCGGACGAGGTGCAGGAAGAGGTCTTCGACCTGATGTTCAACTTGAACGCCACCGAGGAACAGTTGGATTTCAAGACCGTGTACGGCAGCGCCAAGCAAGGCTGGATGTCGCTCGACTGGAAGAACCCGACCGGTGATATCACACCGTTGTTGGATACGATCCTTGAGGAGATTCCGGCTCCCGCCCAAGTGGAAGGCACGCCTCAGATGCTGATTTCCTCGTTGGAGTATTCTCCTTACGTGGGTCGGATCGCCGTCGGCCGTATCACCCGCGGTGAACTGGTCTCCGGCTCGACCATCAGCCTGTGCAAGCGTTATGACATCATCCAGAAGCAGAAGATCAAGCAGTTGATGGTCTTTGAAGGCCTGGGTAAGAAGAATGTCGAGCGGGTCGGCTGCGGTGACATCTGCGCCGTGGTCGGTATCGACGGCTTCGAGATCGGTGATACGATTGCGGATCTGGAAAACCCTGAGGCACTTCCTCCGATAGCGGTGGATGAGCCCACGATGAGCATGCTTTTCACGATCAACAATTCCCCGTTCTTCGGAAAGGATGGCAAGTTCGTTACTTCCCGTCATCTGAAAGAGCGGCTGGAGAAGGAGTTGGAGAAGAATCTGGCCCTGCGGGTGAAGCCCGGCCAGGGTGCGGATTCGTTCGTGGTGTATGGCCGTGGCGTGCTGCATCTTTCCGTGTTGATCGAGACGATGCGCCGGGAAGGCTTCGAATTGCAGGTCGGCCAGCCGAAGGTTTTGGACAAAACCATCGGCGGCCAGCGCTGCGAGCCGGTTGAGGACCTGTCCATCGAAGTGCCCGAGGAATTCGTCGGAGCTGCGATCGAGATATCCACGCGGCGTAAGGGCGCCCTGGTGCGGATGGAGCCGCGCGGCGACCGGACCCTGTTGGAATTCGAGATTCCGACCCGTGGCCTGATGGGACTGCGCAGCAACCTGTTGACCGCGACCCAGGGCGAAGCTGTCGTTGCGCACCGTTTCAAGGAGTATCAGCCCTTCAAAGGTGAACTGGAGCGCCGTAACAACGGCTCCCTTGTCTCCTTGGAAACGGGCGAGGCGATCGCCTATTCGATGAACAAGCTCCTAGACCGCGGACGTTTCTTCGTGGAGCCCGGTGAGCCGATCTACGGCGGCCAGGTGGTGGGCGAACATACGCGTGAGCGGGATCTCAACATCAATATCTGCAAGACCAAGAAGTTGACCAACGTCCGCGCCTCCGGCTCGGATGAGAAAGTGGTTCTGCCTCCGGCGATCAAATTCTCCCTGGAAGAGGCCCTGGAGTATATCCAGGACGATGAAATGGTGGAAGTGACGCCGCATGCGATGCGTATCCGTAAGATCCTTCTCGACCCGCTGGCGCGCAAGCGTGCCGGAGCCGATGCAGACGACGAATAATTATTTTTCTTTTTCAGAAAAGAATTGTTACCTTTGCATCCCTAAATCTGTTTTCAGGTCATGACGGACGAGAAATTGTTGATCGGACTCGACGGATTGAAGGCCGGCAGAAACCATTTTGAGTGGCACGCTGACGGAAAGTTCTTTGGAGGTTTTGAGAATTCCGAGATTCTGGACGCCGATATCGACGTCGGAGCCGAGGTGGAGAAAACGGGTGCTTCGATCCTGGTGGACAGCCGGGTGAGGGGAACGGTTACGGTCGTCTGCGACCGCTGCCTTGCAGATTTGAGACTGCCGGTGGATACCGGGTTCCGTTTGAAAGTCTGCTTCGGCGAGGGTGAAAGCCCGGTGGAGGAGGATGGTGACCGCGAGGTGATTGTGGTCGAGGACCGGGAAGCCGGCATCGACCTGGGCCAGGTCATCTATGACTATGTGTGCACTTCGCTGCCGCTGGTCCGCGTCCATCCCGACGGGGAGTGTGATCCCGAGGTGGTGAAATACCTGGGGGGAGGCAAGCCTGAGACACCGGCGGAGCCTGAATCGGAGAATCCTTTCGCGTCTCTGAAGACTTTATTGGAAAAGAAATAGTATTTAAAATAAAAGTAAAATGGCACATCCGAAACACAAACTCTCCAAGCAGAGAAGAGACAAGCGGCGTACCCACGATTTCGCCCCTGTTCCGACCCTGGCGACTTGCCCGAACTGTGGCGCTACCGTTATGTACCACAGGGTTTGCCCTGAGTGCGGCTACTATCGCGGCCGTCAGATCATCGAGAAGAGCGCTGAATAATACAGCGCCCTTTTTATAACGGCTCCTTAGT
>JAEEGF012453764.1_pt1 | contig 21384 bp, 14 predicted proteins | sample 9134171 | NCBI WGS metagenome assembly JAEEGF01 (sample SAMN16246542, study PRJNA631951) | gut metagenome | biome: gut microbiome; feature: rumen; material: AP-attached | host: Bos | place: Iran: Karaj | collected 2018-10 | reverse complement strand
CATCCAGACCCCGGAAGAACTCCTCCAGAGTGATGCCGAGATTGCCGCTCAGCCGTTGTACGTTGCAGTAGGCTTCAAGACAGCCTTTCTTACCGCAGGCGCAGGGAAGGCCGTTCCATTCCACGCACATGTGGCCGAATTCACCGCTGCGGTAGTTCTTGCCGGCATACTGATCACCATTGACAAGGACTGCTCCGCCAACGCCGTCTGCCAGGGACAGGAAAGCCATGCTTTCCCGTTCGTTGCTGCCGAACCATTCCGCAAAGCCGCCGCTGTTGGCATCGTTTTCCGTATAGACCGGATAGGGGATCGCCTCAATCAGTTTTTTGAGAGAGACGTTGCGGATGTAGAGGGTAGGTGCATAGAATACTGTCTGTTCTTCGGGAATAATAATGCCTGCCAGTGTAATGCCGATGCCGAGAAGTTTACTGCGATCAATGCTGTTTTCGTCAATAAAGAGTTCCAGCTGCCGGGCAACGAATTCTGCATAGTGTTCGTCCTCGACATTTAGCTGGTGTGCAAGATCTTTGTAAGCGGTCTCTTCCCGGGAAAGGTCTGCTGCGGTAAACCGAAGCCGGTGCCCGGTAATGCTGATACCAATCGCTACACGGGCATCAGCCACGATGCGCAGCTTCATGGCAGGCCGTCCGCCGAGGGACTGCCCTGCGCCTGCATATTCTATCAGCCCGGCATCCAGCAACTCAGCCACATTCTGATAGACAGTCGGCAGGCTCAGATTCAGGTCCCTGGCAATTTCCTGTTTGGAGCATGGCGCGGAGGAAGCATACAGATAATGATAAATACTGCTGCGGGTCTGCCTCCGCCTGTCTGTTATGACATCATTTAAATCAGCCATGGAATAGTCTCCCGCGATTTGAAAAGATAATACAAGCAATTTTATAAAACCATTTTAGTTAATTTGTTTATAAAAGTCAACCAATAAGTGAAAAACCGGAAAACTGCACAAAAAAGGAAAGCAGAAATTGTGCAATAAGACAAAAATCAAAAACCCAAGAATAAGTAATTGACTTTTATAAAATTATTTTATAGAATAACCTTACGGTGCTGTGCACCAAAAACAACACCCCGATCCGGGGTACATTAAAAAAGGAGAAAAGCAAAAATGAAGAAAGTTCTCGCACTTGCTCTTGCACTTTGCATGGTATTTGCACTGTGCGCAATTTCCGCTTCTGCGGACGGTGAACTGGTTGGCGTGTCCATGCCGACAAAGGATCTTCAGCGTTGGAACCAGGACGGCGAAAACATGAAGAACATGCTCGAGGAAGCCGGCTATCAGGTTGACCTCCAGTTTGCTTCCAACGACGTTCAGCAGCAGCTGAACCAGGTGACCAACATGATCAACAACGGTGCAAAGGTTGTTGTTATTTCCGCTGTTGAAGGTTCCTCCCTGGGTTCTGCTCTGGATCTGGCCAAGGAAAAGGGCGTTGCCGTTATTGCCTATGACCGTCTGCTGATGGAGTCCGATGCTGTTTCCTATTATGCAACCTTCGATAACTACATGGTCGGTACCAAGCAGGGCACCTATGTTAAGGAAGCTCTTGACCTCGACAATGCAGAAGGCCCGTTCTACATGGAAATCACCGCCGGCGACCCGGGCGACAACAATGCTCTCTACTTCTACAACGGTGCTGTTGATGTTCTGAAGCCCTACATCGAAGCAGGCAAGATCATCATCAAGTCCGGCCAGGTTGAATTCACCGATGTTGCTACCCCGACATGGAAGACCGAAGTTGCTCAGACCCGTGCAAGCAGCATCCTCTCCTCCTTCTATGCAGATGGCTCCAACCTCGATGTGTGGCTCTGCTCCAATGACTCCACTGCTCTCGGCGTAACCAACGCTCTCGAAGACAGCTATGACGGCGAGTGGCCCATCATCACCGGTCAGGACTGCGATATCTCCAACGTAAAGAACATGATCGCCGGCAAGCAGAGCATGTCCGTGTTCAAAGACACCCGTACTCTTGCTGCTCAGGTCGTAAAGATGATCGGCCAGATCCTTAAGGGTGAAGAAGTCGATGTCAACGACACCGAGACCTACAACAACAACGTGATCACTGTTCCTTCCTTCCTCTGCGAGCCCGTATTCGCGGATGTGAACAACTACGCAGAACTTCTGCTTGATTCCGGCTACTACACGGCCGATCAGCTGCAGTAATCCCAATTGAGACCCGGAATTAACCGGTAAAACGACTAACGATGCAGGTGGGCGACGCTCGCCTGCATCGTTTCCAGAAGGGAAGAGAAGAACCATGGCCAAGATTCTGCTGGAAATGAAAAACATTACAAAGACCTTCCCGGGTGTAAAAGCGCTTGATAACGTGAATCTCCAGGTGGAAGAAGGCGAGATCCACGCTCTGGTTGGAGAAAATGGCGCGGGCAAATCAACCCTGATGAACGTATTGAGCGGCATCTATCCCTACGGTACCTATGAGGGAGATGTCATTTACGACGGACAGGTCTGTAAGTTTTCCACTATCAAGGATTCTGAAAAGCTTGGTATCGTCATTATCCATCAGGAGCTCGCACTGGTCCCTGAGATGACGATCGGCGAAAATATGTATCTGGGCAATGAATGCGGACACAAATTCGCCATTGACTGGAACAAAACCTATTCCGAGGCCGATAAATACCTGAGAATGGTCGGCCTGCAGGAGAGCTCCAAAATCCAGGTAAAAACCATAGGCACAGGCAAACAGCAGCTGGTTGAAATCGCCAAGGCACTGGCAAAGAAGGCAAAGCTGCTGATTCTGGACGAGCCTACCTCCTCTTTAAACGAAGAAGATTCCCGCGCATTGCTGGACCTCATGCTCAGCTTCAAGAAGCAGGGGATGACGATGATTATCATCTCGCACAAGCTGAATGAGGTTTCCTATGTGGCGGATAAGATAACAGTAATCCGTGACGGTACAACGATTGAAACCATCGATAATCATGGCAATGAACATGTCAGTGAGGAACGGATTATCAAAGGCATGGTCGGGCGTGAGATTACCAACCGCTTCCCGAAACGTGAAAACGTAAAGATCGGCGATATCAGGATGGAGATCAGCCACTGGACGGCGCACCATCCGCTGTATCCCGAGCGCAAAGTGGTGGATGACGTCTCCATGTATGTGCGCCAGGGTGAAGTGGTCGGGATTTACGGCCTGATGGGTGCCGGACGGACGGAGCTTGCGATGAGCATCTTCGGCCAGAGCTACGGCACAAATTTCTCCGGTGAACTGAAACTTGACGGGAAGCCGGTGAAGCTGCGCAAGAGCGAAGCGGATGCCATCCGGCATAAGATTGCCTATGTGACTGAGGACAGAAAAGGAAACGGCCTGGTGCTTTCCCAGTCCATCAAGGTCAATACCTCCCTGGCTAACCTTAATGCAATTTCAAACCATATGGTTATCGACGGCGACAAGGAATACGCTGTTGCGGAAGAATACCGGGACAAGCTGAAAATCAAAACGCCGTCTGTGGAACAACTGGTCGGCAACCTGTCCGGCGGCAACCAGCAGAAGGTACTTCTTGCTAAGTGGATGTTCGCGGAACCGGATATCCTGCTGCTGGATGAACCTACGCGCGGTATTGACGTAGGTGCAAAATATGAAATCTACTGCATTATCAATGATCTTGCTGCTGCGGGCAAGTGTGTTGTTCTGATTTCCTCCGAGCTGCCTGAAGTGCTTGGCATGAGCGACCGTATCTATATCATGAACGAAGCGAAGATCATCGGGGAGATGAAAGCAGAGGAAGCAACGCAGGAGAATATCATGGCGGCAATTCTCAGATCAGGAAGGGGTGCATAACCATGGATGAAAAGGTAAACGCTTCCCCAAGCTGGAAACAGAAAGTAACCGATTTTTCACAGAAGTATAAACTCGGTGCCTTCTTCCAGAAGTATACGATGATTATTGCCCTCGTCGTTGTGACAATTGTTTTTGCAAACTGGAAGGGCAAGGAAGGGATGATCCTTCTTCCCTCCAACCTGACCGGTCTGATTGCCGAAAACGCGTATGTTTTCGTGCTGGCAACCGGTATGCTGATGTGTATCCTGACAGGCGGCAACATTGACCTGTCAGTCGGCTCCGTGGTCTGCTTCACGGCGGCTGTGGGCTGCGTCATGATGGCCTCCGGCATCAATATGTGGCTTGCCATACTGGTGATGCTGCTGATCGGTTTGGCAATCGGAACTTTCCAGGGCTTCTGGATCGCCAAGCTGAGAGTGCCGGCTTTTATCGCCACTTTGTCCGGCATGTATGCATTCCGTGGATTCTCCAACGTTGTGCTCAACGGCTACCGTGTGGATATCACCAACCAAACCTTCCTGCAGCTCTTCGGCAACGGCAAAACGAGCTATATCCCCGATGTGCTCCGGGACAAGCTCCCAAATCTCAGTGGTATGTTTACCAAAGAGAATGCTTTTCTGACCGGGCTGATCGGAGAAAACTTTATCGAAAAATTCAATATTACCTGTATGTGCATCGGCCTTGCGGCGGCTCTGATCTTTGTTCTGCTCAGGGTCCGCAAGATTCTGGTACAGAGAAAGCTTGGCATCAGCCAGTCGGTTCCGGGGCAGATCATTTCCATGGTGATTATTGCTGCCCTGATTTTGTGGATCAGCTTCAAGCTGAGCTGCTACCGCGGAGTCCCGATGGTGCTGATCTGGGTGGCGCTTGTGCTGGGCATCTATGCCTACATTACGAATAAAACTGCAATCGGACGCCATCTGTATGCTGTCGGCGGCAATGAGAAGGCAACGGCACTCTCCGGCGTCAAGACCCGCAATGTGTACTGGTTTGCCTATGCAAATATCGGCCTGCTGGCCGGTCTGGCCGGCATCCTAACGGCCGGACGTGCAAAGGGCATTGACCCGGTGTACGGTGAAGGCTATGAAATGGACGCTATAGCATCATGCTTTATCGGCGGTGCTTCGGCATACGGTGGCACAGGCAAGGTTTCAGGCATGATTGTCGGTGCCACGCTTATGGGCGTCATTAATAAAGGTATGATCATCGTCGGTGTGGATGCCAACTATCAGAAGGTGGTCAAAGGCATCGTGCTGCTGATAGCTGTCATGTTTGACGTGCTGTCCAAGCGGCAGAAGCGATAACGCAGCGAGGAGGATAATATGATGGAAAACAAATCAATTCTTGCCACGCTGAAAAAAAACGCGATGCTCATCATCCTTGTTCTTGTTTATCTGTTCTTCCTGATCCTGACCAAAGGCAGTATTTTTAATCCGTCGAGCTTCACGGAACTGATTAACCAGAACGCCTATGTATTTATTCTTGGCTGCGGCATGCTGATGTGTATGCTGACAGGTGGCAACATCGATCTGAGCGTCGGCGCTTTCGTATGTCTCCTGGGTGCTTTTGGCGGTGTGTTTATGATCGTCCAGGGCCTTGGGACAGGTATTTCTATTCTGCTGATGCTGCTGATCGGTGTTGTATACGGTGTTTTCCTGGGATTTCTGATCGCCTATATCCGTATTCCGCCCTGGATTGCCACTTTGTCCGGATATCTGGCTTTCCGCGGTCTCGGAACATCGATTCTTTCCAAGAATTCCAAAACAGGATCTCTGGCACCGTTTCCGGTCAGTTTCCAGAATCTTTTCTATGGCCGTGTGTTCCCATCGGAAAAGGGTGTATTCAACTGGGCCTGCTTTATCTTTGGCTTAGCGGCAGCTGCCATTGTAATACTGGCTGTCTTTATGACCAGAAGCAGCAGACTGAAAAAAGGGTATGAAGCGGATACTGTCCGTGCTGCTGCTCTCAAAAGCGGGCTCGGCGCAGCGGCCATCCTTCTGGTGACAAGCAGGCTTGCAATGGACGGCGGTATCCCGACGACGCTGCTGTGGGTTGCAGGCATCATCCTGATCTACAGCTTCATTACAAGCAAAACCACCATCGGCCGCCATTTCTATGTGGTGGGCGGTAATATGGAAGCAGCCCGCCTTTCCGGCGTGAATACCCGCAGAATCATGTTCCTGGCTTATCTGAACATGGCAGTTCTGTCGGCGATTGCAACCTTTACGGTTGTTGCCCGTTCCCAGTCGGCCTATGCCGACCTGGGCAAGAACTTCGAGATGGATGCGATTTCCGCCTGCGTGGTGGGCGGCGTGTCCGCCAGCGGCGGTGCCGGCTCGGTTCTGGGCATGGTAATCGGTGCAACGCTCATCGGAATTATTAACCTGGGTATGAGCCTGATCAGCCTGGATGCGAACTATCAGCGCGTGGTTAAAGGCTTTGTGTTGCTTGCCGCCGTGGTATTTGATATTCTGTCGAAGAAAAAGAACAGATAAGAAGATCAGACATCTGAATCCCCCGTGACAGTTGTTGCGGGGGCATATAATGTAAGGAGAAAACGTATGTATTATATAGGCATTGATCTTGGTACATCTGCTGTCAAACTGCTGCTGATGGATGGGGAAGGAAAGATCCTCAATGTGGTTTCAAGAGCGTATCCGCTGATGTTTCCGCACCCCGGCTGGTCGGAGCAGGATCCGGATGCCTGGATAAGAGAGACCTGGAAAGGCATTGCCGGACTTACAAAAGGATATGACAAATCACAGATTGCCGGCATCGGAGCCGGCGGACAGATGCACGGCCTGGTTGTGCTGGATGAGAATGATCAGGTGATCCGTCCGGCGATCCTCTGGAATGACGGCAGAACCTCTGCCGAAGTTGATTTCCTTAACAACACAATCGGCAAGGAAACTATATCGGAATGCACTGCTAATATTGCTTTTGCAGGCTTCACAGCGCCGAAGCTGCTGTGGATGAGCAAAAACGAACCGGAAAACTTCGCCAGAATCAGGAAGATCATGCTTCCGAAGGACTACGTGAACTATCGGCTTTCCGGTGTACACTGCACGGACTATTCCGATGCTTCCGGTATGCTGCTGCTGGATGTGAAAAATAAGTGCTGGTCCAAAAAGATGATGGAGATCTGCGGCCTGAAAGAAGAACAGATGCCGAAGCTGTTTGAAAGCTATGAACCGGTCGGTACGATTCTGCCGGAAGTTGCTTCGGAACTCGGCCTTTCGGAGAAGGTTGTGATTGCAGCAGGCGCTGGAGACAATGCTGCTGCTGCCGTCGGAACAGGAACGGTCGGCAACGGAGCCTGCAACATTTCGGTAGGCACATCCGGAACCATTTTCATCTCCAGCAAGAAGTTCGGTGTGGATGAGAAAAACGCCCTTCATTCCTTTGCACATGCAGATGGAAAGTACCATCTGATGGGCTGCATTCTGTCAGCTGCCTCCTGCAATAAATGGTGGATGGAAGAGATCCTTAAGACAGATAATTTTGAGGAGGAACAGAAAGAAATTAGCCCACTCAGACTTGGGAAAAACCATGTGTTCTTCCTGCCGTATCTGATGGGAGAGCGTTCTCCGATCAATGATACCAATGCCAGAGGTACTTTTATCGGGATGACAATGGACAACTCCCGTGCAGATATGACGCAGGCTGTGCTGGAAGGCGTTGCTTTTGCTATACGTGACTGTCTCGAAATTGCCCGTTCACAGGGAATCCGTATTGAAAGAAGCCGTATCTGTGGCGGCGGTGCAAAAAGCCCGCTGTGGAGAAAAATATTTGCCAATGTCTGCAACCTGGAGATCGAGTCTATCGCGGCTGAGGAAGGCCCCGGTTACGGCGGAGCAATGCTGGCAATGGTTGCCTGCGGAGAGTACCCGGATGTAAAGACAATTGCGGAAAAGTTTGTGAAGGTTACGAACGTAGAAAAACCCGATCCGGATCTAACAATGCTTTACGAAGCCCGTTACCAGCAGTTTAAGAATATCTATCCTGCAGTGAAAGAACTGTTTCCGACACTGCTTTAACAATCCATGGAAAAACTGAAAAAGCTGCTGGCAAAGCTTCCGGAAGCCGGAGGAGCACAGGGCTGGCTGATGGCCATCGTCGGAGGATATCTGATTTACATGGCTTTTCAGATGCTCCGAGATACACGGAGCGGGGTATCATCGATGTCAATGCCGACGACGGTTCTCCTCATGATCCTGATGATCCTGTGCGGACTGGCTGTGCTCGTCTACGGCGGAAGCGGCGTCTACAGAGAGTGGAAGAAGCAAAATACAACAGGTCTCCAAACGGAAGAAGACCGGGAAAGGAATAAAGAGGAATGAAAATCTTATCAGTCTATGACAAGGAATTTGCCGCCTACGGGCATGTGATTACGGGTTATGACCTGACAGAGCTGCTGGAAACGCTTGACAGGATCTCCCCGCTGCCCGCAGGAACAGAGTATGTCCCGTCCAACGAGGTTCTGGAAGCCCTGCCGGTCGCAAAGCTTTTCGCTGTCAATGAATACGGCGGGATGCCCATTCAGCTCGGCTGGTGTAACGGGCACAACACAAAACTGAACTGCCTGGAATATCACAGAGACAGTGAGGTCAACCTTGGCACTAAGGACTTTATACTCCTGCTTGCCAAGATCGATGATATTGAAGACGGAAAGCTTGACACCGCAAAGGTAAAGGCCTTTCTGTGCCCGGCCGGCGTACCGGTGGAGGTTTTTTCAACGTCTCTCCACTATGCTCCCTGCAGCGCTGCAAAGGGTGAGGGCTTCAAGGTGCTTGTCATTCTGCCGCGTGGAACGAACGGGCCGAAACCGGAAATGGCACCTCTTAACGAGGAAGACAAACTGCTCTGGGCATGCAATAAGTGGCTGCTGGCACACCCGGAGAGTAAAGAAGCCGCAAACGGAGCCGTTGCCGCTCTTACCGGCATCAACATTGATATAGAGCAGGATATTTAATTACTAATAAACGAAAGGATTAAGAAAAAACATGAAAAACATTCCAGAAGTAAAACTTGGCATCATTGCCGTCAGCAGAGACTGCTTCCCGATTGCCCTGTCCATCAGCCGCAGAGAAGCCATTGTCAAAGCTTTTGGCGAAGGGCTCTATGAGTGCAAGGTCACGGTAGAAAATGAAAAGGACATGCTCGCTGCGGTTGAGGATGTCAAGGCTGCGGGCTGCAATGCCCTGACGGTATTTCTCGGAAACTTCGGACCTGAGACGCCTGAGACACTGATTGCAAAATTCTTTGACGGACCGGTTATGTTCCTTGCTGCAGCAGAGGGTGACGGAGACCTGATCAACGGCCGCGGCGACGCATACTGCGGCATGCTCAACTGCTCCTACAACCTCGGCATGCGGCATCTGAGAGGCTTTATCCCTGAGTATCCTGTTGTGACGGCAGAAGAAGCCGCTGCAGAGATGCGCAAGTTCCTCCCCATTGCCCGTGCCATCATCGGCATTCAGAATCTGAAGATCATTACCTTCGGCCCCCGTCCGCAGGACTTCTTCGCCTGCAACGCACCCATCAAGGGGCTCTATGAGCTCGGCGTTGAGATTGAGGAGAACTCCGAGCTGGATCTGCTCGTTTCCTACAAGGCACACGCCGGCGATGCCCGTATCCCGGAAGTCTGCGAGGATATGAAGAACGAGATGGGCGAAGGCAAGTATTATCCGGAGCTCCTCGAGCGTATGGCTCAGTTCGAACTGACACTGCTTGACTGGGCGGAGCAGCATAAAGGTGCAAGAAAGTATGTGGCCTTTGCCGATAAGTGCTGGCCGGCCTTCCCGGAGCAGTTCGGCTTTGAGCCCTGCTATGTTAATTCCCGCCTTGCATCCCGCGGTATCCCTGTTTCATGCGAAGTGGATATCTACGGTGCCCTGAGCGAGTACATCGGAGCCTGCGTTTCGGAAGATGCCGTTACGCTGCTGGATATCAACAACTCCGTTCCTGCCAGCCTCTATGAGAAGGAGATCAAGGGCAAGTTCGACTACGTACTGACGGACACCTTCATGGGCTTCCACTGCGGCAATACGCCATCCTGCAAGATGTGCGCCGACCGCGCTGTGAAATATCAGCTGATCCAGCATCGTCTGCTTGAGCCGGAAGGAAGCGAACCCGACTTCACCCGCGGCACACTCGAGGGCGACATTGCGGCTTCCGACATTACCTTCTATCGTCTCCAGTGCGACAGCGAAGGCCAGGTACGTGCCTATATTGCCGAGGGCGAGGTATTGCCCGTGGCAACAGGCTCTTTCGGAGGAATCGGCGTCTTTGCTATTCATGAGATGGGCAGATTCTACCGCCATGTGCTCGTCCAGAAGCATTATCCGCATCACGGTGCCGTGGCCTTCGGTCATTTTGGCAGTGCGCTGTTTGAAGTATTCAAGTATTTCGGTGTGGCTGACATTGCCTACAACCAGCCGAAGTGCCTGCCGTACCCGACTGAGAATCCGTTCGCATGATGCACGAAGCCAAGTGGCAGCGGATTCAGTATATGCCGGGATACGGAATCGGCAGAGACGGACAGCGTGTAACCGGCAGTGAAAAACATATTGCTTTGTCCCGCCACGCGGCAGCGCAGGGCATGGTCCTTCTGAAAAATGAGGATCATGCCCTTCCTCTGCATCAGGGGCAGCGCATAGCTGTGTTTGGCAAGGCACAGGCGGATTACGTAAAGGGAGGCGGCGGAAGCGGTGATGTGACTGTCGCTTATGTCAGAAGTATCCTCCAGGGCCTGCAGATCAAGGAAGAGGAAGGGAAGGTAGAGCTTTTCAAACCACTTTCCTCGTACTATGAAGAAAATATTGCCCGGCAGCGCGCTGAGGGCAGAGCGCCAGGACTGACAATAGAACCGGAGCTTCCGCCGGAACTTCTTCGTGAAGCAAGAGCATTTACCGATACTGCTGTCATTACAATCTGCCGCTTTTCCGGCGAAGGCTGGGACCGTTCAGGCAAGCCTTTTGACGGGGATTTCTATCTCAGCCGGGAAGAAACAGCTATGACAGATGCGGTGCTGTCGGCATTTGACAAAGTCATCGTTGTGCTGAATGTCGGGGGAATGATTGATACATCCTGGTTTAAAGATAGAACAGAGATGAAAGCAGCTCTGCTTGCCTGGCAGGGCGGCATGGAGGGCGGGCTTGCCACCGCGGATATCCTCTGCGGGGATGAAAGACCATCCGGTCATCTGACGGATACTTTTGCCAGCAGCTTTGATGTTTATCCAAGCTCGGAACATTTTCATGATTCCGAGGATTATGTGGAATACACGGAAGACATCTACGTCGGCTACCGGTATTTTGAAACGGTACCTGGCGCTGCGGAAAAGGTCAGTTATCCGTTTGGTTTTGGCCTTACATATACAGAATTTTCCCTCACGGAACTTGCCCTGCTTCCGGAAGACGGCGGGCTGTCATTCCACGGAGTTGTAACCAATACTGGCAGCGTACCCGGAAGGCAGGTTGTACAGCTGTACTGTGAAGCGCCGCAGGGCAAACTCGGGAAAGCAAAGAGAGTTCTGGTCGGTTTTCAGAAAACAGCGGAACTGCAGCCGGGAGAGAAGGAAGAGCTTGCTTTCAGCGTTTCCCCTTACAGCTTTGCAAGCTACGATGATGAAGGGCTGATCCAAAAGTCGGCTTACGTGCTGGAAAAGGGAAGCTACCGCTTTCATGCGGGCTTCAATGTGCGCGATACACAGGAGCTTGCTTTTCACTGGGAAGTACCGGAAGATAACGTTGTGGAGAAGCTCAGCGAAAAATGTGCTCCCAAACAGCTTCACAGCAGAATGCTGGCGGACGGGTCCTTTAAACCGGTTGCGGCGGACGACAGCTTCCCGCGGCCGGATGATGACCTGAAAATCCTGCCCTATGACGGGCAGGCTCCGGAAGAAACCACCTGGCCGGTGGAATACTGCGTGTGGGCGGAACCGGAAGGCACCTTCCTGACAGATGTTTACAACGGGAAGCTTTCACTGGATGCCTTTACGGAACTACTGACGGACGAGATGAAGATTCATCTTCTGGGAGGGCAGCCGAACCGGGGACCGGCCAACACCTTCGGTTTCGGCAATATTCCGAAGTTCGGCATCCCCAATGCCATGACGGCTGACGGGCCGGCAGGACTGCGCTTTCAGGAATGCACCGGCGTCAAAACAACCGCTTTTCCGGTTGCCTGTCTGCTCGCTGCTTCCTGGGATCCGGAACTGATGGAGCAGGTAGCCTCTGCCGCTGCCGAAGAAGTTCACGAAAATGGTATCGGCACCTGGCTGGCACCGGCTATCAATATTCACCGCACACCTCTTTGCGGACGGAACTTTGAATACTACTCGGAAGATCCCTTCCTTGCCGGGAAAATGGCTGCTGCAGCTGTCAGAGGAATTCAGAAAAACGGTGTGGCAGCGTCTTTAAAGCATTTTGCCTGCAACAACAAAGAGACAAACCGCCGGGAATCGGATTCACGTTTAAGCGAGCGGGCACTGAGAGAAATCTATCTCAAGGCATTTGAAATCTGCGTGAAGGAAGCGCAACCGTGGACGATTATGAGCTCCTACAATATCGTAAACGGGGTTCGTGCCAGTGAAAACCGGGAACTGCTCACCGGCATTCTCCGCGGTGAATGGGGATTCGAAGGCCTTGTAACGACTGACTGGTATACCCACGGAGAACAGTACCGTGAAATCAATGCAGGGAACGACGTTAAAATGGGCCGGGGAATGAAGGAAGAGACGCTGAAGGCACTTGCCGACGGCCGCCTCAGCCGTGAAGCGCTGGAGATCAGCGTACGCCGTGTGCTGAAGCTGTTGCTGAAGCTTGCGTAAATCAGCCGGAAAGGAAAAAACGCTGCGGTGTACAAACACCGCAGCGAAAAATAATTCAGATCTGTGATCAGTCTGTTATCATGACAGACTGATTTTTTATGCCTGTCAGTTCCTCTGTCCGGCTGTCAGGTGCCCCGAAGCCGGCGTAGAGACGCCATTGTCCGCTGCCGGGGATCCTTTCTCCCTCTTCAGTTACGACAGTGAAAGCCGAGGCATTGACCGGAATCCGGAATTCAGCCTCCTCTCCGGCTTTCAGAGTTACTCTCCGGAATCCGCACAGAACGGGATTGGGAGGAGCAAGCGGAGAGAGCTCATCCTTGAGATAAAGCTCAATCACGTCCTCCGTGTCGAAGGATCCGTTGTTCCTTGCTGTGACTATTGCCTCAAAACGGTCTGATCGGACAGAAGTGACAACACATTTGCCGTATGTAAGGCCGAATCCGAAGGGATAGAGAGGAGTTCCGCTGTAATAGCGGTAGGTACGGTTGACCATGGAATAGTCTGTAAAAGCGGGCATCTCCTCCAGAGCTTCGTTTCGGTAAAAAGTCAGTGGCAGCTTGCCGGAGGGAGAGTGCAGGCCAAAGAGCAGCTCTGCTACGGCTCTTCCGCCTCTCGCACCGGGATACCAGGAGAGCAGAACGGCATCGGCATGCTCCTGCGCATAGGAGAGATCAATGGCACTTCCTGCCATGAGAATCACGACGGCAGGCTTCCCGACAGCAAGAACTTTTTCCATAAGAAGTCTCTGGGAAGCGGGAAGAAGCAGGTTATCCTTATCACCCGAGAAATAACTGTTCCCGGTGTCGCCTTCTTCCCCTTCGAGTGTTTCATCAAGCCCGAGGACGAGAACCACTGTGTCGCTGTTTTTTGCGACAGCTAATGCTTCCGCGATCCTGTCGTTCGGCTGTGCAAGCGGTTCCACGCGGTCTTCACTGAGTGCGCAGCCTTCCGAGTAGAGGACGCGGCATTTGTCCTGAACAAAATCCTGGATGCCTTCCAGTACGGTAATATACCGAGAAGAGGTACCGTGGTAATTGCCGATGAGCGGGACACGGCTGTTTGCATTCGGGCCGATCACGCCGATTATGCCACATCTGTCCGGATTCAGCGGAAGCAGTCCGCTGTTTTTCAGAAGCACACAGGATTTCAGCGAAGCTTCGTGTGCAAGCTCCAGATGTTCCGGACACTCGATGGCTGTGTAAGGAATACTGTTGTATCTGCTGTTTTCATTTCCGAGCGTACCGAGCAGATAACGGGTGGTGAAGAGCCGGACAGCGCAGCGGGTGATGTCCTCTTCGGTGATCATTCCGAGCGCATAGGCGTGCATGATATGCTGATAAGTACAGCCGCAGTTGAGATCACATCCGGCCTTCAGGGCTTTGGTAACAGATTCCGCTTCGTTTTCTGTGACATGATGATTCTCATGAAAATCCTGGATAGCCCAGCAGTCAGAGACAAAGTGCCCTTTGAAGCCCCATTCGCCGCGCAGCTTTCCCATCAGGAAGTTGCTTGCGCAGCAGGGTTCTCCGTTTATGCGGTTATAGGCGCCCATAACAGCTTCCACGTTTGCTCCGACAAGGGCCCGGAAAGCCGGAAGATAGGTTTCCTCCAGATCTTTTGGCGAAGCTACGGCATTGAAATGATGGCGCAGAGCTTCCGGGCCGCTGTGGACCGCAAAATGCTTGGCACAGGCGGCGGTTTTCAGCTCATCTCCGCTGTCGCCCTGCAGCCCGCGCACAAAGGCTTTACCCAGCCGGGCAGTCAGAAACGGATCTTCTCCGTAGGTCTCATGCCCGCGGCCCCAGCGCGGATCACGGAAGATATTGATATTGGGGGACCACATCGTCAGCCCATGGTAAATGTCCCGGTCTCCTTCTGCAGACAGGGCATTGTATTTTGCCCTTGCCTCTGTGGAGATTGCATCCGCTATTTTCTGGAGAAATTCCTCATCAAACATGGCGGCAAGACCGATAGCCTGCGGAAAGCTGGTTGCGGTTCCTCCGCGCGCCAGCCCGTGCAGAGCCTCATTCCACCAGTTGTATTCCGGAATGCCGAGGCGGTCGATTGCCGGGGAGTCAAAACGGAGCTGGCTGGCCTTTTCGTCGACCGTCATCTGTGAGACGAGCTCTTCCGCTTTTCTTTTTGCTTCTTCTCTGTTCATATGAGCTTTAGCCTTTGACAGCGCCGGCGATAAAGCTTTCCTGAATCCGCTTGCTCAGGAAGATATATACAATCAGCGTCGGAATTGTTGCAAGAGACAACGCTGCCCCGATTGGCCCCCAGTCTGTCGTATATTGTCCGGAAAGAGACTGCACACCGACAGGGAGCGTTCTCCATTTATCGGAGTTCACAAAGATATTGGCAAACATCAGCTCGTTCCAGCACTGCAGGAATGTGTAGATGCCGACGGTTGAAACAGCCGGCGTCATCAGCGGAGCAATTACACGGAAGAAAGTACCCCATACGCCGCAGCCGTCGAGGAAGGCAGCCTCATCCAGATCATAGGGAATATCACCCATGAATCCGGTGCAGACCAGGATTCCCATTGCCAGCGAGAAAGCGGAATACGGAATAATCAGTGCCCAGAGAGTATCCAGCAGTTTGATCTTAGCCAGGGTGGTATACAGGGGAACAATAGAGGCGTGGATTGGGATAGTCAGACCGAGCATGAAGAAGCTGTTCATGCGCTTTTTTCCCTTCCAGCGCAGACGCGTCATAGCATAGGTTGCCATAACGGAAGCAACCAGCGTAATAATGATTGTCGCCACAGCGACGATTAAGCTGTTCAGGAAATACCTGGGCATATTGCCGGTATTCAGTGCCTTGGTATAGTTTCCCCAGACCCATTCACGCGGCAGGCCGACGACGTTTTCACCGAAAATTTCGGAATTCGTTTTAAGGGAGAAGGTCAGCATCCAGTATACGGGGAAAAGGCTGACCAAAGCCCAGAAGATCAGAATGGCGTAAACGACAATCTTTCGCCAGTCGCGCTGTTTCCTTTCGATGGTATCATTCATCTTACTTTTCCTCCTTAAAGAGCATGTTGATCAGCAGGGCAAAGAAGAAGCACAGAATGATCAGCATGACAGCGATTGTTGACCCCATACCGTAGCGGTTTCGCAGGAAAAGCAGATTGATCATCAGGGTGCTCGGTACTTCGGTTGTATGGCTTGGGCCGCCATTAGTCAGCACGTAAATCAGATCGAAGGATTTCAGAGAGCCTGTCACTGCAAATATCACGCTGACGCGCAGAATCGGCCGGATATAAGGAATGATAATATAGCGGCTGACCTGCGCAGGGGTACAGCCGTCCAGCATGGCAGCTTCCGTCAGTTCAACGGGCACACCACGGACACCAGCATACATCAGCAGCATATGATAGCCCACGTATTGCCAGAGAATCGGGACAAAGGCAGCCCCCAGGGCTGTCTTCTTATTTCCGAGCCATATCTGTGTCCACTTCTCCAGCCCGACAGACCGGAGAAAGACATTTAATACACCGTAGTCAGGATTGTAAATTTTCAGCCACAGCTGTCCGATAACAACGGTGGAAATCAGAACAGGCATAAAGAAAATGGAAAGCAGAGCGGTTCTGCCTTTGATCGGGCGGGAGAGCCTCAGAGCCAGCCACAACGCAAAGGGAAGCTGAATGCAGCAGGACAGCAGAGCCAGCAGCATAACATTCTTCAGTGCACGCCCGATATTGATGGATTTGCTGGTAAAGAGCTCAATGTAATTCTTGATGCCGATGTATTCCGGCGTAGTGAACCCGTTCCATTCCGTGAAGCTGTACGCAAGAGACATGACAATCGGCGCAATCAGAACACCGATAAAAAGAATCAGCGCCGGAAGAAGGAACAGAAAGATATTCAGCTTGTAGCGTAGTGGTTTATTCATCGTCCGTAACTCCTCTTAGGGTAAGAATGGGGAAGGTTCCCCGGGGATAAACCCGTCAGGAACCGTCCCCATCAAAATGTTGTTTTGAAAGACTCCGGGCGTTAATTATTTATTCAGCTCAGCATCCAGACCTTCAACATATTCGGTCGGGGTGACATCGCCAGCATAAGCCTGCTCGATATAGTCGAGGTAGGTGTTGGCAGCGTCAGCACTGAGGAAGTTGTCGCCGAAGAGAACCATGTCTTCTGCCTTGGAAGCCATATCGGCAGCAGCCTGGATCAGCTCATTGACTTCAGCGTTCGGATCAGCAGCCCAGCAGGGGAGGTTTGCACCGCTCTTGTAGTCTGCATCGGACATGAACTTGGCAAGCTCAAATGCTGCTTCTACTGCGAGCTCCTTGTTCTGGCTGCTCTCGGTAACAGCGAGGGTGTTGTTCGGTCCGCCGATCATCATGTAGAGGGAAGCATTCTCAGGATCGAGAACAGGGAAGGTACCGGCTTTCACGTTGAACTGCGCCTGTTCGCCGATGTCCTTGTTGTTCCAGGAACCATTCTGATAGAAAGCATACTTGCCGGCGATGAAGTTGTTCTTTACTTCGTCATTGCCGAGTGCGGGAGCACTGGGATCAAAGTACTCATTTTCAACCATGCTCTGGAAAGCTTCGATAGCCTTGATGTAACCGGCATCGTTCCAGGGAGATACGCCGTTGTAGATATCGCGGAGTTTTGCACCGCCGACAGACTTGATGACCAGCGGCTCAACATACTCGGACAGGCACCAGAGTTCCTTGCCGGAAACGCCGAACGGGATAATGCCGGCGGCCTTCAGAGCGTCGCAGCAGGCGATCATGTCTTCGTAGGTTGCAGGGATTTCTTCATAACCAACCTGAGCCAGCAGATCCATGTTGGCATAGAGGGTGATCAGAGACATGGTGTAGGGAACACCGTACATTTTGCCGTCATATGTGACGTTGACAGTCATGGCCTCGGGGAGCTCATCTTTGTAGCTCTCGTACTCTTTATCTACGCAGTAGACACGGCCGGCATTGACAAACTCACCAAGGAAGCCCATGCCCCAGGTGAAGAAGATGTCGGGCAGGCCTTCGCCGGAAGACATAGCAGCCTTGATCTTGGTCTTGTAGGCTTCGTTTGCGGTTGTGACATGCTCAATCTTGACACCGGGATGTGCAGCTTCGAATGCTGCGATGGCATCCACAAATGCCTGGTGGCTGGAGTCACTCTCAGTGGCGATGGACCACAGAGTCAGGGTAACATCGTCTGCGGAAGCGCTGATTGCACAGAGGGAAAATACCATGCAAAGAGCAAGTACTAATGCGAAGATTTTCTTCATTTTTGGAATCTCCTCCTATAAAAATTTGTGATCTTTATAATATTGCGGCATTTGCCGCCAATCACACAAGCTGACTGACCGATTCTCCCGGCAGCAGTTCGCCGGGGACGATGATCCTGTCCAGAAGAGCGGTCTTGGGGTGTTCAATAAGTTCAATAAGCTTTTTTGCTGCTTCCTTTCCGAGCCTGTCGGTATCCTGGTGCAGCGTCGTGATTTTCGGGCTCATCAGCTGGGACATGAGGATTCCGTCATACCCGATGACTGAGATATCCTCCGGAACCTGCAGCCCTCTCTCCAGAATTGCGCGGACACCGCCCGAAAGGGAAAAGTCGTCAGGGAAAAGAATACAGGTCGGCCTGTCGGCCAAATCCAGAAGCTTTGAAGTTACCTGATAGCAGACGTCCGGCTCATAATACTCGCCTTCTGCCATATACACATCGGGAACCTTGATTCCGTTTTCCTCGCAGGCACGGAAAAACCCAATTTTCCGGTTTTCTGTCACAGCTGTCGGTTCGCCGTAAATGTAGGCAAGCTTTCTGTGCCCCTTGGAACAGGCATAGCGGACAAGCGCTTCCATACCGGCAATGTTGTCGGAAAGGACCGAAGCCCTGCCGTTAAAAATATGATCGATCGTAACGACAGGCAGTGAGGAATTGACGATTTCAACAATCTGACTGTTGTAAAAGTCCACACAGGCAAGCAGTACGCCGTCCACACCGCGGTAAAGACAATGCTGGAGATAGGTTGCCGGTTTTCCGCCGATGTTGTGGTTGTTGATAAACGTGATATCGTAACCCTCGAGCTCGGCCTCTACTTTGAAGCTGTTGAGCAGTGCGGCAAAAAATTCATGCGTCAGGCCTCTGCTTCCTTCATCAATGAAGAGAACGCCAAGATTGTAGGTGCGGTTCGTTTTCAGCGCACGGGCGGCGGAATTGATGAAATATCCGAGCTCATCCGCTGTTGCCCGGATCCTGTTCCGGGTTTCTTCCCCGATGTCCGGCTGATCATTCAGAGCCTTGCTGACTGTAGCAACAGAAACACCACAAACGTTAGCGATGTCTTTCAGGGATACCATCGCTCAGCTTAGCTCCTTTCAACGTAATCGTTTTCGTAACCTAAAGATACTATATTTCCCAAAAAATCGCAAGAGAAAATCCGCTGGTTTCAAGAAATTTAGCATTATTGTACAAAAAACAAGGGGAGAAATTTGTGCAATATGGACAGGCAACACAGAAAGATAGGAAAATCTTTTTCACAACGAAAACAAAGCGAAAATAATTTCCGAAATAAGTGTCAATTTACCTGTTTTTACTGTTCGAAATCGATTAAGACAGATTGACGAACGTCCTCTTATCTGCTACAATACGGAATAAATTAAAAGAGAACGGAGGCCCGCCGCTTATGAAGTTCGGATATTTTGATGACAAAAAGCGCGAATATATTATTAAGACGCCAAAAACGCCTCTTCCCTGGATTAACTATCTCGGCAGCGAGGATTTTTTTACGCTTGTCTCCAATACGGCTGGCGGCTACAGCTTTTATAAGGATGCGCGCCTGCGCCGCATTACCCGCTACCGCTATAATGCCAGCCCGCTGGATCAGGACGGCTTCCATATTTACCTGAAAGCGGCAGGCGAGGTCTGGAATATCGCCTGGCAGCCTGTGCAGACTGACGTCAATTCCTATTGCTGCCGCCACGGGCTGGGCTATACGGTTTTTGAAAGCGAAAAGAAGGGCATTCTGGCTACACAGGAGATGCTGGTGCCGCGCGGTGAAGCCTGTCTGCTCTGCCGGGTAACAGTTGCCAACGTCGGGGAAGAGAAAAAGAAAGTTGATGTTTTCCCCTATACCGAATTCTGCCTTTGGGACGCCATGGATGACGCTTCCAATTTCCAGCGCAATTTTTCTACCGGTGAAGTGGAAGTCACTGCCGATACCATCTACCATAAAACGGAATACCGCGAGCGGCGTGATCACTATGCATTTCTGTGGGCAAACCGCACTCCGGATGCCTTCGACACGGCGAGAGATGCTTTTATCGGCATCTACGGCAGCCCGGCAAAGCCTGCGGCAGTTTTCGGCAGCGGTTGCACGGGCAGCATAGCCCACGGGTGGGCACCGGTCGGTGCGATGCAATTCTCCCTGGATCTTCTCCCCGGACAGGCAGAGAGCATCATCCTGATGCTCGGTTATATTGAGAATCCGGAAGATGAGAAATGGGAAAGCAGCGGGGTCATCAACAAGGAACGTGCCGTTGCCATGCAGCAGCGCTATGACAGCGACAAAAAATTCTTCGCAGCAAGGGAAGAGCTGGCGGACTTCTGGAGCAGTCTGCTCTCCAACTTTACGCTTTCCTGCGAGGACGAGCACGTCAGCCGGATGGTCAATATCTGGAATCAGTACCAGTGCATGGTGACGTTCAACATGAGCCGCAGTGCCAGTTACTTTGAAAGCGGCATGGGACGGGGAATGGGATTCCGGGATTCCTGTCAGGATTTGCTCGGTTTTGTGCATATGATTCCAGAGCGGGCGAGAGAGAGAATTCTGGATATTGCAGCCACACAGTTCCCGGACGGCAGTGCCTACCATCAGTACCAGCCACTGACAAAAAAAGGCAATATGGCGGTCGGCAGCGGCTTTAACGATGATCCGCTCTGGCTCATTGCCGGCACGGATGCCTACATCCGGGAAACGGGGGACTACTCCATTCTCGATGAACAGGTAGCGTTTGACTGTGATGCATCACTGGCGCAGCCGCTGATGGAGCATCTCCGCCGCAGCTTCAACTACACGGTCGAGCATCTGGGACCTCATCAGCTCCCGCTGATCGGCCGGGCTGACTGGAATGACTGCCTCAATCTCAACTGCTTCTCCGAACACCCGGGCGAAAGCTTCCAGGTGACAGGACCGAGCGAGGGCCCCGTTGCCGAGAGTGTGTTCATAGCCGGCATGTTTGTGAAATACGGCCGCGCCTATGCGGAACTTTGCAGCCATCTTGGCCTGATTGAAGAAGCGGAAGCCTCCCTCGCCCATGTGGAAAAGATGGAGAAAACTGTGCTGGATGCCGGCTGGGACGGCGAGTGGTTCCGCCGCGCATATGATGCCTTCGGTCAGCCTGTCGGCAGCAAGGAGTGCGAAGAGGGAAAGATTTTCATCGAGCCGCAGGGCATGTGCGTCATGGCTGGTATCGGCAAGGAGAGCGGAGAAGCCGAGAAAGCCATGCAGAGCGTGAAAGAGCATCTGGATACCAAGTACGGCATTGTGCTTCTGCAGCCCGCCTATACGAAGTATTATCTGAACCTGGGCGAGATCTCCAGCTATCCTCCCGGATACAAGGAGAATGCCGGCATTTTCTGCCACAACAATCCGTGGATTGTCTGCGCAGAAGCGGTTCTGGGGCACGGCAACCGGGCCTTTGAAGTTTACCGCCGGACCTGCCCGTCTTACCTGGAGGACATCAGTGAAATCCACCGCACAGAACCGTATGTC
>JAEEGF010621857.1_pt1 | contig 21385 bp, 18 predicted proteins | sample 9134171 | NCBI WGS metagenome assembly JAEEGF01 (sample SAMN16246542, study PRJNA631951) | gut metagenome | biome: gut microbiome; feature: rumen; material: AP-attached | host: Bos | place: Iran: Karaj | collected 2018-10 | reverse complement strand
ATCCGACTGTTGTATTTCCGTGTAAGATGATTCTTCCGCTGTCAGGTCTTACCAGGCCCTTAACAACTTTAAATAACGTAGATTTCCCGGCGCCGTTCCCGCCGATGAAAGCTATCTTGTCTCCTTGATTAACGGAGAAGCTTATCTCGTCGAGAACCCGCCGGGTCTCAAAACTTACTGATATACTGTCGACACTTAATACCGGCATCAGGAAAGATTACTTGGCAGTAATATATCCTTTCTTCGTAAGAAGTTCAGCCGTGAGCATTCCGCCGCCTGCAGCACCTCTCAACGTATTATGCGACAGACATGCGAACTTATAGTCGAAGATGTTATCCTCACGAAGTCTTGCTACGCTTACGCCCATTCCGTTACCGAACATAGCATCAAGCTTAGGCTGAGGTCTGTTGTCCTCTTCAAGATACTGGAGGAAGTGCTCGGGAGCGGAAGGAAGCTCAAGCTTCTGTGCCTCTCCGACAAACTCGTTCCATGCCTTGATCATGTCTTCCTTGGAAGGCTTGTTCTTAAAGCTTACTGATACAGCAGCCGTGTGACCCTCCTGAACGGCTACACGATAGCACTGAGCGGAGATAACAGGCTCCTTAGCAAGCTCGATGTGATCACCTGCAAACTTACCCCAAACCTTAAGGGGCTCCTTCTCGGACTTCTCTTCCTCACCACCGATGTAAGGAATGAGGTTGCCTACCATCTCAGGCCAGATATCGAATGTCTTACCTGCACCGGAGATAGCCTGGTATGTGCATACGGAGATCTTCTCGATACCGTAAGAAAGAAGAGGCGTAAGAGCCGGAACATAACTCTGGATAGAGCAGTTAGGCTTAACAGCTACAAATCCTCTCTTTGTTCCAAGTCTCTTTCTCTGAGCATCGATCAAAGCTGCGTGATCTGCATTGATCTCAGGAATGATCATAGGAACATCCTCTGTCCATCTGTTTGCAGAGTTGTTAGAGATTACAGGACACTCGAGCTTAGCAATCTTCTCCTCAAGAGCTCTGATCTCATCCTTCTTCATATCAACTGCACAGAAAGTAAAGTCAATCTGGTCAACGTATGACTCGATGTCATCCGTTCCGTATACAACAAGCTTCTTTGCATATTCAGGCATGGGTCTGTCGATCTTCCATCTGCCCTCTACTGCCTCTTCGTAAGTCTTGCCGGCAGAACGGGGTGATGCACATAAAGCAACACACTCGAACCAGGGATGGTTCTCAAGAAGACTGATAAATCTCTGTCCTACATAACCCGTAGCGCCAATGACGCCGACTCTTAATTTCTGTTCCATTTTTCTACTCCTGTTATTATCAAATGTCCTTGTGTCGCGGACACTTGTCTTTGTTGTGCACACAATACTAACACAACGGTATTAAGGGTGCAATAGTTAAAATAACAATATCAAGCCGCAAATTCTGCGTCTGAATTCTGCAATTCAAACACATACCATGCAGAATCGGTCTTATAAACGATGATATAGACGTCTGTAGTCATCCTGCTGCCCTCTTCATCATTGAAATTCAAACGAAGCTTAACGATCTGGGCGGCCTGAATCTGATCCTCCGTCGTATGGTGAAGGACAGCGATATCACTCTGGAGAGCAGGAAAATCATAATTGTATTCTTCTGAATAATCGTTATAACCAGAGAGCGAAGCGCCTACATACGTCCATGCAGGATCCATATAGGAAGTGTACTCTTCGAAGACTTCGCTCATGTCTACAGTCTCACCATCATCATTCTCATAAAGCTTGAAAGAATCCGGATAGCAGGCACAGAAGAGTTCCTCATCACCTGTGAATATAGACTGGAAGAAACCTTCTGCTACGTTAACTGAAGACTGATTAACGTTATTGATAGTTACAAACTCATCAACTTTGCTGCCGCAAGCAGTAAACGAAGCTACGCAGATGGCAGCTGTCAGGATAATACTAACTGTCTTCTTTATCATTCTTATTTGTCATCCTTTCGACGTAATCAAGATACTCAACAATCTTTTTCTCATAACCTATCGTTGTAGGTTCGTAATACTTTCTGTCCTTCACGGCATCAGGCATATACTGCTGCTTTGTAACATGACCCGGGAAGTCGTGAGGATACTTATATCCTACTGCGTATCCTAAATCCTCCATCCCCTTTGCAGGAGCATTGCGAAGATGCATGGGAACAGAACCCGTATCACCTTCCCTAACCTCAGCCAAAGCCTTGTCTATAGCAAGATAAGCTGCATTTGACTTGGGAGAAGTCGCAACAGTTATACACGCTTCAGCAAGAGGAATCCTTGCCTCGGGCATACCTACCGCTGCTACAGCCTGATATGCAGCACTTGCAACCAGCAAAGCATTAGGATTAGCAAGGCCAACGTCCTCTGCAGCGCATATCAGAATCCTTCTTGCAAGGAACTCAATATCCTCACCGCCTGCAAGAGCACGTGCCAGATAGAGTATGGCCGCATCAGGATCGGAGCCTCTCATGGACTTTATCATCGCACTGATATTGTCGTAATGGCTCTCGCCGTCCTTATCGAAAAGCACAGTCCTGTTCTGCATACAGTCACTTACAACTTCATCTGTAATGACTATAGCGCCGTCCTTATCCGGAGGTGTTGTTATGACTGCAAGTTCAAACGCCTTCAGGCTGTTACGGGCATCGCCGCCGGCGAGACCCGCTATCTTGGACAAAGTGTCGTCACTGACCTTAACGTCAAGAAGTCCGTAACCTCTCTCCTTGTCCTGAAGAGCACGCTTAAGGATATTTACGATATTCTCATCTGTAAGAGGCTGCAGCTGCAACACCGTTGATCTGGAGACCAGAGCCTTGTTGACTTCAAAGAAAGGATTCTCTGTAGTAGCTCCGACAAGAATGATGGTTCCGTCTTCAACGAACGGAAGCAGTGCGTCCTGCTGTAGCTTATTAAAACGATGGATCTCATCGATGAACAGAACCGTCTTACGTCCCTCTGATAGGATCGGATTCTTGGCATCCTCGATAACGCTCTTAATGTCAGATACGCCCGAAGTTACCGCATTGATAGAACGGAACTTCGATGTAGTACAGTTGGCGATAACTCTCGCCAAAGCGGTTTTACCTGTTCCCGGAGGGCCAAAAAGGATGACCGAGGACAGACGGTCTGCCTCGATCATCCTTCTTAAAAGCTTTCCTTTGCCGACGATGTGCTCCTGTCCCTCGTATTCATCGAGGTTTCTGGGAGCCATTCTAAAGGCGAGCGGCTGTCTTGAAAGTTCTTCCTCTGGCATCAGTTGAAATCGGGATACAGAGGATACTTCTCTGTGAGCTTAGCTACACGAGCGATAACCTCATCCTTCTTATTCTCGTAATCAAAGATGCAAAGGCTGATAAGATCAGCGATCTCAACCATGTCGTCTTCCTTCATGCCTCTTGTTGTAACTGCAGGAGTACCGATACGAACACCGGATGTTACGAAAGGCTTCTCAGGATCGAACGGGATTGTGTTCTTATTAGCTGTGATATTGCAGTCATCAAGACGAAGCTGGAGCTCCTTACCTGTGATGCCTGTACCTCTAAGGTCAATGAGCATGAGGTGGTTATCTGTACCGCCGGAAACGAGGTTAACGTTTCTTGCAAGAAGAGCCTCGCTCAAAGCCTTAGCGTTCTTAACGATCTGGTTAGCATACTCTCTGAATTCAGGAGAAAGTGCTTCCTTGAATGCAACTGCCTTAGCAGCGATGATGTGCATGAGAGGTCCGCCCTGCTGTCCGGGGAATACGGAAGAGTTGATCTTCTTAGCAAGAGCCTCATCGTTTGTGAGGATAATACCGCCACGAGGTCCTCTCAATGTCTTATGTGTTGTTGTTGTAACGATATGTGCATAAGGAACCGGATTCGGGTGAAGACCAGCAGCAACAAGACCTGCGATGTGAGCCATATCTACGAAGAGGTATGCACCTACTTCGTCAGCGATCTCACGGAACTTCTTGAAGTCGATGATTCTGGGATAAGCAGAAGCACCTGCAACGATAACCTTCGGCTTGAACTCAAGAGCCTTCTGTCTAACTTCCTCGTAATCAAGCTCACCTGTCTCCTTGTTTACCTGATAGAAATCAGACTCGTATGTTCTACCGGAAACATTAAGCTTCATACCGTGTGTGAGGTGACCGCCGTGTGAAAGATCCATACCGAGGATTCTGTCACCGGGCTCAAGGATAGCAAAGTATACTGCTGTATTAGCCTGTGCACCGGAGTGAGGCTGAACGTTAGCATATTCAGCGCCAAAGAGCTTCTTAGCTCTGTCGATAGCGAGCTGCTCAACGATATCTACATACTCGCATCCGCCGTAATATCTCTTTCCCGGATAACCCTCTGCATATTTATTTGTAAGAACAGAGCCTGCAGCCTCGAGAACAGCCTCAGAAACGATATTCTCAGAAGCGATGAGCTCGATCTTGTCTCTCTGTCTGCCTAATTCCTGCATTATAGCGGAATAGACTTCTGAATCCTCTGCTTTGATCTTGTCGTACATTTGTATTTCCTCCTGCAAATAATGTTATACGTAATTAGGTCCTACGCCCTCCGGCCTCAGTATGGCCAGATCCTCAGGCAACATCTCGATCTCATCTTCATCCCAGTCAGGCATCCTCGACATACACGATTCACATGAACACGGGAGCAAAGAGAAATAGTTGCCGCCAAAGTATGCATAGTTTATAAATTGTCTGGAATATCCGGTAAAGCCGTATGCATTGTAATAAACCATATGGCAATCATAGATATTCTCTTCGTAGAGTCTGTAAGCCACTACTATCGCCCATTCGGAGTCAAGAGATCTGGCACAATGGCACTGATGAGTCTCGCGGTTAACAACCTCGAACTGTCCGGGCCTTTGCAGTGTTGTAATGACAGATCTTGTCGGCCATCTTGAACAGGCCATTCTGTTAAAGACTGTCAGAGCAACAAAGACCTTATCAGTGATATTGTCATTGTTGTCAGCGCCTTCTCCTTCGATAACCCTTGCAAAGAAAGTAAAATCAGCCGTTGAAAGCCCGCATGCATATGCCTTAACTTCAGTAGGCATATAGTAGCGTTCAGCATCAGTTGCATCATTCCACATGATCTCGTATCTCTCGAAACGAGCATTGGCAAGTGACGGCTGTGCCATGATCATGATTACGGTAAGTGCCGTAATTATTGATACAAACTTCTTTAACAAATGCAATCTCCGTATAAGCGAAATACTACGGGATTTTACTATTTTTCTTATCTTAAATCAAACAACCATGTGCAGGATAAAGGCTGTAAGTGCTGTCAAAAGTGCAACTGCCGTGACAGACAGCCACATATGGTCCTTCATGAAGGGGACAAAGCTTAAGATAAACGTAATGATCAAAGCCCCTGCAAACAGATATACGGGCAAAAGGCCAAACCATACAGAACTCGAAGCAATCAGGAAAGTTGCCAGAATGAATAATGCGAGCGGAATCAGAGTAATAATGGCAGCTAATGTCAGTCTATATTTCATATCAGTTCTCATATCATCTGACCTCCAGACAATTCATAATGGCCACGATTACATCAGGACTCGAGAAGAAACTGTTGTGATCAATACCATTAACTGTGATAAAGTTCGCAGAACCGCTCGATACTGATGAGAACAAAGCTCTTGAAGATTCGATAGGGATAACCTCATCATCAACCGAAGCTATCATGGTTACCGGACATTCAACATCCTGTGCATATCTGTAAGCCGGAAGCTTGTAAGCAACGAGAAGCTTAAGCGGGCCATGGAAGATATTAAGGTAACTGTTGAACAGATCATAACCTGAATTGTAAGGTGCGAGCATAATCATGGAATCGATATCAACATCTTCCCTGGATGCAAGATACATAGCCGGTCCGTTACCGATTGAGTAAGACATCAATGTGATTCCGGATGTTGTATCCATTGAAGAAACTATCTCATAAGCCTGAACTGTAAAGTCCTGAAGCGAACTCTCATTAAGAGGACCTTCACTCAAGCCATATGTCGGATAATCAATGAAGACAAAATCATAGTATTCGTAGAGGAACGACAACTTCTCATTATCAAGAAGCTTGGCAACTTTGCCTGATGAATTCTCACCATTTCCTCCAAAGTACAGGATGACAGGTCTGGGTTCATTCTCAGGAACTGAAGTAGCAATTATCCTCCAGCCTGAAAGACCGTTGGAAGATATCTGCTCTACTCCGGCCTCGAGATCACAGAGATCCTCATACGAATCCTCATCAGAACTTCCCGGTAAAGTGATGCGCTTACCAACGTTATACATCATGTACGAACTGACTATAATGACAGACAGGACAACCAACAAAACATATATGGGAACCCTAATCTTCGAAGGTTTACCTTCCATAACAAATCCGACAATAAGTGCGATTCCGAAGATAACAGCTGACATTATCAGGACTGTTAAAGTGATGGTTCTGACAGCTTCAGACAGGATAAGGAACAAAAGGCTGCCGATCAAGGCGGCGATAACAGCACTTAACAGCGCAGTTTTTACTCTTTTACCAAAAGTCATAAGTATTCCTCCGGGAACATTAGACATATAAATATAATGTATCGGAAACACAATCCGTACTTTGAAATTATATAATTATCCTATGGCAAATTCAAAAAAGAGAAGAAAAAGAAAACTCAATGCCAGAGGAAAAGCCTTTCTGGCTTTATCGTGTCTGGCGATCATATTACTGGCTGTATTAATCATCAGTCTTGAATCCTGCAAACACAGAGAACCCGAGACGAGTGCCGAGGGTACTCTGACAACGTTATCAACTGACATTCAGGAAACGATCCCGACCGAGACAGAAGCACCAACACCAACTCCGCTTCCGACACTCGATCTTCTTGGAGGCATCTACAGCAACGAAGCAATTCTGATTGATGCCGAGACAGGTGCAGTAATCTCAGAGAAGAATCCTGACACACAGGCATATCCCGCTTCAGTAACTAAGATGATGACTCTGCTCATTGCTTGCGAGCAGCTTACGGATTACAACGAAGTTTATCCTCTGCCCCGTGAGATCTACGATACACTTTATTATCAGGATCTTTCCACAGCAGGCTTTGAATGTAATGAGCCTATTACCATTAACGATCTTTTATACGGACTTCAGCTTCGTTCAGGTGCTGAGTGCTGTCTCGGTCTTGCCAACAGAGTCGCAGGTTCAGAGTCTGCATTTGTTGAGATGATGAACAGCAGAGCAGAAGAACTCGGCATGACAAATACCCATTTTATGAACTGCACAGGAGAGCACGACGTTAACCATTATTCCACAGTTCGCGATATGGCTACCTTGCTCCGTGCAGGTCTTCAGAACGATAAGTTCAGAGAAGTATTCTCTACTTCTGTCTTCCAGACAACACCCACGGTCACACATCCGGGCGGACTTATCATTTACAGTACATTCTCACAGACGATGAATTCAATGGATTTTGAAGGCGGTACTTTTATCGGAGGTAAGACCGGATATACTTCAGAGGCCGGACAGTGCCTTGCAACAGCTGCAACGATTGACGGTCACGAATATATCTTTGTCACTTTCGGAGCATATCGTGCTGAAGGAGATACATCCTCTCACCTTCATACAGTTGATGCCATAAATACTTATGAAGCTCTTGCCGTAGAATTAAGTCAAATAGGCGGATAAAATATTGTTATCGGATAAATGTAGTAAATATTCATATCAACTCTTACTATTACTATCTCATTTTTGTTGTATTTATATCATCAATACAGATAACAGCGTATTTCTTATTATACTTTTGCTATTGAGTTTCATATCTGCCTTTATCAAAAGAGATAGAATTACAAAGCAAGATATAACACTTTCTAGAGTTGTATGTATTGCAATAAGTATAATTCTCTTCTCTTTCACCGGTAGCATACTCAGCAGTACGGCTCATTTAGTCCTATCATTATTATTATCAATCCCTGCATCCTTGACCGCTTTCGATTTTTGCAAAGTATTCGAAAAGCTATTTACAAGCAACAAAAGAAATACAGTTAGAATAATCGATAAATTAAGTCTTAAAGAGTATTTGATTTGCATTATTACTGCATTTTTTAGCATTACTTTAATGTCCACATCTTCACCTCTCTATCCGTTCAATATATGGGATGATACAAATGTATATTTCACAATGGGGCGCGTCGTTTTAGGAGGTATGGTTCCCTATAGAGATGTATATGAACAAAAAGGTCCCATCTGGTTTTTTATTCAAGCCCTCTGTGCTTTAATTTCAGATAATTCTTTCATTGGTGTATACATTTTAGAAACAGTTATGTGCTCATTATTCATTATCTTCTCATGGAAGATAACTAAACTCTTTATCAGTATCGAAGAGCATGAATACTATGTATTTGGAGTTATGATTCTGTCAGGCATAATTTATTCTTCAAATATGTTTCACCTAGGTGGAAGTACAGAAGAATTCGCCTTTCCCCTTCTTGCTATAGTTATGTATATTGCCCTGAAAGCACTAATTCAAGATAAGACACTCCCATCTGTAAAAGAAGCATTAATTGTAGGGCTAATAACCGGATCTTTATTCTGGATAAAGTTCACTTTATGTGCGTTTATCGTGGGCTTTGTTTTTTTCTTCTTTGTTTATGCAATCACCATCAAAAAAACCAGGGAGATCCTAAGACTAATCTGTACATTTCTAGTCGGCTTTATAATAGTTACTATCCCCATTCTCATATATTATGGAATCAATAGTGCTATTAATGACCTTATCAATGTTTACTTTATTGATAACATTGTTGTTCACAGCGGAATCAATACTACTGGTAACGATTATTTGCTAACTCTTATTCATAAACTCAAACTATTCACTGTTGGATTTGGAATTCTTTATAAACCGAATATTGCTTTGCTTTTCTTAATTCTAATTTCAGTAATACTCTTCTCCATATATAAGAAGAGAATTACTGTATATCTTCTTTTATCTTATTCGATTACTCACTTAGTATGCTTTATGAAAGACGGCGTGTTCATTTTCTATTATGGATTTCCTCTAGTTGTATTTTCATCATTAACACTAATTCCGATAACTTTAGCGCTTAAGATATTTTATGAAAGGCTTAAAACAAAGACTTCTATTGCTTCAATAGTGTTGCTATCAGCTGTTATCGTGTGTTTCATATCTTGTATCTTCAACAGCAAGAATACTACATTATTATGTAAACCTTACGAAGAAACACCTCAGTACATTTTTTCACAAGAGATTAATAAAACGGATAACCCCAGAATTTTGACTTATGATGTTATGGATTCTGGTTTTTTTACTGCAAGTGGCGCTTTGCCTTCTAATCGATTTTACTGCTCTCTAATAATTCTTAATTATCTTCCTGAAGCTCAACAAGAGCGCGATGGACTTATTGAAGATGGTTATTTTGATTATATAGTCGCTTACAGAGACGATTACGAGTGGAATAAATATGAAGTGATCTCAAGTGCTGAATACGCAATACCTTATCCAACTGGAAATACTTATTCACAGGTATATTATCTTTACAAAAGAAACGACTTGATCTGATAGCAGTGATTTCAAGAATTCCCAATGTCAACAAACATATAGACTAGATAACTACAGTCATCTGAGATATACGATGCGCAAATATACGATTAATACTACTTGTATACTAACCTGCATTCTAGCGGCAATACTTACTAGTTTTACGTTTGATCATTGCATTGAGCAAAAAACACTAATAATTATTACTATGTTAGCTGTACCTGTTTCTTTATCAATCAGGTTGCTCATTATATATGCCAAAGATAAATATGATACATTCATCAACAATAATAATGAACATATTAATACACATCTCACGCTAAAGGAGATGATTACGGGAGCTATCGTGTCAGTGATATCCATCACTTTCATGTCGACCTCTTCTCCTTTATATCCTTTCAATCTTTGGAATGATGCTGACCTGTTTCTTACGATGGGAAGAAGCATTAAGAACGGTCAGGTGCCTTACCGCGATCTGTATGAACAGAAAGGGCCATTACTGTACTTCATACATTCGTTGTGTGCTTTAATATCTGACAGAACATTCTTCGGTGTTTATATCCTCGAGTCAATAATGTGTTTCATCTTTATCATCTTCGCATGGAAGATTGTAAAGCTGTTCATAAAGGATGTTGAATCGACCGGAGCCATTATCCTGACGCTTCCCTTGTGTGCCATCATTTACTCGTCAAATATGTTCCACTTAGGAGACAGCACCGAAGAACTGACATTCCCACTTCTTACCATTGTTTTGTATTTTGCACTTAAAGCCCTTCGAACAGACAATACTTTACCCTCTTGGAAAGAGACACTAATAACAGGCGTTATCGGCGGTATTATTTTCTGGACCAAGTTCAATCTATGCGCCTTCATAGCAGGCTTTGCAGTCTTCTTCCTAATCTATTCGATAGTCATACATCAGATTAAAAAACTACTCAAATGTATCCTCGCGATGATTACCGGAGTCGCTGCTGTATCCTTACCTATTCTGATTTATTTCAAAGTCAATGATGCTCTTGAGGACCTGTTCACCGTTTATTTTTATAACAACATATTCCTGTATAACAGCATATCCGGTGGGATTCTACATAAACTGACACACTCGATTCCTACAGGATTCGGTCTTGTATTCAGGCATAATCACGGTCTTCTTGCTATTCTCATGCTCGCTTTAATTACATTCATAGTATTCAACAGAAGAACTGCCATATTCCTTCTAACAGTCTTCACAACAATGATGATTGGGGCGTTCAGCGGAAGCTTCGTTATCTTCTATTACGGCTTTATCTTTATGACATTTACCGCGATACTGCTGATACCCGCTACGTGTCTATATAACGACGCCATACAAAAACTTTCACAGAAACGAGCCCACACAGCTTTATCGATAGGAATCCTAATCTCCATCGTATCTTTAATCTTCTATTCCGGAAGCAAGAATCTAAGCCTCATCGGAAAGCCTTATGATGAGACACCTCAAGCCATATTCGCGACTGAGATAGAGAAAACTCCCAATGCCAGGATCCTTACCTATGATGTTATGGATATGGGCTTCTTTATCTCGAGCGGCAACGATCCTTCCAACAGGTATTTTTGTTATCTGAATATCGTGGATGAATTGCCTGATATACGCGAATCACAAGACAGTCTGATCAACGACGGGTATTTTGATTACATAATCACATATAACGACACATTCGAATGGGACGGTTATGAAGTCGTTATGCAATCGGAATACTCTATTCCCTATTCTAACGGGATAACATACGACTACGATTTCTATCTTTATAAGAAAATTTCTTAATCAGAGATTCTTCTATACAGGCAGTGTCTGTCGAGATAAGGAACCTTGGTAAAATCACAATAAGGATCTATATCCTCTGCAATTAACTCGTAGTTATCCCACTCATACTCATCACTATAGGTAACAATATAATCGAAGTAGCCTTCTGCTATCAGTCTCTCCTGCTCTTCAACAGCTTCCTCGTTGTTCTCGATGAAGTTCATCGTCGTAAAGAATCTGTTTGACGGGCTGACACCCGAAGCAAGATAAAAGCCTCCGTCGATGATGTCATAAGTCAGAATCTTCGGATCTTCAGTCTGATTGATAATATCTGCCAAAACATACTGCGACAGCTCTTCCTTGGGCACAAACATAAGATATGTATTCTTACACATAAACATCGAGCACAAAGTTATCACTGCGCACAAAGCTCCCAGTACTAACTGTATGAGCCTCTTGTTGTATGAGCGCTTCTTCATAAGCTTTTCTATTCCCTTCACAACCAGTATAAGTGCGAAAACAAAATAGAAGCTTAAGATGTAGCCGTAGTAGTAAGTATAAAAGGGCTGCGAGAAAACCGCCTTCAAGGATATCGCGAACGTTACCAGGAACAGTGTGATGACACTCTTGCGGTATTTCTTTTCGAAAAAGACAACACCAACTAAAGATAGAATCATAAGCACACAGTAATCAAGGTTGCTCATGCATGACTCCGCCAGAGCCATCACGGGAACTGCAAGGAAGCGTACTACGGGATTACCGAGAAGGCCCGGGTAAGATCCCCCTCCTATGTAGTTGAAGATATTGTTGTAGAAATATACTTCCCAAAGATATCCGAGTGCATGGTTAGCGCCGAAGTAAATGAATACCGGCAGCGATACTACAGCGAAGCCTGCAATGAAATATAAGATGTCCTTAAGAAGGAGCTTATATGCCTTATTCCTAACGGCTCTTACAATGAGTATCAGAATGAAGCCGAGAATGAAGCCAAGGAAGGTGTACTTTGTCCAGAAAAGCATGCCCGCTATAAGTCCGCAGACAAGCGAATCTTTTACACCCGGAAGAACCTTCTCCTCCTTAATCATCTTCAATGCTACATAAAGAACGACAGAAAGAAGCGGGAAACAGAACTCTTCAGTATTGCCGCCGAAGTTAAACATACCGATCGTATAAGTAATGCCCATAAGAACCGGAACGAGACCTATACAAACTCCAGGAGCCTTAGGAACAAACAGCTTAACTGTTTTCCAGCTGAAGATGGCAAATACAGAAGCCGCGATACACTCAAACAGCCACACGCCCGTAAAGCTTGTCTTCGATATCAAAGAAGCAACAGCGTACATAAGAAGGAATATGGGGCCTTTCTGCTCGTAAAGATCCATATAAGGCACCTGTCCCTCGAAGACACCTCTGCCAACAGTAAAATAGACATTTACGTCATCCCAGACATTAAGCGGATAGATAGGAGACGAAGCGGAGACTGCCGTCATAATGATAAACGCTGACATTACGAGAAACGCTATCTCAAGACCGGTCTTCTTCGATATCGTCATGTGGCACTCTCCATCGTATCGACAACGGTATTAACAATATTGTCGAACGTGTCTACAGCCCAGTTACGTGCATCTGAAGCAAGGCCGGAAGCCATATCGTCAGATACATATGAATTGGTTATAAACCCTGACTGTGAATTAACTATATCAACACGGATACTCTCGTTCTCAAAGCCTGCAAAAGATCCGTAGAACTTACCTATGGCAAAAAGCTTGCCCGACAAAGTCAATAACTCCGATTCAGACATGCTCGAATCGCAAGTCACAGAGAAAGCTGAATAATCGGCGTTATGTGTAATGGAGATAACCTGATCTTCGATGAGCATATTAAGAACAGTGTCATCATAGTAAGAGCTCATCTGAGAAAGAAGTTCATCTCTGTATTCAGACGCGATCGTAAGTGTTACGCTGCCGTCTTCGTGCTTCTCGGCAACCAGTCTTCCCTCAGAGTTCTGTACCAACTGCTCCAACTGCTCATCTGTGATGCTGTCACCGTAAGTAGGCGGAACACTGACAATAACAGATACATGTCCTTCTTCATCAGTAACTGTCTGGGATGAAGGAAAGACTTCAGTATCATCAGTTAATCCCGGAACACTAATACCTCTGTCACTAAAGAAGCCTGCGATCTGCGGCTTAAAGTGCCTGTAGCACATAACGCACAGGGCAATAACGACAACGAGTAGAATTATGCGCTTGATAAGTTTCATTATCACATTCCGTACAGTTCATCTGCTTCCGGCGGGGTCAGCTCAACGCTTTCACCGGATGTCTTATCTATCCTTATAAATCCTTCTTCCTTTTCAGTAAACCTGCCGATTACACAGGCCTGAACATTCTCTTTTGTAAGAGCCTCGAGTACCCTGTCAGGCTCCGGTGTAGCAATCAGCAGCGATCCTGATGATATGAGTCTGAAAGGATTTATATTAAGAGTATCACAAATCATCTGGGTTTCTTCTGTAATAGGTATAAGACGCTCATCAACAGTAATACCGAGACCAGATATATGCGCCATCTCATAGGCCGCGCCAAGAACGCCGCCTTCGGTAACATCATGCAAAAGGTCAGCTGCACAAAGTCTGTATCCCCTATCATTCTTCGCACCGGATGTACTGAACAGGTTACCTGTTATTACACCCTCAGGTACAACGGAGATCAAAGAGGAATACGAAGCTGCCTTGTCTAATAACTCAGAGGGAACAGAAGCAAGCTTGGAAGAATGCTCCTTAGCTGCAATATATGAGCCCTCGATGCCGCAAGTCTTTGTAAGTATGAGACTGTCTCCTGTTACTGCATGTCCAAGAGGAACGGGGTGATCCTTTCCTATAAGACCAAATGCTGTAGAGATAACAATAAAGGTATTAACAGATTCAGACACTTCTGTATGACCGCCGACAATATCGACGCCTATCTTCTTAGCCTCACGGGAAGCATCTTCTACAATCTTGCTAATGTCTTCAGGATTACAGGACGGCGGAGCGATAATGTCGATAAGAATACCTGTAGGTCTTACTCCGCACGCAGCTATATCATTGCAGGAGACGTGAACTGTTAACGTTCCCGACTCCATTCCGCCTGCAGTAACAGGATCGGAAGATATAACCATCATCTGTTCACCAAGATCGATCCAGGCACAGTCAGCGCCGATATCTGATCCGACGACAGTTGAAGATGAAAGCGCAGGTAGTCTGCTCAGTACAAGATCAGAAAGCTGCTCGTTTGTAAGCTTACCTATCTTCATATCTTAATGACCTCAAGGTTCTCCTCTACGCCCTGCTTTACCATAGCCTCAATATCGAGATTTTTCTCAGCTTCTTCAATATCGACATGCTTAGGATGTGTCTTAGGATGCTTAGCAACGAATATAGTGCAGCAATCCTCAAAAGGAAGAATAGAAGTCTCGAATGCTCCGATATCTCTGGAGATCCTTACCGTAGCTTCCTTATCCATACCGATAAGCGGTCTTAAGATCGGCATATCTACTACTTCGTTTGTTATGGATATAGCCTCAAGAGTCTGGCTTGCAACCTGACCTAAGCTCTCACCTGTAATGAGACACTTACAATCATTCTTCTTAGCGATCTGCTCAGCAATCTGAAGCATAACACGGCGCATAACGATAGTAAGCATGTCGTGAGGTGAATTCTTAACCATGTCGAGCTGAATCTTTGTAAAGTCGACAACATAAAGATTCATTCTTCCTGAAAATCTCGAGACAATCTTGGCAAGGTCAACAACCTTCTGCTTTGCCTGCTCAGATGTATACGGATAAGAGTGGAAGTATACAGCATCGATCGGCATACCTCTGCTCGCCATCATGTAGCCTGCTACAGGAGAATCAATACCACCTGAAAGCAGAAGCATGCCCTTACCTGCAGTACCTACAGGAAGACCTCTGTGACCCATCATCTTACCTGCATACACATAATTCTCTTCACGAACTTCAACATGAAGAATGAAGTCAGGATTATGTACATCTACACTTAAGCCTTCGTAATGCTCAAGAATATAAGCTCCTACTTCTTCGCAGATCATAGGTGAATTCATCGGGAACTTCTTGTTGCCGCGCTTACACTCGACTTTAAATGTTTTATATGAAGGATTGCTCTCAAGAAGGTGCTTAACGTACTCAGCTGCATTGCTGTCGATATCATTGATATCGCCGTTAAACTTACAAGCAAGGCTTACTGACACGATACCGAACACCTGCGTAACGGCAGTCATGAGTTCTTTTGCAGACTCTTCAGACTCAAAGTAAGGATTACCTTCCTCCTTTGCTTCGATCCAAATTCTGCTCTGACTTTGGAAGATAGATACCTTACCAAAGCTTCTTAACCTGTATCTTAGGTTGTTCATGAGCTGCGCTTCAAAGCGACCGCGGTTGAGGCCCTTAAGAGTGACCTCTCCCATTCTTGCAAGTATTACGTTAGTTGCCATTATCTTACCTTTACCTCATATAGTTCATATATCTCATCTATCGCCTTAACAAAGGCCTGCGCCTCTTCCATCGTATTATATCGCGAAAAGGAAAGCCTCACACTGTTGGAAGATACACTTCTGTCGATACCCATAGCTTCAAGCACATAAGATGTTTTCTTGGACTTGGACGAACATGCAGAGACAGTGGATATAAAGATATCGTATATCTCGAGACAATGAAGCATAGTCTCGGATTGGAAGTTCCTGAAAGCTACGTTAAGCACGAATGGCAAACCATCTTCAGGAGAATTGATCGTTGCTCCTCTTACACTCAACTGTTCGCGAAGATATGCATTGATCTCACTTACACGCTCATATGCAGCCTTACGTTCCTTATCAGCTTCAGTCATGGCCACTGCCATAGAAGCTGCAAGAGGAAGGCTCTGCGTTCCGGATCTCATACCGTCCTGCTGTCCTCCGCCTAGGATCATCGGAGATACACGGATGCCCTTCTTAATATACAGAAGTCCTACACCCTTAATACCATGAATCTTATGTCCGGAGAACGATGCCATATCAACGCCCATGTACTTAAGATCTATAGGGAGTTTTCCAAGCGACTGTACACAGTCAAGATATACAGCTGCCGAAGGACATAGTTCTTTTTTTAAGCTTATGATCTGCTCCAAAGGAAGAACAGATCCTGACTCATTATTAACATGTGTAAAACATAACAGAGCGACAGTATCATCGATCATAGATCTTAATTTATCAAGATCAGGTTTACCGTCACGAAGCACATCAACGTAACGCACTTCATAGCCCTGCTTCTCAAGTTGTGCCAAAGTCTCCAAGGTACACTTATGCTCAGTTCTTGTAGATATAACTGTTTTTCCCAATCTGGGGTTAGCCTTGAAGAAACCCTGTATAGCCGTGTTGGCGCTCTCGGTACCGCATGATGTGAATATAAGTTCATGGGCAGAACAATTAAGCACTTTGGCACAATCAGCCAAAGCGTCATCATAAGCCTTAGAAGACTTCATTCCGAGCTTGTGAAGAGAACCTGGATTTCCCCACAGATCACCTGTCAGATCCTCGTTTATCACGCGGACTACTTCATCACAAGGTTTTGTTGTAGCACTGTTATCAAAATAGATCATATCTGTTTCTTAGAAAAACTGCCGACCGGAAAAACTCCGACCGGCAGATATTAACTTAAAGATAAAGCTTCAAGCCTCTTAATTAGAGACCAGCCTGCTTTCTAACTTCCTCAGCGAAGTCCTCTTCCTTCTTCTCGATACCGTCACCCAAGCCATAGCGTGTGAATCTTGCAACAGAGATCTCAGCGCCCATAGCCTTGGACTCAGCCTCGATGTACTGAGCGATAGTCTTGTCCTCGTCCTTTACATACTCCTGATCGAGGAGAACGTTGAGCTTGTAGAAGTTCTTGATCTGGCCGGGAACGATTCTTGTCTCGATGATCTGAGCAGGCTTACCCTCTTCGAGAGCCTTGTTCTTGATGATCTCGATTTCTCTGTCGAGAGCAGACTGAGGTACTTCATCCTCAGCAACCCATGAAGGGTTGGAAGCTGCGATCTGCATACCGATGTTCTTAGCCATTGTCTGGAAAGCATCTGTAGCGATAACTGCATCATCACTTACAGAGAACTCAACGAGTACGCCGACCTTACCACCCATGTGGATGTAAGATGTGATAGCACCGTTGCCGTTAACCTCATACAGAGCGAATCTTCTAACTGTTGTATTCTCTCCGATATCAGCGATAGCTTCCTTTGTAGCAAGCTCTACTGTCTTGGAAGAATCATTGTACATAGCAGAAGCCTTAAGAGCATCGATGTCAGCAGGCTTAACTGTCATGATCTGAGTCTTAACATCCTCAACGAATGCCTTGAACTTATCTGTAGCAGCAGCGAAGTCTGTCTCGATGTTGATCTCAACGATAGCACCTGTCTTCTTGTCATCAGAGATAACAGAAGCAACAACACCCTCTGCAGCAACACGGCTAGCCTTCTTCTCAGCCTTAGCCATGCCCTTCTCACGGAGCCAGTCCTTAGCCTTCTCTACATCGCCTTCAGCCTCGATAAGAGCCTTCTTGCAGTCCATAATTCCGCAACCTGTGAGGTCACGCAGTTCTTTTACCTGTTTTGCTGATATTTCCATGATTATTCCTCCTGTGATTAATTAACGGGATCAAGCTTCCTCAGAAGCAGCGATCTCCTCGATAGACTCAGCCTCTGCGGGCTCCTCGAGATCCTCAGCAGCCTCAGGAGCTACGAAGTCCTCACCCTGGTGAGCTTCGATAACTGCATCAGCCATCTTACCAGCGATGAGCTTAACAGCACGAATAGCGTCGTCGTTACCGGGGATTACATAATCGATCTCATCAGGATCACAGTTTGTATCTACGATAGCAATGATCGGAATACCAAGTCTCTTTGCCTCAGATACAGCGAGGTGCTCCTTCTTTGTATCAACGATGAAGAGAGCAGCAGGAAGACGATCCATACCTACGATACCGCCGAGGTTGAGATCGAGCTTAGCCATCTCGAGCTTGAGCTTAGCAACTTCCTTCTTAGGAAGTACATCGAATGTACCGTCCTTCTCCATCTCACGGAGCTCAAGAAGTCTTGCAACTCTTGTCTTAATTGTCTTGAAGTTTGTAAGTGTGCCGCCGAGCCATCTGTTGTTAACGTAGAACTGACCGCATCTCTCAGCCTCTTCCTTGATGGAATCCTGAGCCTGCTTCTTTGTACCTACGAAGAGGATGTCACCCTTCTCAGCGAGTTCCTTCATAGCATCATAAGCCTCGTCAATCTTCTTGACAGTCTTCTGAAGGTCGATGATGTGGATGGTGTTTCTCTCTGTGAAGATGTACTCCTTCATCTTAGGGTTCCATCTTCTTGTCTGATGTCCAAAGTGGACGCCTGCTTCAAGCAGCTGCTTCATTAAAATAACGGGCATAAAAAATATTCCTCCTTGTTTTTCTTCCGTGTGGCCTAAACTTTCCCTGAAAGCACAAAGATTTTTCGCCTCACGTGTTTTTTATGCCCGTGTATAATATCAAATGAAATGTATATACGCAAGTATGGAGGCAAAATAATGTCATTAACTGATTATCAGAAGGAATTTCTTACAAATCTTTTATCTATTCCGTCTGTCGGCGGCACCCCTGAAGAGGGTGCACCCTATGGTAAAGAACCTCGTAAAGCACTATCCTTTTTCCTAGAGGAAGCTGCCCGCCACGGATTCAGAACGGGTGTTACGGGAGACCGTGCAGGCTGGATAGAGTTCGGCGAGGGCGAGAAGCTTATAGGCATCATATGCCATCTCGACGTGGTTCCTATAGGAGACGGATGGGAAACGGACCCCTTTACCCTCACCTTTAAGGACAACGCCATGTACGCAAGAGGCATAGTAGATGACAAGGGTCCTGCTGCAGCTTCTTATTTCGCTATGAAGGAGCTGCTCGAAGAAGGAAAGACGCCCACAAACTTCCGTGTACGCCTTATCATGGGAACGGACGAAGAGCGCACCTGTTCCTGTATAGAGTACTATGCTGAACATGAAGAGATCCCGACTTTCGCTATTACGCCTGATGCTGAGTTCCCTGCTATCTACTGTGAGAAAGGCATTCTTCACATCAAAGTCGTTGGTAAGAACAATAACGGTCTTTGTGCCGAGGGCGGTTCCGCTGCAAACATGGTACCTGCCAAAGCCAAGTGCGTAATTAACGGAACTGAGATCAGCGCCAAGGGCAAGCCCGCACACGGTTCGAGGCCGGAGCTTGGAATCAATGCCATAAGTCTTCTTGTCAATGAGATCGAATCCCGCGGTATAGACATCACAGAATACCCTATTCTCAGATTCATTAAGGATTTTGACGGCATTGCTTTCACCGGATGCGATACGGTCGACGAGTCCGGTGCGCTTTCCGCTAACATAGGAATTCTTAAAGCAGATGGCGACGACTGTGTTCTTACTTTGGACTTCCGAGTCCCCTACTCGGTAAAGCTTAAGAATGTAATAGATAATCTAACTAAGAAGGCTTCAGAGTACGGATTCACAACAGATGTCATCAATGCCATGGATGCTCTTTATATGGATAAGGATTCCTCATCCATCCAAGGTCTTACGAAGATCTGGAATAAGCACATGGATAAGTTCACGGGCTTCAAGGAAGAGTACCGTGAACAGTTTAACGAAGCGATGGCCATCGGCGGCGGAACCTACGCACGACACATACCGAACACTGTCGCATTCGGAGTTCAGACTCCTTGGCAGGAAGATCAGTGCCATCAGGCAAACGAGCACATCGCGGTCGATGATTTTCTTCAGTGGGTTGAGATAATCAAAGAGTTTATCGAGGGTTGCTAAAGATAATTAATCACAAACAAAAACAGGACCTGTCCGGTCCTGTTTTATATTGCTTAGATTTGTTATCAGAATTCTGAAGGAAGCTCCAATGTTCTGTCAGCGTTGAGCTGCTTACACTTCTCGATGAATGTGGAAAGAGGAACGTTTCTAACCTGCTGGTTGGAACCTCTGACATTAACGGAAACCTGCTCAGCAGCTGCCTCCTCGTTACCGAGAACGAGAATGTACGGATCCTTCATGTTCTTGAATCTCTTGATCTTATCTCTCATGTTGATGTCGCTGTAATCAACCTCAACACGGATACCAGCTTCCTTCAAAGCCATCTCAACCTTCTTAGCATACTCATTGTGCTCTTCTCTGATAGGTACGATAGCAACCTGGAAAGGATTGAGCCAGAAAGGATATGCACCCTTGAAGTGCTCTGTGATGATACCGATGAATCTCTCAAGAGAGCCGAAGATAGCTCTGTGGATAACGATAGGCATCTTCTGGGAACCATCCTGGTCAACGTATGTAAGTTCGAAGTTATGAGGAAGCTGGAAGTCGAGCTGTACTGTACCGCACTGCCACTCTCTTCCGAGTGCATCCTTGATCTGAAGGTCGATCTTCGGTCCGTAGAAAGCACCATCGCCCTCATTGATCTCGTAATTGCCCTCACCGTACTTCTCGTCGAGGATTTCCTTCAAAGCAGCCTCCGCTCTGTTCCAAGACTCGATGTCACCCATAAAGTCTTCAGGTCTTGTGGAGAACTCTGCACGGTATGTAAGGCCGAATGTCTTGTAGATCTCGTCTGCGATAGCGATAACGTCCTTGATCTCATCCTTGATCTGAGCCTCAGTTACGAATGTGTGGTCATCATCCTGACGGAACTCCTGAACTCTGAACAATCCGTTCATCTGTCCGGACTTCTCTTTACGGTGAAGAACGTCATACTCGGAATATCTGATAGGAAGTTCCTTGTAAGAGTGCATTGTTCTCTTGTACTCGATCATGGCATTAGGGCAGTTCATAGGCTTAGCAGCCATTGTGTCCTCAGCCTCGATGGAGAACTGTGCTGTCTCATCGGAAGATACAGCATCTGTAGCCTCTGTTCCCTGTGTCTTTCCGGGAACGATGAACATGTTGTTTACATAATGAGCCCAGTGACCGGAGATGAGCCAGAGCTTCTTGTTGTTAATCAAAGGAGCGG
>JAEEGF011278736.1_pt1 | contig 21386 bp, 24 predicted proteins | sample 9134171 | NCBI WGS metagenome assembly JAEEGF01 (sample SAMN16246542, study PRJNA631951) | gut metagenome | biome: gut microbiome; feature: rumen; material: AP-attached | host: Bos | place: Iran: Karaj | collected 2018-10 | reverse complement strand
TTTGCGAGCATGTCTCGGCCCTCTGCTCCGGTCTTGGCGACATCACAGACAAAGCCTGCTTCGTCCAGCCCGCGCCGCACAATCCTCATGTGTTCAAAATCGTCTTCTATGACAAGAACCTTCATGGGCTAGTATTATACACTATTTCGCGGCGGATATGCACAATCGCGGCAAATTTGCCGTCTACTGCGGAGATATCCATCTTGTGGCGTTGGGTCGTGGTTGGGTCGTGGCTGGGCAATTGTTGTGGTTGAGTTGCGGCTGACGATGCCAATATCGGGGTTGGGGAATGGCTGAATCAGCGTCGGAGCTTCCTCATGCGAGCGAATGTCCAGCCATTTTGCGGCGCGATGGCGCGGCGGTTGAAAGATGGTTGGAGAAGGGTTTTGCTTGTCCGTGGCTATAAAGCTGTTGAAGGACGGTTGTGGGCGGGTTGAGGTTCCCGATGGTTGGCGCGGGGTTGGAAAACGGCAAAAAGAAAGGGCCCGCGCGAGCGGACCCTTTCTTTTTGCATGATCTTGAAAGCATTAGGCGACGGAGCCGCCGGCCTTCTCGATCTTCGCCTTCGCGGAGGCGGAGCACGGAACCTTGACGGTGAACTTCTTGGTGAGCTCGCCGTTGCCGAGGATCTTGATCTTCGGCTGCTTGTTGTCCGTGAAGCCCGCCTTGGCGAGCGTCTCGACGGTGATCTCCGCACCTGCCTCGAACTTCTTCTCGAGGTCCGAGACGTTGACGGCGAGGGCCTTCGCGTTGAAGCGGGCGTTGTTGAAGCCGCGCTTCGGGAGGCGCCTGACGAGGGGCATCTGGCCGCCTTCAAACACGAGTTTGTGCTTGTGGCCCTTGCGGGACTGCTGGCCCTTCTGGCCCTTCGTGGAGGTCTTGCCCATGCCCGAGCCGCAGCCGCGGCCGACGCGCTTGCGGCGCTCGCGGGCGCCGGGTGTGTTGGTAAGAGTGTTAAGTTCCATTTTCAGTTACTCCTTCCTTACGCGCGGAGCGCCATGATCTCGGCTTCGGAGCGGAGCTTCGAGAGCGCGTTCATCGTGGCCTTGACCACGTTGAGGCGGTTCTTGGAGCCGAGCGACTTGCCGACCGCGTCGCGGATGCCGGCCGCCTCGAGGACGGGGCGCATGCCGCCGCCGACGATGAGGCCCGTGCCGTCCGGAGCGGGCTTGAGAATGACGCGGCCACCGTCGCAGACGCCTTCGACGTCGTGCGGGATGGTCTTGCCCTTCATGGTGATCTTGCGCATGTCCTTGCGGGCGGCCTCGCCGCCCTTGCGGATAGCGTCCGCGACCTCGTTGGCCTTGCCGAAGCCGACGCCGACCTTGCCCTCCTTGTCACCGACTACGATGACGGCGGAGAAGCTCATGCGGCGGCCGCCCTTGACGGTCTTGGCGCAGCGGTTGATGAACACTGTGTGCTCGTCGAGCTCGTCGCCCTGGTCCTGGGGACGCTTGTCACGATTCATGGCCATTACTTGTCCTCCTTCTTCGCGCTGACGGAGAGTCCCGCCTCGACGGCGGACTCGACGATTGCCGCGATGCGGCCGGTGTACTTGAATCCGCCGCGGTCAACGACGACGGTCGAGATTCCGGCGGCCTTCGCGGCCTCGGCGGCCTTGGCGCCGAGCGCCTTGGCGACCTCGACGTTGGCCTTCTCGTCCTTGAGTGTGTTCGCCTGGGCGAGGGTCTTGCCCGCGTCGTCGTCGATGAACTGGACGTACATGTTCTTGTTCGTGACGCAGATCGACATGCGCGGACGCTCCGCGGTGCCGATCACGCGCTGGCGAAGGCGCTGATGGCGCTTCTGACGCTGAACTTTGCGATTGAACATCTCTGTTGCTCCTTACGCCGCTATTAGGCGACCTTCTTGCCCTGTTTGCGGCGGATGTGTTCGCCGACGTACTTGATGCCCTTGCCCTTGTAGGGTTCGGCGGGGTAGTACGAGCGGATGCGCGCGGCGCACTCGCCGACGAGCTGCTTGTCGATACCCTTGATCGTGACCTGGAGACCGTCGTTCTCGACGCTCGCCGTGATTCCCTCGGGGACCGTGAAGACCTTCGGGGAGGCGAAGCCGAGCGAGAGCGCGAGCTCCTTGCCCTTGAGGACGGCCTTGAAGCCGGTGCCCTCGATGGACAGCTGCTTCTGGTAGCCGGCGGACACGCCGATCACCATGGAGTTGATCAGCGCGCGGGCGAGTCCGTGGAAGTTGCCATGTGCCTTGTCGTCGTCACATTCGACGATGATCTTGCCGGCTTCTTCCTTCGCCGTGATGCCGTCATGCATCGTGTAGGAGAGCTCTCCGAGCTTTCCCTTGACCGTCACCTTCTGGCCCGCGATGGAGACGCTGACGCCTTCCGCGAGCTTGACGGGTTCTTTTCCGATTCGAGACATTGTCCTTGCTCCTGAATTATGCGACTGTGCAGATTACCTCGCCGCCGAGCTTCTCCTTCTTGGCCTGGACGGCGCTCATGACGCCCTTCGAGGTCGAGAGGATGACGAGACCCATTCCGTCGAGGACGGAGGGGATCTTGCTGACGGGAGCGTAGCGGCGGAGACCCGGCTTCGAGACGCGCTTGATCTCCGTGATGGCGGGAACCGCCCTGTCGGAGTACTTCAGCGTGATCACGAGCTTCTTCGGGAACTCGCTTGTCGTGACGGCGTCGGCGATGTAGCCGGCTTCCTTCATGACGCGGGCGATTTCGCCCTTGAGATTGCTCGCGGGGGTGGCGACGGAGTGGAGGCGGGCCTTCAGACCGTTGCGGATCGTCGTGAGCATGTCGGAAATGGGATCCATTGTCATTTCGGTGATTCCTTTCCTTTTACGTTACCACGAGGCCTTCGTGACGCCGGGGATGAGGCCGGCGACGGCGAGTTCGCGGAAGCAGAGACGGCAGACGCCGAACTTGCGGATGTAGGCGTGGCGGCGGCCGCAGCGCTGGCAGCGGTTGTACGCGCGCACCTTGAACTTGGGCGTCTTCTTCTGCTTTTCGATTAGACACTGTTTAGCCATGGATTAGTTCCTTCCTGCGAAAGGCATGCCCATGGAGACGAGAAGCTCCTTGGCGGCCTTGTTGTCGGTCGAGCTGGTCACGAACGTGATGTCCATGCCGGAGTGCGCGCTGGCCTCGAGGAGCTCGGGGAATATCGTGTGCTCCTTGATGCCGAGCGTGTAGTTGCCGCGTCCGTCGAAGCCCCTGTTGGAGACTCCGCGGAAGTCGCGGATCCTGGGGAGCGCGACCGAGATGAGGCGGTCGGCGAACTCCCACATGCGCTCGCCGCGGAGGGTGACCTTCGCGCCGATGACCATGCCCTCGCGCAGCTTGAAGTTCGAAATCGACTTCTTCGCCTTGCAGAGCTGGGGCTTCTGTCCGGTGATCGCCGCGAGGTCGTCCACGAGGGACTTCTGCTCGTCCTTGGAGACGATGCCGAAGCCCATGTTGATGACGATCTTCTGCAGGCGCGGAACGAGCATCCTGTTCGTGGTGCCGAGCTTCTTCTCGAGCTCGGGAACCATGCGGCTCGCGTATTCGTCCTTTAGTCTTGCCATGATGTTTCGTTCCTTCCTTAGAGGGCCTTGCCGCTCTTGACCGAGACGCGGGCCTTCTTGCCGTCCTTCTCGCCGGTGCGCACGCGCGTGCCGGCCTTCTTGTCGGCGTCGTAGGGCATGAGCTTGCACAGCCTGATGGGCAGCTCGACGTCAATGATGCCGCCGGGCGTCTTCTCGGTGCGCCTCACGGCCTTCTTGTGGACGTTGATTCCCGCGACGACGGCCGTGCCCTTCTTGGGGTCGACCTTCGTGACGGTGCCCGTCTTGCCGGCGTCATTTCCGCTGACGACGATGACGGTGTCGTTTTTCCTGATTCGTGCGATAGCCATTTTTCAGCTCCTTCTCAGACCACTTCCGGCGCGAGCGACAGGATCTTCATGTAAAGACCGTGGAGCGCGTCGTTGTCCTTGTTGATTTCGCGCAGTTCGCGCGGAACGGGTCCGAACACGCGCGAGCCGATCGGGTTCTTCTTCGAGGAGTCCAGCAGCACGCAGGCGTTCTGGTCGAAGTGGACCGTCGAGCCGTCGGCGCGGCGGATGGGGTTGCCGGTGCGGATGACCACTGCCGTGGCGACCGAACCCTTCTTCACGGCCCCGGTGGGGGACGCTTCCTTGATCGCGACGCGGATGAAGTCGCCGAGGTGGGCGTACTCCTTGCGCTGCTTGAGGATGCGGAAGCACATCGCGCGCTTGGCGCCTGTGTTGTCCGCGACTACGAGGTTGGAGAGTTCCTGCAACATTTCGGGGTTCTCCTTACTTCACGATGCGCCAGCGCTTCGTGGCGCTGAGCGGACGCGTTTCCATGATGGTGACGGTGTCGCCGACCTTGGCCGTGTCGGCCTCGTCGTGCGCGTGGTAGTTCTTCGTGCGCGTGATCACCTTGCCGTACACCGGGTGAAGCTCGCGGTACGAGACCTGGACTTTGACGGTCTTCGCGCCGGACTTCGAGACGACGACGCCCTTGCGGACCTTGCGCGCGCCGCGGTTGTTGTTTTCCGTGCTCATTAGATCTTGACTCCTGCGCGGGTTATGAATTTCGTATGGATTCCGATCTTGGTCGCCGCGAGACGGAGACACTCCTTCGCGACTTCCTCGCTCACGCCGCCGACCTCGAAGAGGACCTTGCCGGGGAGGATGACGGCCGCCCAGAACTCCGGGTTGCCCTTTCCTCCGCCCATTCGGACTTCGATAGGCTTGCGTGTGACGGGCTTGTCGGGGAACACGCGGATCCAGAGCTTGCCCTTGCGCTTCATCTCACGGTTGATCGCGACGCGGCACGCCTCGATCTGTGTAGCCGTGAGAAGGCCGCGCGTGAGCGCCTTCAGCCCGAACTCGCCGTACGCGAGCTCGGTGCCGGAGGTGGCGTACCCGGAGCGGTTGCCCTTCGAAACCTTGCGGAACTTGACTCTCTTAGGCATCAAAGGCATGGCTTACTTCCCTTCCTTGCGGTCTCCGCGCTCGCGGCGCTCGCGGCGCTCGCCGCGGGGCTGACGGGCCTGGAAACCCTCTTTCTTGCAGATCCACACCTTGATGCCGATCTTGCCGGCAGTGGTGTTGGCTTCCGCGAATCCGTAGTCGATGTTCGCGCGGAGCGTGTGCAGCGGCACCTTGCCCTCGCGGGACCACTCGACGCGCGCGATCTCCGCGCCGTTGATTCGGCCGCCTGCGTGGACCTTGATGCCGTCGACGCCCATGTCCATCGCGACCTTCATCGCGCGCTTCATCGCGCGCTTGAGGGCGATGCGGCGCTCGAGCTGCTGGGCGATGCCCTCGGCAACGAGCTGCGCGTCTGCGTCGGCTCCCTGAACCTCCTTGATCTCGATGTAGACTTCCTTCTTGGTCATCTTCTCGAGCTCGGCGCGGATCGCCTCGACGTCACCGCCCTTGTGGCCGATGATCACGCCCGGACGGGCGGAGAACAACGTCACGCGGACGCGGTTGGCGTAGCGCTCGATGAGTATCTTGGAGATGCCGGCCTCGGCCAGCTTCTTCTTGCAGACCTCGCGGATCTGCTGGTCTTCGACCAGGTACGCGCCGAACGTCTTCTTGGGCGCGAACCAGCGGCTGCCCCAGGCGTGGTTGACGCCGATGCGGAAGCCTACGGGGTTGACTTTCTGTCCCATTTTACTTCGCTCCCTTCTTGGACTTCTTCGACTCGGCGAGCACGACCCTGCAGTGGCAGAGACGGCGCGCGATCGGATGCGCGGAGCCGCGGGCCGTGGGCCAGTAGCGGCGCATCCTCACAGACTCCTCGAACACGCAGAGCTTGACCGTGAGATCGGCCGCACCCTTCGCGCCGTGGTTGTTCTCCGCGTTCGCGATGGCGCTGAGAATCGTCTTCTTGATGATCTCCGCGGCCTTCTTGGGCGAGAACTCGACGACCTTGAGCGCCTCGGAGGCCTTGAGCCCCTGGCACGCGGACGCGATCGGACGCCCCTTGAACGCGGACATGCGCGTGTTGCGCGTCGTCGCGACGTAGACCTGCTCGATGCCGAGCACCTTCGTCTTCGACCCTTCCGGGAACTTCGCGTCGACCTTCGCCTGCGCGTCGGCCTCGGAATCGGCCTGGACGTAGCCCTCGGCCGTCGTTCCGTTCTTGTTGAACTTGTAAAGGAATGTCATTTCTCAGTTCCCCTTACTTGTCGGCCTTCGCGGCGGTGTTGCCGTGCGACTTGAACGTGCGCGTCGCGGCGAACTCGCCGAGACGGTGCCCGACCATGTTTTCCGTGATGAAGACCGGCATGTGCTGACGGCCGTTGTGGATGGCGAACGTGAGCCCGACAAACTCGGGGAGAACCATCGAACGACGGCTCCACGTCTTGATCGGCTGCTTCTTGCCGCTCGCCTGCATCTTCTCGACCTTGCGGAGGAGGCTCTCCTCAACGTAGGGTCCCTTCTTGAGAGAACGCGCCATTGGTTACTTCCTCCTCTTGACGATGATCTTGTCGGACGCCTTGCGCTTCGCGCGGGTCTTGCCGCCCTTCGCGAGCTGGCCCCACGGGGAGCGCGGGTTGGAACCGCCGGACGTACGGCCTTCGCCGCCGCCCATCGGGTGGTCGACAGGGTTCATTGCGACGCCGCGCACCGTCGGACGAATGCCGAGGTAGCGCTTGCGGCCGGCCTTGCCGAGCTTGATCGAGCCCCAGTCCTTATTGCCGACCGAGCCGACGACCGCGAGGCAGCGTCCGTTGAAGATGCGGACCTCTCCCGAGGGCATCTTGAGCTGCACCGTGTTGCCGTCGCGCGACATCACCTGGCAGGCGTTGCCGGCGCTCCTCGCGACCGCCGCGCCCTTGCCCGGGACGAGCTCGATGGCGTGGACCATGAGTCCCAGCGGAATCTGGCTGAGCGGCAGGCAGTTGCCGACCGTCGCCTCGGCCTTCGGTCCGTTCATGACCTTCATGCCGACCTTCAGCCCCTCGGGCGCGAGGATGTAGCTCTTGACGCCGTCGGTGTACTCGATGAGCGCAAGGTAAGCGCTCCTGGTCGGATCGTACGCAATGTCCTTGACCGTCGCCTCGACGCCGAACTTGTTGCGCTTGAAGTCGACGATGCGCATACGCTGCTTCGCGCCGCCGCCGTGGTGGCGCGTCGTGATGCGGCCCTGGTTGTTGCGGCCCGCGGTCTTGCGGACGGCCTTCGTCAGGCGCTTCACCGGCTTCTTCTCGGTGATCTCCTCGAACGTGGCGGATTCGCGGAAGCGCATGCCGCACGAACGGGCTTTGTATTTCTTGAGTGCCATATCGTTAAGTCTCCCTTACGCGAGCTCCACGCGCTCCCCGGCCTTGACCGTGACGATGGCCTTCTTCCAGGTCGGCTCCACGGTCGTGCGGCGGGTGCCGCGGATGTACTTGATGCCGCCCTTCATGTTCGCGGTGCGGACCGCGAGCACGTGAACGCCGAAGGCCTTCTCGACCATCGCCGCGATCGCGGGCTTGCGGGCGTCGCGAGCGACCTCGAGAGCGTAGCGGTTCTCGGTCGAAAGGCGCGAGCCCTTCTCGGTGATGAGGACGTTAAGAATGACGCCCCCGGTCTTTTCCTTGAGTTCCTTGATCGTCATGACGTTCTCCTTACTTGGCGATTCGCGCCATGAGCGCATCGAAACCAGCCTTGTCGCACACGAGCTTGCGGCTCGCGAGGACCGTGTAGACGTCGAGCGCCTGAGCCGTCGAGTAGTCGACGCGCGGAAGGTTGCTCGTGACGAGCAGCACGGTGTCGTCGACGTCCTTCTGCACGATGCAGGCGGTGCGGTCGACTCCGAGCTCCTTGAGGAGCTTCGCCATGAGCTTCGTCTTGGGGGCCTCGAACTGGAACTCGTCGACGACGATCACGTCGCCCGCCGCGAGCTTGTCGGAGAACGCACGCGCGAACGCAAGCGCCCAGACCTTCTTGTTGAGCTTCTGCTCGTAGCTGCGCGGATGAGGACCGTGCGCCACGCCGCCGCCGCGCCACACAGGGCTCTGACGGAATCCGGCGCGGGCGTTGCCCGTACCCTTCTGCTTCCAGGGCTTCTTGTTGGAGCCCGCGACCTCGCCCTTGGACTTAGTCGACGCCGTGCCCGCCCTGAGGGCGTTGCGGATCGCCGTCACCGCGTCCTTGACCGCCTGCGCGCCCTTGTCGAGCGTCAGCTGGGACTGGTCGAAAACGACTTCTATCTTCTTCATTGCTTAGGCCCCCTTCTTCACGTTGTTCTTGAGGGACTTGCGCACGATCACGATGCCGTTGCGCGCACCAGGGACCGAACCCTTCACGAGAAGGGCGTTGTCCTCGGGACGGACCGCGACGACCTCAAGGTTCATCGCCTTGCGGCTGACCGCGCCCATGTGGCCGGGCATCTTCTTGCCCTTCTCGATCCAGCCGGGGAGGTCGCGAGCCGCGAGACCGCCCGTGCGGCGCTTCGAGTGGCCGCCGTGCGTCATGTTGCCGCCGGCGAAGCCGTAGCGCTTGATCACGCCCGCGAAGCCCTTGCCCTTCGTGATGCCAGTGACGTCAACGTACTTGACGCCCTCGAAATTTGCGACCGTGACGGCCTTGCCGACCTCAAGCGCCTCGCCCTCGTCGAGCGCGAACTCCTTGAGAACCTTCATGGCCTCGACGCCCGCCTTCTCGAAGTGCTTCTGCTGCGCCTTCGCGAGGCGGCTCGCCTTCTGCGCACCGAAACCGACCTGCGCCGCCGCGTATCCGTCCTTCTCAAGCGTCTTGAGCTGGACGACCGGGCACGGACCGACCTCGATGACCGTAACGCAGGTCCTGACGCCCTCGGCGTCGTAAACCTGGGTCATTCCGACCTTCTTGCCTATCAAACCTTCCATGTCGACCTCCTATCAGACCTTGATGGTGATGTCGACGCCCGCAGGAAGATTGAGCTTCTTGAGCTCGTCGATCGTCTGCGCGGTCGGGTTGACGATGTCGAGAAGACGCTTGTGCGTCCTCATCTCGAACTGATCCATCGACTTCTTGTCGACGTTGGGCGAGCGGTTCACCGTGAAACGCTCGATGCGGGTCGGGAGCGGAATCGGCCCCACAACCTGCGCACCCGTGCCCCTGGCCGTGTCGATGATGCCACCGACGGCCTGGTCCAGCACACGGTGATCGTATGCCTGGAGCCGGATGCGGACTCTCTGCTGCTGCATTTTAGTCTCTTTCTTTGTTCTTTTCTTCTGTTTCGACTCGGACGCAGAACCTTTCTCCACGCCTTCGTCCCTCTTTTCCTGAGCCTCGACGGTCGCGAAATCCGCGTTCGCCTTACCGCTTTCGCGGCCTCTCGGCGTTGACGCGGGAAGCCCCTTGGGGCGCTCCGCTCGCGACTGGGTTCCGGCCCAGCAACCCCCGCAAAAACAAGGCTCGCGACTACATCCGTAACCGCGAGCTTGGCTTCACGGTCACGACGCGACGGGATCTACTCGTCCGTATCGCAACCCTTCTCCTTGCGAGAATTAGGAGAAATTATATCAAAAATGCGCACTACCGCGCAAGGGGGTATTTTAAGTTTTTTTCACTCTCGCCCACCAATTGGGAAATTAGCCCCTTTAGACCGCTTAGCCCACCTCGCGAGGTGGGCATAGGGTACCTCCCGAGGTGGGCATGGGGTACCTCGCGAGGTGGACATAGCGTACCTCGCGAGGTGATTCTGACGGTGCTTATGTCAGCGGCGAAGGATGCCGAGCGCGCGGCCCATCCACGTGCGCCTGACGCGCGACTGCGCCACGACGTTGTCGGAAAGGTCGCCCGAGCAGGTCGCGACGGTCTTCTCGCCGAAGTCGACGTCGCGGTCGGCGTACGGACACACCGTGCCCTTCGCGTCGACCACCTCGGCCGTCACGTACGTGTAGCGTCCGATGGTCTCCTCGGAAAGGCGCACCTCCTTCGGCTCCCCGGCCGTCCTGAGCACGCTCTCCTCCTTGGAGCCGTCCGCCGCGATGCCGACGGCCTTGAGTTCGCCCGGCGCGTAGTCGAGCTCGAACTCGGCCTTCCACGCGGTCTCGGCGGAGACGTCCTTCGAGCCGACGAGCTTGCCATTCAGGTAGAGCTCCACCTTCGGACGGCGCGTGTAGACCTCTGCCGTAACCTTCTTGCCCTCCCATCCGGCGAACGTCCAGTGGTCGAACGTCGGCCACACGCTCCACTTGGAGGTTGCGATCTTGCCCTTCCATCCGTCCGGCTCGCGAACGGCGAGGTACGTCTTCGCGTTCTCGTTCCACAGCGTCTCGCGGTAGTGCGAAACAGGCTTGCGCGTCCCGGCAAGGTCAATGTCGCCGCAGTACGCGCCGTGCCACGGGAACTGCGGGACGTGTCCCTCCCAGTGCTCGCCGTGCGGCTCCTTGTCGGTGTAGAAGTTGCGCCCGATGCCGGTCTCGCCCAGGTAGTCGATGCCGGTCCAGACGAACTCGCCGATTACGTACGGATGCTTCACGACGCGGCCCCAGACCATCGCGACGTCGGCGGGGAATGTCTCGGTGTACACGATCACGCGGTTCGGAAGACGCTCGTGGTCGCTCTCCGTGAGGTTCTCCAGGTAGTTGTATCCCACGATGTCGAGGTTCGCCGCCATCGCGTCCTGATCCTCCCACTTCTCGCCCCAGAGGCAGAGCGCCTGGGTGATCGGACGCGTCCCGTCCAGCTTGTCGATGAACTCGTGCATCTTCTTCGTCGTCTCCGCGGCGAAGGGCTCGCTGCGCTCGAGGATCTCGTTTCCGACGGACCACATGACGACGCTCGGATGCACCCTGTCGCGCCTGACGATCCAGTCGAGGTCCTTCTGCCAGTCCTCCTTGAAGACCTCGCAGTAGTCGCCGTTCGTCTTCTTCCTCTCGCGCCCGTCGAACATGTCGTCCATGACGAGGAGTCCGATTTCGTCGCACGCATCGAGGAACGCCTCGCTTACGGGGTTGTGGCTCGTGCGGACTGCGTTGAACCCGGCGCGCTTGAGCTGGAGCGCCTTCCTGCGCTCGAACTCCCACTCGCTCGCCGCGCCGAGCGGACCGTGGTCGTGGTGTACGCACGCGCCGTGCATCTCTACCGGCTTTCCGTTGAGGACGAAGCCCTTCTCCGCGCTCCACTCGACGGTGCGGAATCCGAAGCGCACCTTCTCGCCGCCGATGTCCCTCTCGTACAGCTTCGGCGTCTCGGGCGTCCAGAGGACGGGATTCTCGATCTTCCACGTCCCGCTGACATCATGCTCCGGGCCGTCTTTGGTCATCACAACGGTCCAGGATATCTTCACTTCGCCGTCAAGCTTGGTGCGGACGTCGACCGAAAGCGGCTTGACGTAGGGATAGTCCCTCTTCTCGAGCCTCACGCTGCGGTAGATACCGCTGCCCATGTACCAGCGGCAGCCGGGGAGCGCGGAATTGTCGACCTTCACGAGGAGGTCGTTCTTCCCCGTCTTCACCTTGCCGTCGAGCGAAAGGCGGAAACCCGTGTAGCCGTAGCGCGTGCCCTTTCCGACGAGCTCTCCGTTGACGTACACCTCGGCGAAGCGGAACACCCCGTCGAACGCGAGCTCAAGATGCTTGGCGAGGTCGGCTTCGGCGATTTCGAAGGTGCGGCGGTATTCGCCCTTGCCGCCCTTGTAGAAGCCCCACTCCTTGCCGGTCGGCGCGCCCTGGGTGGGCACGGACTCGATCGACCAGTCGTGCGGGACGCGCACGCCGCGCCACTCGCCACCGTCAAGGCGGAACTCCCACGCGCCGTCGAGCGACGCCGTCTCGGTCGCAGCCGAGCAGGATCCGGAAAACGCACGCGGAAACGCCATCGCACCGCACGCAGCCAACGTCAACAGAACATACTTTGCATTCATAATGTGGTGAATTATACTGAAGTTTGCGAGCGAAATCTATCGCCCAGTGGAGTTATTGTTTCGCGCCGTCCGACCCCGGACGGTCAAGAAATACTGTTGAGACGCCAAGCGCGGCGGATACGCCGCGCGCAAGCGCCTTTACGCCGAAGGTCTCGGTTTCGTAGTGTCCGGCGCAGACCATCGGCATCCTGACGTTCTCCGCCGCGATGCGGTCGCCCCAGCTCGCCTCGCCCGTGACGTACAGGTCGCACCCGAGCCGCTTCGCCTCCACTACTTCTTCTCCGGCACCGCCGGAGCACACGCCGATCTTCTTTCCGTGCGCGTTGTATCCGACGACGCCGATGACGTTGCCGTGGTACGTAAACGCAGGCGCGACGCGCTTGAGGCCCAGGTAGCGCGCGAGCTCCCAGTTGTTGCCGTATTTTTTGTTCGCGTCGAGCGGAAGGTGATACGCGGCGAGCGCGACGTTCGCGTCCATCGCCGCCTTCACCACGGCGTACTCGCTGTCGGTTATGCGCCTTATGCCTCCGCCCCAGCTTATGCCGTGGTGGACTACGAGGAGCTGAGCGCCGGCAGCGGCAGCAGCCTTGACGCTCTCCGCGCTGCCGTCCACCGCGAACGCGACGAGCGACACCTCGTCGCCCTCGCGCGCGATCTGGAGTCCGTTGTTGCTGACGTCGTCGAACGACTTCACGTCAAGCGCGGAGTCGATCCAGGCGAGCACCTCGCCAACCGTCACGCGCCTCGTCTTCCATTTTCTTCCCCTCATTTTTCCTTTCCTTTCGTTTCAAGCCTCTCCAGGTCGCGCAGCCAGCCGAGCTCGCGGCGGCGCATCCTGTCGTACTCCGGCGGCGTAAGGTCGTCCGCCCCCGAAAGATGGTCCATGCCGTGCGCAACGTAGAGGAGCAGCTCCTTCGCCGCGCTCCATCCGGCGCGGCGCGGCGCCGCCTCGAGCGCGCGGTCGCAGTTGACGTACACCTCGCCGTACACTCCTTCCGGCTCGCCCGGCATGGGGTCGTAGCGCTGCGTTATCGCGTCCGTCGGACCCTCCGCGCCGTTGACGGCGAGATGGACCTCGGCGGAGAACGCATCATCCTGCAGGATCACGGAGACCTCCCTAAACGGAACGCCCACGCGCGCCGAGGAGCGCGCGGCGAAATACTCCGCCGCCGCCTTCAGCGCGCCCTTCGCGATCGCGATTCCGCGCGGAACGCGTCCGTCTACCGTAACATGTGGCTTTGACATTTCGGCGAAGATTATAGCATACCCCGGAGCGCGCGGGCAACCTCAGAAGCAGTCGAGACGGCACTCTCCGAAGCGAACCGGACGGTCGTCGAAGTTGGCGTCCGCGTCGGGAATCGCGTAGAGCACGTTATCCTCGCCGAAGCGGACGTGGTTCGTGATGTCGACGTCCGTCTCTTCGCCGAAGCCGTGGTGGTGGCGGCGCGCGACGTATCCGTTGATCCTCACGCCCAGCGGAGTGCCGGAGCCGCACTTCATCCAAACGCGCACGCGGCGACCCTTCCACTCCGCCGGAATCCTCACGGTGCGCTCGCGCCACTCGCCCGCGAGGTCGATGGAGTCGACGGGCTTCTCGCGGCGGTAGAGGTAGACCTTTCCTGTCATGCCGACGTACTTCGCGCCGCCCTGCATCTCGAACGCGAGGACATTGCCCTGCGGACGCAGGAGGTCCGTAACGTCGAACGCGTCGTAGTGTCCGGTCTTGAATTCGTGCAGCTCGCGTCCGTTGAGAATCATCCTGGTCGGAGTCATGTACTGCTGGCGTCCGCCCTGCCACTGTCCGCTGACGAGCGTCACGCGCGATCCGTCGCGCCACTCCTCGCCCGCGTCGAACGTCTTGCGGTACCAGACTCCATCGCCCGGCTTCGCGCCCCAGAAGTACGGAATCGACACCGGCGCGGCAGTCCAGGCGGAGTCGTCGTACGCCGCGTCGCGATCCCATCCCTCGCCCGGCTTTTCGTTCGTGAAGCGAGCGTCCTCCGCTAGCTCCATCGTCGGGTCTGCCCAGCGTCCGCCCCTATACGGCTCGAAGTCGATCGACGGCTTCACGAGCGGATGCCACAGCTCCTGCTGGCGGTTCCACCAGTAGGCGACGGAATCCGCTCCGCCGAATGTCTCGGCCTCCACGATCGCGACGTCCTGCGAACGGAGGTCGACCCTGAAGCGCGCCTCGCCGGACTCTGCGTCCCATTCGAACGGAACCTTCGCCGCAGCGCCGGGCGTATACACGACGAGCGACGCCGGCTTCCTGCCGGGGCGGAGCGTCACGCCGACGTTCTGCGTGCCGGACTCGTTGAAGTTGCACAGCACCGTCACCGAGTCGACGCCGTTGTTGGAGCGGTACGGCTGCGCCCACACGCGGGCGTCGTCCGTCTCGCCGAGCGGCTTCGGGAACGCCAGCCCCTCGAGGATCGCGCGCATCGCGACGCGCTCGCCCTCCTCCGGAACCCATATGCCCATCGTGTCGGAGACTGCGCGCCAGAACATGGACCCCATCGCTACGACGCGTCCCTTGCCGAGCGGACGCACCACGATCGCGGCGGATCCGTTCTCGAACCTGGCCGCGACGAACGAACCATCTCCGGGCTCCAGCTCGACGCTGTACTCGTTGTGGTTGTTGCCCTGCCAGTCCATGACGCGTCCCTCGTCGCGGAACGTGCGCGCGCGGAACGCCGCCGGCAATCCCTGCGCATCGTCGAACGTGACGGAGCCGCCGAGCGGCCTGACGGACTTCACCCGGCATCCGGTGAGCGCCGAGATCGGCCATGCGTCGACCTTGTCTGGCGTGCTTCTTCCGGTGAACGGAAACGCCACGAACGTTCCGCCGCGCTCGACCCAGTCCCTGATTCGTTCGACAGTCTCGCGCGTCATCGTCTCGTTGCCGCAGTCGATTACGAGGGACTGTCCCTCCAGCTTCCCGTCCGCGATGCCGCTGTCGTCGATGTAGAGCAGGGACTGTCCGATGGACTGCAGCGTGCCGCGGCCGAGGTCCCAGTTCCACACGCTCGCCTTGGCGTACGCGCCCTTTCCGCCAGGAACCGGATACGGCGCCGTGAAGTCGCCCGTGCCGGTGGCGCGGCGGTAGATGATCACCTGCGGACCGAAGATGTCGTACGTGCCCATGCGGCGAAGGACGTTCTTGTGCGAGAGCCAGAACTCGCGCAGGTCGCTCTTGCGCGAATAGACCTGCGTCTGGAACACAGGCTCGTGTCCGTCAAGCCCCTCGAGGAACACGCGCAGCGTCGACATGCGCATCTCGCGCTCGTTGTTCGACGGACCCGCCAGCTCGCTCGAGGCGGGGATGCCGTAGAGCTTTGCGTAGCGCTTGTACCACGGATAGAACCAGATGCCCTCGCCCGTGAAGTGCGGGAACCCGCCCCAGTCGAGGCACAGGCGATGCGTCGTCTCCGTGCCGAAGCCCTCCGGCGCCATGAACTTGATCGGCGCGTTGGGGTCGACCTGGCGCATTCCGTCGAGGATGATCTTCCACGCCTCGTACTTCGCGTCGCGCCTCCAGGACTCCCAGAGCCCCCACAGCCTGTCGCGCCCGGCGAGGAGCCCTGGGTAGGTGCGGGGAGGCTCGACGGACAGGAACGCGCGGCCCTTCCACCAGCAGCCGTGGAGCTGGATCGCGACGGTGTTGCGTCCCTCGGCGAGGAACTCCGTCACGTCGAGCGCGCCCCACTGTCCGACGCCGCCGACCTCGCGTCCGTTCACGTAGATGCGGTGAAGGCGGTTCCCCGTCCCGGGAGTGTGCACGGACGAGTCGCTCATCGGGAAGAAGTACAGCCACACCGGCTTTCCGCCGGCGAGAGCGCCCTTCCACTCGAAGTCGCGGCGGAACCAGCAGGCGGACGTCGAGCCGTCCGCACCCCAGCCGACCTGCTTCGGGAATATCCTGCGTATGAACTCAGGGCTGCCGGGCATGTCGATCGAGCCCCACTGCGAGAGGTCGGTCTCGGGGAGATACCATTTCTCCCGTATGCCGGGATACCTCTCCTCCTCGCTCTTCTCCCACCATCCGTCCTTTCCGTCCTGGAAGTCGAACTCCTTGCGCCAGCGCCACGTGCCGAAGAGGTCGAGAACGCGCCCCTGGAGTCCGGAGAAGTGCGCGAACTCCGGAACCGGCACGTCGTCCCACGTCGCGTACGAGCCGGAGGGGACGCCGAAGAGATCCTCTGCGGAAGACGGCGTCTCGCCCTTTGAGGCGAGGTAGTCGTGCCAGCTCTTCGCCGCCGCGGGCGAATAGTCCTGGTGCATGTCGTACCAGTACTGGTGGAAGAGCTCGCCATGCGGATGCATCCAGCCGCGCGTGTTCGGAGTCTTGACCTTGCGCATTCCGTCCATGACGGTGCGCGCGACGTACTTGTGCGCCTCGGGCTGGTACCAGCTGAAGTGCGGCGCTACGTCGTGGTAGCGGAGCCATCCGTTGACCATGAAGTCCGCGGGCTGGTTCATGAAGTCGGGGAAGCGGCGGAGCGACCAGTCGAATCCGCCGGCGATTCCGTACACGCGGAACGACGTCGGTATGCCGAGCTTCTCAGCGAGGCGCGCCTTCCACGGGATGCCCTGGTTGGCGAGGAGTCCGTCGGAGTTGTCGAACGTCGCGGGGTCGAGCCACTGGTCGAAGTGCATCGGACCGGACTTCCCGTCGTCCATCAGCAGGTGGAACTGGAAGTCCTCCTCGGGGTCCTTCTCCCCGCCCTTGCCGTCGAGCGACATCCATCCGAGCATGTTGTCGAATCCGCCCATGCCGTACGAGCCCCAGCCCATGCGCTTCATGTACTCGGGAAACGCGCCGGATTCGATCAGCGCGCCGTCGGGCGCGAAAAGCGCGTCCGCCGCGGCCTTCGCGACGGCATCGGCGCTTCCGGACGCGATGCGGCACTCCGAGCCGACGACCGCCACGACGAAGCCCTGTCCGCCCGGCGTCGCGAACCACGGACGCGTCTCCGTCCCGCGCCTCTCGACTCCGTGCGAGAGGCGCAGTTCGTAGATGAACTTGCCGCCGACCATCCTCGCCTTCTCAGGGGAAGCCGCGGCGAACGTGGCCACGGAAACCTCCTCTCCTCCGAACTTCCGTTCCGCGCTCGAGAAAGCGCAGCTCCCGAAGCCCCTCAGTTCAGCGGACATCTCGCCAGCCACCGCCGCCGAGGCAATCAACAGTCCGGTGAAGAACCACCCGGCACTGCTTGTCGATTTCATTCGCATTGTTTTCTCCATGTGTTGCTATGGTCACCACTCGAGCTTGACGTCGGTGATCTCTCCGCTGCGGGCCCACTCGCCGAAGTAGTTGCCGACGAGCCATATCTCGTTCTTGGCACCTGGCTTGAGGTACGGGGTTATGTTGAGAATCGTGCGGTCGCCGTGGCGGTGGTGGTGGCGGCGGACGTAGTGTCCGTTAACCACAACGCCGTGCAGGAAGTCTCCGCGCGACGTGAAGTCGACGCGCACGGTGCGTCCCGCAACATCGGACGGAAGATCGAACTCGCGCCTGAGCGCGACGCCGCGGTCGTACCTTCCCGGAAGCGTAACGGGGTGCGAATCGACGTCCGTCATCCTCTCGAACACCTGCCACTCGCCCGCGAGCGAAAGAGTTCCCGCGGGCTTCGGACGGTACCTGAGGAACGTCACGCCCCTGAAGCCCCTCACGCCCGGATGCCTGTCGTCCTTCACAGTGATCTTCAGGTGCGCCGTCTCGCCGGCCTTAACGTCGAGGACGCGTCCCTTGATGCCGCCGTCGCTGTAGTGAATCTCCTTTCCGTCGAGGTACACCCAGAACTGCGCGTTGTTGTACGTCTGCGAGTACTGCCCGACGCCCCACAGCTCCACGTCGCCGTCGTTCCACTCCGCGGGGATCTGCACGTCGCGCTCACAGGTGTACTCCGTCACGCCCTCGGGTATGTCGCGTCCGACGACCCAGGGCTCGAGCGGACGCGTCTCGGGCTTTTCCGAGCCGGCGAAGGTCACCTTCCATTCCAGGCTCCCGATGTCAAGCACGTCGGAATGCTCCTCGCGCGCGGCCGGAGCGGTCTTCGCGACTTCCGCTCCGCGCCACCATCCGAACTGGTTCTTCACCCAGTGCCACGCGCTCTGCGCCTGCGCCTCGGGCGAGCGGGGAGAGGTGGCGAGGAGGAATCCGTTCGGACCGAGGACTCCCTTCGTCTCCGCGGGCCTGCCGGTCAGCACGTCCGTGAGCTCGCGCGCGGCTCCGTCGCGGAACTTCAGCTCGTACGGAACGTCTCCGTCCCAGCGCTCGTTCGCGAGAAGCCAGACGTCCTTCGTTCCGTCCGTCGTTATGAAGTGACGAGCGTGCACGCGATCCGGCGCGACGACCGGAATGCGCGTCGCGCCGAGCGCGATGAGCATCTGGTCGAGGATGCGCGTCTCCACATCGTAGTAGCGCGCACGCGTGCCGAAGGTTATGATGCGTCCCTCTCCAATGCGGCGCGAGACGACCGCAGGCGTCGTCGGCGCCTCGTTCTCTCCGTCGCACCAGCGGTAGAGCACCTCGACGTCGTCCGCCGTCGGCTCGAGGAACGTGCCGTCGGCCCAGAACTCCCACGGGAGGGTCGCGTCTGGCGAGCCGTTCCAGTGCTCGTCGGCAGCGCGGCGCACTTTCACGCGCTTCTCGGGCTCGGTGCTGGCGCCCCACGGGTTGTACTTGATGTAGTAGCGCGACATGTCCTTCACCCTGCACCCGGCGAGCGACGAGAGCACCCACTGGTCCGGCTTCTCGGGCGTGTGGCGTCCGGACTGGAACATCGCGACGTACGTTCCGCCCGCGCGCACATAGCGCTCGACGGCCTCAGCCATCTTGGGCGTCATCACCGTGTTGTTGCAGTCTATGAGGAACCTGTAGCGCGAGGCGAGCGCATCGGAGACGTCGCCGGGCGTCACGGCGTCCATCTGGAAGTTGTCCTTGAGCGTCTCGTTGAGGCGCCAGTCCGGGTAGCCGGACGGGAACGCCGAGTTCGGGTCGCTGCGCCACGGATAGCCCATGAGGGCCTCGATGCGCGAGTCCATCACGAACGCGACGTCCGTCGGCGCGGAAGACATGCGGCCCATCATCTTTATCGCCGGAAGGATGCGCTCGAACTCGGCGCGGATGTCGTCCTTCCACATGATCGTTCCGACGTGGATGAAGTAGTGCACCGCGTTCACGCCCTCGCGGAGGTAGAGGTTGAAGTAGCGGCGGAACTGGTTGAGGTCTCCGGCCGGAGAGCCAGGCTCGACCGAGAACGGCATGTCGGCGGAGCGCATGAGCATCGGGAGGAACTCCCAGTACGCGGCGGCTGTCATGCCGGTGTCGTGGAAACGCGAGCCGTAGCGCATCGCGAGCTTGCGCATGGAGTTGAAGTACGAGCCTGGCGCCATCGCGACGATGCTCTTGTCCGGCTCGACGGACCTCAGGGACTCAAGCCCCGTCTTGACCGCCCTCATGCGGCTCCACTCCTGCCATCCGCAGAAGTCGACCCACTTCGCGTTCATCCCCTCGCCAAAGTACGGATACGCCTTCGGCTCCTGCTGCGTGAGGTAGATGCGGTAGTTGATAACGCCGTGCGGAAGCTCCAGCGCGATCACGTTGTCGCCGTCCTTGAGGAGATCGGTGACTTCGCAGTGCATCCAGTGGCAGCTCGCATGCCCGACGCCCGACTCTCCGGCGAGCTTTCCGTTCACATGCGCGGCAACCGTGCTGCCCGTCGCCTGCGAGAGGTCCCACACGTAGAGCCAGGTCCTGCCCTTGCGTGCGGGGAGCTTGAAGTGGCGGCGGATGACGGCGGGGCGCTTTTCGTAGAGGTAGCCGATCTCGTTCCCCGGCATGCCGCGGTAGAGAAGCGGCCAGGACGAGTCGTCGCACGCGGGATCGAGCCACTCCTTAGGAGCGCGCACGTTCTTCTGCTGGCGGTCCTGGTTGAGGCGCGCCGGATAGTTAGACCCGTCTTCTGCGGCAAGAGGACGTCCACGCCAGTCGCCGGAAAGATCGACCGCGTCCGGACCCCATCCGGCGAATTCCGCGATCTCAGGGAGCCTCACATCGCCCCACGACTTTATGGACGGCTCCTTCCAGCGATTCGCGACTGCGGCGGCCTCGCCGTAGCGCTCGCGCATGTACGTGCGGAAGCTCCTGTCGGCGAGGGGTCCGTGCTCGATGAACACCGTGTAGTCGCCGTGGTTGAGCTCGCCGTGCGGCTCGAGAAGCTCGATCACCTCGTTGCAGTCGTACTTGCGAACCACGTCCAGCCAAGGCGCGAACGCATCGCGATGTCCCTTCGAAGAGGCCCAGCTGAGGAACGGGTGCGCGTGGTTGGGCTCTCCGACGGAGTGGTAGGTTCCGATGAACTGCGGCGCGTGGCGCTCGTTGAGCTCGCGGTGCTCGTCGAGGTACCAGTACGGAACGGAGAAGTTCGTGTTGAGGACGATCGGAAGGTGGCGGTCCTTCGCGAGCTTGTAGCCCCAGTTCCACAGCTGGTTGTCCATAAGGCCCTTCGCGTTGCCGTTCGGCTGCGAGTCGCACCAGAAGATGAACCCGGCGTCGTCGCACTTCTTCGCGAAGTCGAACTCGCCCCGCGGATCGTACTCGCCCCAGTCCTTTCCGCCGAAGCCCATTCCCTTCGGAGACTGCCCCGGCCAGTAGTAGAACCTGAAGCAGTAGTCGTCCCAGCTGTTGAGGAACATCGGTATCTCGGGCAGCGTCCCGAGGTGAGACGCGGCAGGCTCGGACGCGGAATGCGTGATCGTGACGGTCTTCCCATTGACGGCGACCCTGTCGAACGTCCCGTCCGGAAGCTTCACCACGCCATCCTTGACGACGCGTCCTTCCTTTCCGTGCACATGCAGATAGCGCGCGGCCCAAAGCCTCGCCTTCTCGGGCGACTCGGCGCGAATCGTCACGTCGTCGCCGCTGCGCTCGGCGGAAGTCTCGCCGTATCCGCGCAGGCGGCGCTTTATCGTTTCGTCGTTCTGCGCGAATGCCGAAAGCCCCGCGCATGCGGCCAGTACAAGGCCGATGTGTCTCGTTTTCATTTACTCCCCTTTTATCTGTGAAAAATCGATTCCCGTCAGCGGATCATGATGCGCATTCCAGGCTTGCAGACCTCAAGCCACAGTTCACACCGCTCACGCGAAAGATACACCCTGGCCCCGGCTGGAAGCAAAGCATTCCACCTGTCTACCAGGGCGGTCAGCTTCGTGAAGGATTCGTCATCGTCAGGCACATATATCTTCTGGACCCCGTATCCGTCACTGTCGGCGTTGATCAGCCGAAAATTCGCGCGGGTACCACCCGAAAGAGTGCTTAGAACACCTCTGACATCCACCAAAAGCGACGTGTCCTCGTCAACCTTGCACCCGTTTCTGACAGTCAACGGCGTTGTAAGGTATCCCCCTTCGGGAACAACGAACTCCAACGACGCCTGTCTGCGGAGCGAGAAATAGAAATACGCCTGCATTTCCGGGGAAGAACCCGCAAAGACAAACCTGGTGCCGTAGTACCCTTGCGTATCATATTCGTCTAT
>JAEEGF010401775.1_pt1 | contig 21395 bp, 18 predicted proteins | sample 9134171 | NCBI WGS metagenome assembly JAEEGF01 (sample SAMN16246542, study PRJNA631951) | gut metagenome | biome: gut microbiome; feature: rumen; material: AP-attached | host: Bos | place: Iran: Karaj | collected 2018-10 | reverse complement strand
GCCAACGACACGAACACTCGCGCCGATGACAGGCTCGCCGGTAGCATCCTTCACAATGCCATTCACAGTAATCTGTGCATAGGCTCCCAGTGACAGGAACAGTCCCATCACGAGGGTAAGAATCCTAGAAGGAATTCTGATGTTTACCTGCTTCATTTTAAAATTTTTAAAGTTAATATTATGTTGGTAATCAATAAATTATTTATTCATTGAATTATAGTTTGCTAAGTCGGTATCAGCACAGGTGCATTATGATTTGGCGCTTCTACTGCAATTAAGCAAGGCAAAAATAGAATTTTCCTGCCTATTTATCTTTTTTTATAATGTTAAAAATTTAATTAATTAAATGCAATCGTTTGCGCAATCCAATTCTTTATTGTAATTTCGCCCATTCACATGATTGTGGATATCATCTCATGTTTGAATATTAACCAAATTTAAGAAGCATATCAAAATGAATGACCGACAACAGTTGACGATGAAGGATATCGCCCGTGAATTGGGCGTATCGGTCGCCACGGTGTCACGCGCGCTGAGCGACAGCCCCAGCATCTCGCGCGAGCGTCGCCAAGCCATCCAGCGATACGCCCGCGAGCATAATTATTTCCCCAATGTCATTGCCGAACAGCTGCGCCACAGCCGGCGGAACCCGACAAGGGCCATTGGTGTGATTGTTCCTGAACTCGTGCACTACTACTTCTCTTCCATTTTGGATGGCATCGAGTCCGAAGCCTCGTCACGTGGATACCATATTATCGTGGCCAAAAGCAACGAGAGCTATGAGCGAGAGGTGCAGATTTGTGAGTCAATGCTCAAGAACAAGGTGTGCGGCATCATTGTTTCACAGGCTAAGGATACTGAGCAATATGAGCATTTCGAGCACCTGGAAGCGGCTGGCGTTCCGTTGGTGTTCTATGACCGCATCTGCCCTGCCCTGAATGCCAGCCGCGTGGTGGTTGATGACTACATGGGAACGATGAATGCCGTGTCACACCTCATCGAGACGGGTTGCCGGCGCATCGCATTTTTCGGCACCTCGATGAACATGATCATCGGCAAGAACCGTTTTAACGGCTATCGTGACGCCCTGTACAAACATGGTCTCACGCTTGACGAGGGACTGGTGCGCATCTGCGACAACCGTGCCGACGCCGAGCGCATCACACCCGCCATGATGAACATGGAAGACCGTCCTGACGCCTTCTTCGCCGTCAACGACGAGACGGCCATCGGCATCCTGTCGGTAGTCAAACGGCTGGGGTATTCGGTACCCGATGATGTGAGCATCTGCGGCTTCACCAATGGTTTCCGCGCGACGGTGTGCGACCCGATGTTGACGACGGTTGAGCAACGCGGCTCCCAAGTGGGCAAGGAGGCAGCCGACATCCTCATCGGTCTGGTTGAGGGCACCCTCCCCGCCAACCATGCCGAGAAACGCATCGTCAAAACCCGCCTCGTTGTCCGTGGCACCACCCGCCACCTCTAAATTCTCAAAAACATAAAAAAAGAAAACAATAAATACAAATCAAACAACTGATAATGATAAATTTAGAGAACCTTAAGGACCATATATTTGATATAGTTGGAGCCTTGTATGAGGTTCACACAGAACTGGGACCAGGTCTAAACGAATACTGTTATCAGGAAGGACTAAGACTGCAATTTGAAGAACAAGGATATACAACTACATGCGCCTGCTCAAGTGTCCTTGTGACATTATTGTAAACTTTGCAGGAAAGAAAGCCGATGTTGAAAGATATTTTTATGATGACCAGACGCGCAACATTCTGACTGTTGATGGGCGCAGCGTACATAAATATCGTTAATCAATTATTGTATTTATTGTACTTATTGTTTTCCTTTTATTAAGAGCTAATAAATGATTGTCTTTTAGAAATTTAAGATATGAAGAACATGAAGAAAGTTTTAGTTGTTGTGATGGCAGTTGTGGCATTGTGTGCCAGCGGCCAAGTGGAAAGACCCAAGTTGATTGTGGGACTCGTTGTGGACCAGATGCGCTGGGACTACCTCTATAACTACCAATGGGGCGAAGGTGGGTTCAAGACCTTGCTCCAGGACGGTTACCTGTGCAATAACACCATCATCGACTATGTGCCCACTGTGACCGCTGCAGGACATGCCACCATCTACACCGGCACTACACCTGCCTTCCATGGCATCGCGGGAAACAACTTCCTGCTTGACGGCAAGAACGTCACCAGCGTGCAGGACGACAACGAGCGTGCCGTGGGCGGCAACGAAAAGACGCGCGGCAAGTCGCCCCGCAACATGATCACCACCACCATCGCCGACCAGCTCCAGCTGGCCACCAACTTCAAGAGCCGCACCGTGGGCATCGCCCTTAAGGACCGTGCCGCCATTCTGCCGGCAGGGCATCATCCCGTCGGCGCCTACTGGTACGACGGGAACAGCAAGTCATTCGTCACCAGCACCTATTATATGCAAAAGTTGCCGCGTTGGGTCAGCGACTTCAACAAGCAGTATCGTGACGAACTCGCTGGTGACATCTATCAGTTGCCCACAGGCACCTCGCTCACTTTTGCCCTTGCCGAGCAGGCGCTCATCAACGAGAGGCTTGGACAAGGCGACGTGACCGACATGCTCACCATCAGCGTTTCCAACACCGACATGTGTTCCCACTACCACGGCACACATTCGCCCAAGGTGGACTCCATTTACTGGCAACTTGACAAGGAAATCGCCCATTTCATCGACGTTTTGGACCAACGCATCGGGCGCGGCAACTACCTGTTGTTCCTTAGCGCTGACCATGGTGGCACCCACAGCTATGCCCGCTTGACAGCGAACGGACTGCCCAGCGGATGTTGGCATAACCCCGACGCTCTCACTGCGGCCAACGAACAGCTGGAAAGGCTGTTTGGTGTGAAAAAGTTGATCAAAGATGAGATGGAATACACATTCTGCCTCAACCATGAAGCCATCGACAGCGCACGGCTGGACTATGACCAGGTGATGCAGGCTGCCTGCCGGGTGCTGGAGCAGCCCGAGGAAATTCAATGGACAATCGATGTCGCACACATCGACTCCTACCCCATTCCCGCCATCCTCAAGGAACGCATCAAGCTGGGTTATTTCCCCGGACGCAGCGGCGAGATTTACATCGTGCCCCGCACCGGCATCTATGCCGGCAAGAAGGAGTGGGCCGGTTCAAATCACGGCAGTTGGAGTCAGAGTGACTCCCACATCCCCCTCATCTTCATGGGCTGGCACATCACCCCAGGAGAGACCTCGCGCCTCACCCACATGACCGACATCGCCGCCACCGTCTGCGCCATGCTCCATGTCCAAGCTCCCAACGGCTGCATCGGCAACCCCATCTTCGAGTAAAAGCAACCCATCTGCTACCTCATCACACCGCCCTTGAAAGAAAAATCAAGGGCGATGCGTTTTTATTGATGATAAAATAGTAACTTTGCGGTTCAGTTAGTCAGACACAAAAACAAATTCAATAACGACAAATGAGTAAAGAGACTTATCCTCACCTTGAGGCGCTGCGCGAAGAGATGCGCCGCCTGAACGTCGATGCCGTCATCATTCCCGGCACCGACCCGCACCAGAGTGAATACATCTGTGACCACTGGAAATTCCGCGACTGGGTCAGCGGCTTCACAGGCAGTAACGGCACGGCTGTGGTAACCCTTGACCAAGCTGCACTGTGGACCGACTCCCGCTATTTCCTGCAGGCAGGCATCGAGCTGGAAGACAGCGGTTTCGTGATGATGAAAGAGAACATGGGCAACGACCCCACCATTCATGAATGGCTGCAACAGGTGCTGGATGATGACTCGGTCATCGCCATCGACGGCAGACTCTACAGCGCTCAAGATGCCAATCAGCTGGAGCGCTTCTGCGGTGAAAACGGCTTTATGCTCGCTACCGAGTTCTATCCTGCCGACACCATCTGGACCGACCGTCCCGCTCGTCCCAGTGAGCCTGCATTTGTCCATGACGAGCAATATGCCGGCGAATCGGCTCAAGACAAGATTGAGCGCCTGCTCCAGGTGCTCGAGGACAACGAAGCCACCGCCATGCTGGTGACCGCACTCGACGACATTGCCTGGTTGCTGAACCTGCGCGGCAACGACGTCGCCTTCACACCTGTAGCCATCGCATTTGCCTACATCGGCAGCAACAACAGGGAACTGTTTATCGACGAGAACAAGGTGACCGACGAAGTGCGCCAGCATCTCAAGGCCTGCGGCGTGAGGGTGCGCAACTATGATGACATCGTCCACTTCCTGGAGCGTGTGAGCGAGCACGAGGTGGTCCTCATCGACCCGCAACGCGTGAGCGACACGCTGGCCAATGCCCTACCCTGCCAGAAGGTCTACTTCCGCTCACCCATCACCGACCTCAAGAGCATCAAGAACGAGGTGCAGATCAACGGTTTCCGCCATGCCATGGAGCGTGACGGCGCAGCCTTGGTGCGCCTATTCAAGTGGATCGAGGAAATGGCGCCCACGGGCACCATCAACGAGGTAGACGTTTGGACTAAGGGACAGGAGTTCCGTGCCCAACAAGACCTGTACCGCGAGGACAGTTTTGCCATGATCTGCGGCTACAAGGAGCATGGCGCCATTGTGCACTATGAGGCCACCGACGAGAGTGCTTCGACCCTGCACGGCGAGGGCATCCTGCTCGTGGACAGCGGTGCGCAATTCCTTGACGGCACCACCGATATCACCCGCACCGTCACCCTGGGCAACCCCACTGCACAGGAGAAACACGATTTCACACTTGTGCTCAAGGGACACCTGGCCCTGCAACGTGCCAAGTTCCCCGTGGGCACTACCGGCTGCCAGCTCGACGTGCTGGCACGACTGCCGCTGTGGCAAGAGGCAATGACCTACGGCCACGGCACGGGCCATGGCGTGGGCCACTTCCTGGGTTGCCACGAGGGACCGCAAAGCATCCGCACCAACTTCGTCAATGTTCCCCTCACGCCTGGCATGGTGATGAGCAACGAACCCGGTCTGTACAAGACCGGCGAATATGGCATCCGCACCGAGAATCTGTTACTCGTCATTGAGGCCGAGAAGACCGAAGAATTCGGCAACTTCCTCGCCTTCGAGCCGTTGACGCTCTTCCCCTATGACCTGCAGCTCATCGACCGCTCGATGCTCACCCAAGAGGAAGTTGACCAAATCAACAACTATCACCGCATGGTGCGCGAGCGCATCACTCCGCTGCTCAATGCCGACGAAGCCGCCTGGCTCGCCGCAAAAACCCGCGACCTTTAACCTTTAACCTAAAATAATGGCTATCATCAAAAAAGTAAGGGGCTTTGACCCCAAGATTGGAGAGAATTGTTTCCTGGCCGACAGCGCTGTCGTTGTCGGTGACGTGACCATGGGCAATGACTGCAGCATCTGGTTCAATGCCGTGTTGCGCGGTGATGTGAACACCATCACCATCGGCAACCGTGTCAACATCCAGGACAATAGCGTGATACACACCTTGTACGAGAAATCGGTCACCGAAATCGGCAACGATGTGTCCATCGGGCACAACGTCGTCGTGCACGGTGCGAAAATCGGCGACATGGCACTCATTGGCATGGGCAGCATCATTCTTGACCATGCCGAAATCGGCGAGGGCGCCATCATCGCCGCCGGCAGCGTGGTGCTGAGCGGTACCAAGGTCGGCCCTCACGAGTTGTGGGCAGGCAGCCCGGCGAAATTCAAGAAGATGGTTGACCCCAAGCAGGCCAGCGAAATCAACGTGAAAATCGCCAAGAACTACTTGATGTACTCGACCTGGTATGAGGAGTAATCTATGATCTCTAGATTTCCTAGAGCATCTAAAAGAAAACGTGAATAGCCAAAATTCAAGATGAAGAAGTATTTATTCATGACTTTGACGGCTCTCGTGCTGACACTGATGCCAGCACGAGCAGCCATCTACATGGTAGGCAATACTCCGTTTGGCGACTGGAATCCCGGTAATGGTGTCGAGATGATTCATAACGGGAACGGTGTTTACACATTAACGGCCAAAATCAGTGGCAATGTGTGGTTTGTGTTTGCCGACGGGTTGAACAGCGATTGGACTGTCTTTAATGCCAATCACCGCTACGGCCCCTCAGGAGGAGGCAGCCAAGAAGTGTTCATCGGACAAAACTATACCACCCAAAAGAGCAACAACAACCATTCCTACAAATTCGCCGGCAGCGGCTTGGACTACACGTTCACCTTCAACCTGAATAACCTCACTTTCAGCATAGCCGAATATCATGAGCCTCCCGCGCCCGACCCGTCCAGCCTCAGTCTGGGCGACGTGAATGGCGATGGCGAGATCACCATTGGCGACGTCACTGCTATGATTGACATCCTGTTGGGCGGTTTCGCCAATTATGACACACGACAGCGCTCTGACGTCAACTATGATAGCGAGTTGACCATCGGCGACTTGACCACAATCATCGATTATCTGTTGGGAGGCAGTTTCCCCGAGCGTGTCAAGGAAGGCTATGACTACGTATGGGACGATGAAGTCATTCCAGAGATTCACATCTCGGTGAGCTTGAGCGAGTGGAACAGGCTCCTTGAACTGTATGACGCCAATGCCTATACCACACAGTATGTGATGGTAACTGCCACCTTTGTCAAAGAGGGCGAGACCACAGTCATCGACAGTGTGGGCCTGCGGATCAAGGGCAACACATCGCGCCGCCGCCCCGAGGGGTGGTACGGACAAATGCACCAGCGCGACAACACCGACTGGCATCATGCCCACTTCGGGATCAACCTGCGCAAATTTGTCGATGACGACGCTCACGACATTCAAGACGTGCGCAAACTGCATCTCAAGTGGTTCAAGGACGACCCCGCCTACGTGAGGGAAATGTTCTGCTACGAGCTATTCCGCCGCGCGGGTGTCTGGACTGCCGTGCGCGACAACTACTGCCGCCTGTGGGTTCATGTCGAGGGCGACAGCAAGGAGGCCTATTTCGGAGTATATGAGTTAATGGAGCCCATTGACAAACGCTATCTCAAGGATCGCAAGGACCGCTTCGGTTCCAACAACGGATTCCTGTGGAAATGCCGCAATGGCGCAGCAGGACTCAATAACCCTAACGGTGACATATGGTACGACGACGACACCGATGACCGTCATGCCTATACCCTCGAGACGCAGACAGCAGACTTTGACAGCGCTCGTGTGCAGCTGATTGATTTCATGAACAAAATCAACAACTTGAGTGACAACGAGTTCTACACCTGGATTAAGCAGGTCACCGACATCGACCTTTTGCTCAAGACCTACGCTGTCAATGTGGCCGTCGGCATGTGGGACGACTATTGGAACAACGCCAACAACTACTACATCTATTTCAACGGGAAAGGGTTAACAGGGTACAAGTTCTATTTCATCCCCTTCGACTACGACAACACGTTGGGAACAAGCCTCAGGTGTGGTAACCAGAGCGATGCCGGGCGGCAGAATCCGCTCAATTGGGGTTCGGATGCCAATAAACTGATCTACCGAATTCTTAAATTCGACGACTTCAAGGCCATCTACGTCCAGCATCTCAAATTCCTCGTCACTGCCGGCAACGCGATGATGGACCGCCAAACTGCCCAGGCGCGCATCCGTTCATGGCAGAATCAAATTGTCGATTATGTTGACAACGACACGGGCGAGGACACAGCCATCGAGGACAAGCCCGCCCCATGGGGCAACCACGGCGAGTACAGACTACTGGAAAACAACAGCGACAACTTCTTCACTGTCAAGGCCGCCAGCATCAACGCCCTCCCCTAGCCTCACAGCCCGGAGCAGTGCAAATATTCGCACATCACATTATATCGAGCAAAGCCCGATAAAAACTATTGACTCGTCAAACCGATTCGACAAATCATTCCAATCCTAGGCCAGGCCGAGGTCGAAATCTTTCAGGAACTGGTTGAAATTGGGGTTGCTTTGGCGGATTTGCTCCACGACTTCGCGGGGCGACAGGATTTTTGGGGTGTCGATGGGCACTTCGCTCACCTTGACATCCAGCGTGAGGTGGTCATTCTCCAGATGGTCACACAGGAATCTCAACAGGGTCTCACGGTGATCCTCGACATTTTTCATCTCGGTGGGACTTCCCACAATCATCACATAGTGCATGTCACCGTTTCCCGGCTGCGGCAAAGCGTAGGACATGGTTGTGCAAAGGGCACGTTCTTGCGGATGATTGTCGATGTAACCTTGCCATGCAGCATGCAATTGCTCTATGCCGAAAGGTTTATCCCGCTTAGGCACAGCGGCAGGTGCTGACGTTTGCTGCTGAGCGGCATGGGTATTGCCGATATTCACATTGATGCGTGGCATGTTGCCCATGGCACGGGGAGCCGGCCGGCCTGTCGGCGCGGCCTGTGATAATGTCTGATGGGGTACTTGTGCAGGGTGTGGGGGCTGCTCGACTGGTTGAGCTGCAGCGGGTGCTGCCGCACGAGCGGCCTGAGACGTCTGAGGAGCAGCCGGTGCCACTGCAGGCTGTGGCGCCGATTGGGCTGTAATCTTCTGGAGGGGAGGTTGTGCGGCCTGTTGCGGCTGCGGACTCACAATCTGGCACAATTTGATGAGCGTCAATTCAACCAGCAGTTGCTTGCTGCTGGCATTGCGATAATTCAGGTCACAGCTGTTGCACAGATCCAGGGCACGATAATAGAATGCCGGTGACAACTTCATGCTCTGTTCGCCATAGCGTTGAGCCACCTCGTCGTTCATCTCGAGCAATTTGCGCGTTTGTGGCGTGCTGGCCACCATCAGGTCACGCAGGTGCTGTGCCAAGCCATTGATGAAGAACTGCGAGTCAAAGCCCTTGTCGCGAATCTCCTTGTAGATGAGCAACGACTGCATGACGTCGCCCGCGAGGAAAGTCTCCACAAGCCTGAAGTAGTAGTCATAGTCCAGCACGTTCAGGTTGTCGAGGGCACTCTGGTAGGTGATGTGCCCTTCTGTCGATGCGGCCACCTGGTCAAAGATGGACAAGGCATCGCGCATGGCGCCATCAGCCTTCTGCGCAATCACGTTGAGTGCGGCAGGCTCGGCCTCGATGCTCTCCTGCTCGCAGACGTACTGCAGCTGCTGTACGATGTCGGGGACGGTGATGCGCGCGAAATCATATATCTGGCAACGTGACAGGATGGTGGGAATGACCTTCTGCTTCTCGGTGGTAGCAAGGATGAAGATGGCATATTCGGGCGGCTCCTCCAGCGTCTTGAGGAAGGCGTTGAAGGCGGCTTGCGACAGCATGTGAACCTCATCGATGATGAACACGCGGTAACGGCCCGTCTGCGGCGGGATGCGCACCTGCTCGGTCAGGTCTCGGATGTTGTCAACGCTGTTGTTCGACGCGGCATCCAGCTCGTTGATGTTATAGGAGCGCTGCTCGTTGAACGCCTTGCACGACGGGCACTCGTTGCAGGCCTCGCCCTCGGGCGTGGGATGCTCGCAGTTGATGGTCTTGGCAAAGATGCGGGCACAGGTCGTCTTGCCCACACCACGCGGACCGCAGAAGAGGTAGGCATGTGCCAGCCTGCCGCTGGCAATCGCCGTCTTCAACGTGTGGGTCAATGACTGCTGTCCCACCACGCTGCGAAACGTCGAGGGCCTGTACTTGCGCGCCGAAACGATATACTTCTCACTCATCGGATTACAAAATAGTTGCTAGAGTTTTGTCTGTCTAATCTGCAAAGATAATCATTTTCGCCCAAAAGAATTCTATGGCTTCACATTTTTTTCCAATTTTCTGCCATCAAAGTATGTTACCCCACCTCAATTCAAAACAGCTGAAAAATCTGAAATTTCTGATGAACATTCGCCCCCGTGATAAGGGGAAACAATAAATGCATCAATTACAACAGCTATCCTCACCCCAACCAACGGGATACTGTTGCAAAATAAACAATTATTCGAGTTGTCCGATTGAAGGCATTGTCTATGTCCTGGAGGCATACATATGAAAAAATTCAGGGGTGAGTATTGCACATTTTTGAGAATTGGTGTATTTTTGTCGCTTGGTTAGAAAACATAGACCTGAACATAAACTTTTACTGCAATGAAAAATATCTTGATCATCGGCTCGACAGGCCAAATCGGTTCCGAGCTGACAATGAAGTTAAGAGGCATCTACACAGGCAATGTGGTGGCTGGCTACATTCCCGGTGCTGAACCCAAGGGAGAACTCGCCGAGAGCGGTCCCTCGGAAATCGTTGACATCACCAACGCTCAACAGATTGGAGCCGTGGTGGACAAGTACAACATCGACACGATTTACAACCTAGCTGCCCTGCTGAGCGCTGTTGCCGAAAACAAGCCCCAGTTGGCATGGCACATCGGCATCGATGGCCTGATGAACGTGCTCGAGGTGTCACGCGAGAAACACTGCGCCGTGTTCACCCCCAGCAGCATCGGCTCATTCGGCCCTAATGCCCCCAAGGACGGTACGCCCCAGGACACCATCCAGCAGCCGCGCACGATGTATGGCGTGACCAAAGTCACCGGTGAGTTGTTAAGCAACTACTACGCTCTCAAGTTCGGCGTGGACACCCGCTCGGTGCGCTTCCCCGGTCTCATCAGCTACGTCACCCCTCCGGGCGGCGGCACGACCGACTATGCCGTGGATATCTACTACAGCGCCGTTCAGGGCAAGAAATTCATCTGCCCCATTGCTGCCGGCACATTGATGGACATGATGTACATGCCCGACGCCCTGCGCGCCGCCATCGAGATCATGGAGGCCGACCCGTCGCGTCTGGTTCACCGCAACTCGTTCAACATCGCCTCGATGAGTTTTGACCCCGAAGTCATCTACCACAAGATCAAAGAATACATTCCCGAGTTTGAGATGGTCTATGACGTTGACCCGCTGCGTCAAGGCATTGCCGACAGCTGGCCCAACAAGCTGGACGACACCTGCGCCCGCGTCGAGTGGGACTGGAAGCCCGAGTATGACCTCGATGCCATGACCAAGGACATGATCGAGAAACTGCGCATCAAATTCGGCATCAACAAGTAACGCCAAACCTTTTTAAAAGATGAAAAAAGTCCTCCTGACACTAGGTTGCCTCGTCTGCCTGTTGCTGAGTTCCTGCTCAGGCAACAGCTACAAGCTGGCAAAAGATTACCAGACCCGTGACACCTTTGGATATCTCGTGTTTGTAAGCGAGTCCGGACAGCATTACGACGACCTGTGGGTCAACATCTCTGGTCTGGACAAGACCTTCCTGGCCTCCACAGCCGAGATTGTTGACGGTGAGGTCAAGGGCATGCGCTACGGTGCGCAACAAGGTATGCGCAGGGTGATGGTCCGTCAACAGAACGAACGTCTACTGTTTCAAGATGTCGTCACCATCACTGCCGGTGAGGATTGCATCATCAAAATAAAGGATTGAGAATTGAGATTTAACGGGACAAGCGAGTACGCTTGTCCCGTTAAAATATAGAGTTTAGAAGAGGGACACTGATGTCCCTCTTTTATTTAACGCACTAGGCCTCTCATGAGCCGCGCAGGATGTCGATAAGCTCGGCAACGCCTTGGGTGGCAGGCTTCTGGATGACGTGCACCCAATCGGGTACTGCTGCGGGCCGGGGGTCGATGTAGTAGATGGGCACGCCACGTTTCACATACTGGATGAGTGCGGCAGCAGGATAGACCACCAGCGACGTGCCGATAACGACAAAGATGTCGGCATCATGTGCCAGCTGGGCAGCGGCATCCATGTTGGGGACCGCTTCGCCAAAGAACACGATGTGGGGACGCACTGGATCATCATAGGGGTCCCGCGTGTCCACGCTCGTCACCAGGCCTTTGTCGGTCAACTCATCACAGGGCAAAGTGTAAACCCGCTCCTCACGCCTGACGGAGCGCACCTTCATCAACTCGCCATGCAGATGCAGCACGTTGCTGCTGCCGGCGCGCTCATGCAGGTCATCGACATTCTGGGTGATGACACGCACGTCAAAGTCTTTCTCCAGCTCAACAAGGCCCAGATGGGCGGCATTGGGCTGGGCATTGATCAATTGCTCGCGACGCTCATTATAGAACTTGTGGATGAGCGCAGGGTTGCGCAGCCAGCCCTCATGGCTAGCCACATCCATCACGGGATAATTCTCCCACAGCCCGTCGGCATCGCGAAAGGTCTTGATACCACTCTCGGCACTGATGCCGGCGCCTGACGAAATCACTAATTTCTTCTTGTTGCTCATAGTCATCGGTTTATTGGATTGATAAATCGGAATTTTTAAATAATGTGATAGCAAAAATAGTAAAATTTTTCCAAAAACGAACACGCTAATCACATAAATCACTATCTTTGCACCGTTTTTTACAAAAAAGAAGACTTTTCAATGGATAAATTGAGCTACGCATTAGGTTTGAGCATGGGAGGAAACTTCATTGGCTCAGGCATCAAGAAACTGGAAATCAACGATTTCGCCGACGGCTTGAGAGCCATCTATGAAGGCGCAGAACAGAAGATGACCTTCGACGAGGCCAAGCAGATTGTCACCGAGTTTTTCACCAATCTTGAGAAGCAGGGCGCTGAAATGAACGAGCGTCTGGGCCGTGAGTATCTGGAGAAAAACAAAAATGCCGAGGGCGTGAAGGTAACCGAGAGCGGACTGCAGTACCAAGTAATTAAAGAGGGTGACGGCCTCCAGCCTGGCCCCAATGACGTGGTAACCGTGCACTATACTGGCAAACTCATCGATGGTACCGTATTTGACAGCAGCGTCGAGCGCGGTGAGCCCGCCACTTTTGCTGTCGGTCAAGTCATCCCCGGTTGGGTCGAGGGTCTGCAACTGATGCGCGAGGGTGCTGCCTACAGGTTGTTCATTCCGTCTAACCTGGCCTACGGCCCCCATGGCACTGGTCCCATCCAACCCAATTCCACGCTCATCTTTGACGTGCAACTGATCAAGGTCGAGAAAAAGTAAACAATATCTAACTGTCACTTTTTTACAGATTACAATGAAGAAGGTATTAGCAATGGTTATGGCTGCCCTGTTCATGGCAGGCATTGCAAGTTGCGGCAGCAACGAAACGACAAATACAGAGCAAACCACTCCTGACAACGGCCAGCAGATCAAGGACAACAAAACCATCGGCCGAGAATTCTTGGAGGAGAATGCCAAGAATGACAGCGTCGTTCAAACCACGAGCGGCCTGCAATACATGGTGCTGAAAGAGGGTACCGGCACCAAGCCCGGCCCCACCGACACCGTGACAGTGCACTACACCGGACGTCTGCTTGACGGCACCGTATTTGACAGCAGTGTTGAGCGCGGTGAGCCCGCTTCGTTCCCTCTTGACAAGGTCATCCCCGGTTGGACCGAAGGCTTGCAACTGATGAGCGAAGGCTCACAATATCGCTTATTCATCCCCAGCGAATTGGCTTACGGCTCAAAGGGTGCAGGCGACCAGATTCTGCCCAACTCCACCCTCATCTTTGATGTGGAACTGATAAAAGTCCAGAAAGCGAAATAAACAAAAACATTATTTATAACAACTTTAAAAATTTCATTTAAAAAACTAGTTTTATTATTATGAAGAAGATTTTAGCAATTGCAGCAGTCGGTCTGATGATCGCAGGTTTTGTTAGTTGCAACAGCAGTGCAGGTGGCAGCAGTGAGGCTATGGACTCGCTGAGCATGGCTTTTGGTGACCTCTATGGCACCGGTATGGGCCAGCAGATGCGCGGCATGGACTCCACCATCAACATGGAGGATGCTTTGAGCGGTATGGAATATATCGCCAATGCTGACACCAGCAAGAGTTTCCAGATGGGTCTTCAGATGGGTATGCAGATCGCACAATTGTATCAGGGTATTGAGCAGCAGTGCGGTATGCCCATCAACAAGAGCTTGTTCATGAAGCACCTGCAGCAGGCACTCATGTCAACCAAAACCGTTGGTCAGGAAGAGATGATGGCCATGCAGTCCAAGATTGAGCCTCTGCTGAAAAAGGTGATGGAACAATCTCCCAAGGCTCTCAAGAACAAGGAGGCTGGCAAACATTACATGGATAGTCTGAAAAAAGACAAAAGCTACACGTTCACCAAGAGCGGTATCGCCTATAAGGTGATCAATCCTGGTGAGGGTAAGAACTTCAGCGACAGCGATGTCGTTAAGGTTAACTATGAGGGCCGTCACATCAACGGTGAAATTTTTGACAAGAGCGGTGAGAATCCCGTGCCCTTCAACCTGCAGCAAGTCATCCCCGGCTTCCGCGAGATGATCATGCTCATGAAGCCCGGCAGCAAGGTTACCGTTGTCATCCCCGGTGAGCTGGCTTATGGTCCCGAGGGTAACCGCGGTATCGAGCCTATGGAGACTCTGATTTTCGACGTTGAGACCCTGGGTCTTGACGACACTCCCAAGCCTGCACCCCGTCCCAACATTCCCAGTGCAGGTGCACCCCGTCCTTCAGGCCGCTAAGTAATCCGATATCGAATTACTACTGACAATTCAAACAACTGCCCGAGCCGACAAAGCCCGGGCAGTTGTTTTATCATCAAGTCACCTGTTTTCTGCAATGGGACACGCCAATTAGGATTTAGCGAATAAGAATGGAAATGTTGCCATGTGGCCTTCATCAACTCATACCGAAAAGGTAAAAACATGCAATCTTACCACATCAATCCAGAGAAAAGATGTACCTTTGCACTAATTAATTCATACTATTATGATAAGAACAAAATCATTTTTCGTTTTACTACTGTTTGCTTCTTTGATGTCAACAATGGGCGGCTTGAACGCCCAAGCACAGACACGTGAAGCACCTGATTGGAGAAAACTTCATTACCTGTCCGAAGAAGAAATGCATACCCCCTTGAGGAGGGGCATCAACTTCACGGAGACACCCGCGCCAACCGAAGCTCCCCGCTTCGTGGCAGAGTTTGAGCCCATGCAGGGCGTGACGATCCGCTATCCGCTGGGCATTCCAGTTTCCTTGGTTAAATCGTTGGCCGAGAATTGCCAGGTGTACTGTATCGTGACACAGAGTCAACAGTCAAGCGCACGGTCGACTTTCAACAACGCGGGGGTGAACATGAATCGTGTCACCTTTGTGAACGCGAACTCAGATTCCTACTGGGTACGCGACTACGGTCCCTGGTATATCTTTGCCGGCAAGCAACCTGCCATCGTGGATAACGTGTATAATCGTCCGCGACCCTACGACGATGAGATACCCTCGGTTTTTTCCTCGTTCTGGGACATTCCTCTCTACTGCATGAACCTGGTACACACAGGAGGCAACATGATGGAGGACGGACGCGGACACGGCGTTAGCGACGAACTGATCCTTCAAGAGAACAACAATAACGAGGCCATTGTGCGCCAGAAGATGCTCGACTACCTCGGCATCGACAACTACCACATCACCATCGACCCGCAGGGGGAATACATTGCCCATGTCGACTGCTGGGGAAAATACCTCGCCCCTGATAAAATCCTGATTGCGAAACTGCCGAAGACCAACAGCAGATATGAATATTATGAGGAAGTGGCCAACTATTTCGCCACAACCAACTGCTGCTGGGGTTATCCCTATAAGGTGTACCGCGTTGAAGAGCCTGGTGGCAGTACCCTTGCACCCTATACCAACAGCCTTATCCTCAACAAGTGCGTCTACGTGCCGCTTGGCAGCAACAGCTCCTATAATGAACGTGCGCTCCAGGTCTACAGGGAAGCCATGCCCGGCTACGAGGTGGTCGGCGTGTCCAACACGTCCTACAGTATCGGTTGGCAAAACACCGATGCCCTGCACTGCCGCACGCGCGGAGTGATGGACTTCAACATGCTGTTTGTCGATCACAGGAACGTGCTCTTCGGCACGCAGGAGTGTGAAGATTCCATCGCCGTCACGAGCAAGTTCATCGCCTATAGCGGGAAGCCTCTGAAAACAGACTCGCTGCTGGTTTATTACAGCATCGACAACGGTCCCTACCAGGTCGCACACATGACAGCCACCGGCGCTCCCGATGAATATGTGGGCTACATCAAGGGCTATCACAATGCGTCAGAGGTTGACTACTACGTCTTCGGCGCCGACGAGTCGGGACACCGCTATCAGCAACCCGTTTTCGGCGAACTGGACCCCCACCATTTCACTGTCAGCATGTCCTTCACCCGGGGCGACGTGAACGATGATGGTTATGTGAATATTGATGATGTGACTGCATTGATTGATTTCCTCTTGGGTTCCAATGTTTCACCGTTTAGCAGATCGGCAGCCGATGTAAACAGCGACGGAGCCATCAGCGTGGATGACATTACAAGCCTCATAGATTTAATTTTGGTGAACTAATCATGCCAGTTGGCGGAATTAAGCGAGCTATATATCTGAATATCCGTCATCTTTCGGGAATCAAAAAACGCAAAAACAAGAACAACTGCCCGAGCTTTGTTGGCTCGGGCAGTTGTCTTTTCATCAAATCCGCCTTCCTGATTTTTACTCCTGAGCGCTATAGCCACAGGAGAAAATCCTCGCGCTGCAGTTTGGGATTGGGATTGAGTATGGCGATTTTGTTGTTGGTGTAGGTCTGCCCCATGGGCATATAATCGCAACTGGCGCTGAACAACTTCAGCATGGCATCATCACGGTTCAGGTTCCTGAGCACGACCACGCATTGGGCATCCAAGAGGCGACGCAGCACCTCTTCATCGACCGCCACGTTGACCAGTGCCAACATGGGAACATCACCTGGCGCCAGGAATTCATCGACCGCCACACTGACATCGTCATAGCATTCCACCCGGTCCAGCTGACTCTGCAACACGCGCACAGCAAGAGGTTTCTGCTCCAGACATGAGTCAAAGAGCGCCATGCGGCTATCACGATTCACCTCGAGCATGGCAACACTCTCGACACCTGTGGCGGCACCCAGCTGCAGGATGCGTTCGGGCGCGAAAAAATTGGTCACCCTGAGTAACAATCTCGCCTCCTGCTCACTGATGAGGTCCATCTCGCGGCGTTGTCTGGGGGTGCTGTTTGACTTGATGGTCTCCAGCAACTGATGCAAGCCCTCATAGGCGTAATAGGGCAACCGCTGTCGCCACACCTCACGCACAAACTGATAGGCATAGGGCGAATGGATGCCGAAGCCGCCACTACGGTGGTGGCGGCTCCAGGCGGTCGCATATCGTTTCCAACGTGTCAAGCCGTTAGCTTCTAGTCTTTGGTAGCGCTGGTGCTTTTCTTGAAGAACTTGTCGCCAAAGAGGGCGTAGTTCAATGCCAGCAAGATTAACAGATAGATGGCCACAACAGCCACAGTGGCCCAGGTCTGCGTCTTGTTGACCTCTTCAGGATCAAACTTGAAATCAATCTCATGATCACCGGCAGGCAGTTGCAGCGCGCGCAGGACGTAGTTCACACGACCCATCTCCACAGGCTTGCCGTCAACGCTCACCTTCCATCCCCAGGGGAAATACACCTCGCTGAATACAGCCAGACCTCCATTAGCACTGTGGCTCTTATAAGTCAAGTGGTTGGGGGCATAGGAGGTTTCGTAGATGGTGTCGCCGGGCTGTACGGCCTTGGCATCGCCCAGCTGCTGCTTGAACTTGGCATCGGCAACAGCACTGTGAGCTGCATTGAAGTTGTCCAAGAAGGCCATTTCCTGATCGGCATTGTCCACATAGGTCAACGAGTCCACAAACCATGCGTTGCCCAGGGCCTCAGGGTTGCGCTGAACCGTCTGTTCATCAACGATGACGTAGCGGGTGTTAAGCATATTGAGCACCTGGATGTTGTTCTTGCTAATCTGGTTATTGATAAGGTCGTTGTAGCGCGACAGCTTGGCAGCATGATAGCCACCCACGGTCTTGTGGAAATAGCTGGGCATCGCATCGCCGAAGTGCTGTATGTCCATCACGCGGTAGTTCATGTCCTTGTCCTGCAAAATCTGGTTGTCAACGGGACGGGGAGCGAACTGCTGCTCCGGCAGGTCATAGCGAGAGGTGAAGGTCTCGGAATCAATGTAACGCTTGTTCACGGCATACATGTCAACGAGCACAATGGCAGCCACGATGAGTGTTGCAACCATCTCGTTGAGTTTGCCCTTGAGGTAAGCAAAGACGACACCAAAACCAATCAAGAGGATGATGAGGCTGCGCCAAGCGTCACCGCTAACCAGCGCGCCGCGCACGGTAGCGATAGCCTCGTCCACACTGGGATACTGCTGAATCTGTCCTGTTGCCACCAATTGCTCGTGCTCCTCGGCCGAGAAGTGGCCAAAGATGCCCGGGAACAGGGCTGTGAGCAAGCAAATCAGGGCACACAAGCCGAAGCTGGCAAGGAGGGCCACCTTGTGCTTGCGCCATCCGTCAGGCTCCTTGAACAATTCACGCAGACCGAGCACAGCCAGGATGGGCATGGCAATCTCGGCAACAACCAGGATTGACGCGACGGTGCGGAATTTGTTGTACATCGGGAAGTGGTCAATCATCCAATCGGTGAGCCACATCATGTTATGGCCCCACGAGAGCAAGATGCTGATGATGGTGGCAATGAGCAAGGCCCATTTCGCCGGTCCCTTGACAATGAGGCATCCCAACAGGAAGAGGGCGCAGATGAGGGCACCCACATATACCGGACCGTTGGTCATCGGCTGGTCGCCGAAGTACTGCGGGAACTGACTCAGGATCTGCACATCCTGCTGATTCATCTGGGCCGTGTTGGCCATTTTCACAGCCTTAGGAGTCTCGGCCAGCGTGAGCAGACGGTTGTCACCGTGCTCGGGCTTGATGGTCGCACCACCCTTCACGTTAGGGATCAACAGGGTGAACGTCTCGCCCTTGCCATAGCTCCACTGGGTGATATAGTCCTTGTCCAGACCGCCATCGGTGGGCTTGGCATTCATCGCATCCTCTCCCTTGGGAGTGAGTTCACTGTGCCCGCCACGGATGGTTTCCTTAGCATATTTATAGGTCATGTACAGGTTGGGTGAGTTGGCCACCAGCGCCAGTCCGGCTGCCACAGCCAACACAACGGTGGCGATGCACCAACGCTTCACCTGCTTGTCCATGATAGCCTTGACCAGATAGGCGATGACAAGAGGCACGATGAGGAACATCGAGTAGTAGGTCATCTGCACATGGTTGCTGGCCAGCTGCAGGGCGGCAAAGAACGCCGCCACGGCCATGCCGCCCAGATACTTACCGCGGTAGCACCACACGATACCGGCAATAGTGGGCGGGATATAGGCGAGTACCATCAGTTTCCAGATGTGACCCGCACCCATCAGGATGAAGAAGTAACTCGAGAAGGCATAGCCGATGGCGCCCAAGATGGCATAGTACCACTTGACCTTGAAGGCCAGCATCAGCAGGAAGAAGCCCAACATGAGCAGGAAAATCCAGCTCACGGGGGTCGGGAAATACAGGCGGTAGAGCGCCGATGCGGGATTGAGCATCGTGGTACCGTCGTAGGACGGTGCAATCTGGAACGTGGGCATACCGCCGAACAGGGCATCGGTCCACCAGGACTTCTCACCTGTCTGGTCCTCAAAGGCCTGAGTCTCCTGGCTGTTGGCTGCGCCCTGCATGATATCATGCTGCTGCAAGACATCGCCGTTCACATCATTAGGATAGAAATAAATCCACGAGATAGCAGCAAAGACTATGACCGCAATCACGAAGTGGATCACGTCGGCCAGCGACAGTGACCCGATCAGTTTCTTGTCTAATTTATTCTTCATTATTTTGTTCGATTGATTATTCTCAATTCAAATGAAACAACCCGTGACAACGATTCTTTCTTGTTGTCATGGTTGTTCCCATAATGTAGTTAGTGTTGTCTGAAAAAAAAAAATCAGAATTCGGTGAAGGACAACGGCATCGTGTCCTTGAAGCTGTCGAGGACGTAGATTTTCTCCTTGCCGGCGAGAATGATTTCGATGGGATGTCCGTTCTTCTCAAACTCCAGGAACGCCTGGCGGCAGACACCGCAGGGGGCTGTGGGCTCTTCGACGAACATGTCGTGAGTGAACGACGTGATGGCGACAGCCTTCACGGGAACGCCAGGATATTTGGCGCCGGCAGCATAGAGGGCCGAGCGCTCGCCACAGATGCCGGCAAATGCCGCATTCTCCTGATTAGCACCGATAAACACCTCGCCATTATCGAGCATCAAGGCCGCTCCCACCTTGAAGTTACTGTAGGGCGAATAGGAGTGCATCGTGGCCTCACGAGCCATGTCGACCAATTTTTTTTGCTCCTCAGTGAGTTCATTATAAGAATAAACCCTTACCTTTGTGGTGATTTTCTTTTCGGTCATAGAAGTATGAGTTTTAACTTTGAACGCAAAATTATAGTTTTTTTCCCGATAAACAAGCAAATATTGTGTTTTTGCTTGATTTTTGTCGCTTTTTCGGCCTTTTTCGCATCGGCACAGCCCAAACACCAGCGTTATTTGGATTACATCGAGCGCTACAAGCAGGTGGCGCTGCAGTCCGAGCGGGAGTTTGGCATTCCTGCAAGCATCACACTGGCGCAGGGTCTGCTCGAGAGCTATGTGGGCCAAAGCAAAATGGCGTTGGAAGCCAACAACCACTTCGGCATCAAGGCCTATCACTGGAAAGGTGAGGTTTACGGCCGCTGCGACTCCCTCAACCAGGTGGGCTATCGCAAGTATGGCAGGCCTGAGGACTCCTTCATGGACCATGCCCGTTTCCTCAAGGGTCCGCGCTATTCTATCCTTTATGAGTTTGACGTGACGGACTACCGCAGTTGGGCACAAGGGCTGAGAGACTGCGGGTATGCCGAGGACGAAGCCTATCCCGACAAACTCATCCGTATCATCGAGCAATATGAGCTATATGCGATTAACGGCGGCAAGCGCATGGACGGCACCGTTGTCGAGCAAGCGGTCGCCATTGGGGAAGAAAGCACCGACAATGGCCGCTGGCATCACCGCAAGCGCCGCAATAATCCGTCACGCGAGACGGCACAAGAAACGACGGCAAGACAGGAGCCCCAGCAGGCCTATACCCCCTTGCGCCAGGGACACGTGGGTTCAAGCGCCGACAATGATTAATTCCAGTTTAATGGCTAATGGTTAGAGTTTAATGATTTGAGTTATTGAACTGAAAACTGACAACTGAAAACTAAAAACTAAAAAAATATTGCTACCTTTGTAGTCTTCTAATGAACCTAACTTAATGTCAAACCTTTTAAAATAGATTTTTATCATGTTCGGAAAATTTCAGGAACATCTCCAGAAGGAGCTCGCCGACATCCAGGCTGCCGGTTTGTACAAGAATGAACGCATCATCACCACCCCGCAGCGCGCCGACATCAAGGTGAAGCCCAACGACGAGGTGCTGAACTTCTGTGCCAACAACTATCTGGGTCTGA
>JAEEGF011985189.1_pt1 | contig 21396 bp, 10 predicted proteins | sample 9134171 | NCBI WGS metagenome assembly JAEEGF01 (sample SAMN16246542, study PRJNA631951) | gut metagenome | biome: gut microbiome; feature: rumen; material: AP-attached | host: Bos | place: Iran: Karaj | collected 2018-10 | reverse complement strand
AGTGAAAGGCTTTGTGGACACCTATCACGCCCTGCGTACGGAAGAGCCGCACGATTGGATGTCGTCGCGCACGAGAGTGCGCGGCGAGGTGACCCTCGAGAAAGGCGATGCCGGTGCCTTTGTGTCGGCCAACCTGATGTACAACGCCACCCTGAAGGATCTCACGGGCTTTCAACTGCGCGAAGCCTACGGCTGGTGGTCGCACGGCCACTGGGACCTGCGAGCCGGCCAACAGATTATCGTCTGGGGCGTGGCCGACGGTTTGAGGCTCACCGATATCATCTCGCCGATGGATTACACCGAATTCCTGGCGCAAGACTACGATGACATCCGTATTCCTGTCGGCGCCATGCGCCTGCGCTACTCTCGCGACAAGTGGTGCCTTGAAGCTGTCGCCGTTCCCGTCCCGTCGTTCTTCGAGCTGCCCACCGATGCTACCAACCCCTGGTCGGTAGGTCCCATCCCCATCGAGACCGAACCACAACACAAGCTCGGCAATATGGAGTATGGCGGACGCTTGGCGTTCTTCCTCAGTGGTGTCGACTTCTCGTTTTCAGCCCTCCGCACCTGGAACAAGATGCCGGTGCTCTGTGCGGGCATGGGTGTCTATCGCCGTATGACTATGCTGGGCGCCGATATCTCTGTTCCCGTTGGGCAGTTTGTGATAAGGGGCGAAGCCGCGGAATATCTCGACGAGGCGCAGTCCTTCATGGGTGCCGGCGAGGTGCCGACGGCCAACTCCACCAATGTTCTTGTGGGGCTCGACTGGTATGCCGGCAACGACTGGTCGCTCTCGGCGCAATACGCCCACAAATATGTGGCATGGGACGGACAGCGCAACAGCGGGCTTGCCACCTTCCGCGTCTCCAAGGAGCTGCTGAACAACACCCTCACCCTGCAGGACTTCGCCTATATCGACGTCACCAATGGCGGCATCTACAACCGCCTCAGTGCCGACTACGCCATCAATGACCAGCTGCACACCCTGCTGGGTTACGACTGGTTCCACGGCGACAAAGGCTCCTTCGCCATCTACAGGCGCAACTCCGAAGTGTGGGTGAAACTGAAATACAGCTTTTGACACCTAGGTATGACATAGGAAGAAAAATCACCACTTTTGGCTATTGGACAGACGAGGATTTGGACGTATTTTTGCAGCAGATTATTTTTCTGCTTATGAAAGTGAATACAAAGAAAGTCAGCGTGATAGTGATGGCGCTGGTGGCTGCGGTGCTGGCTGCGGGCACCATTTTTGAGAAAGAACACGGCGCGGAGTGGACAGGCGAGCATTTCTATGGCTCGTGGTGGTTCGCGGTGCTGATGGGCATGGTGGCCGTCGGTGCCATTGTCTCTATCGTGCAAGGGAAGATGTGGCGGCGGCCTTCCACGCTGCTGATTCACGCCGCAGTGCCGGTCATCCTGCTGGGCGGTGCATTGACTACATGGACAGGACAGCACGGCAGCATGACGATGCAGCCGGGCGTTTCTTGCAATGAGTTCGGCGAGTATCGGTTGCCATTCGCGGTTACACTGAACCGCTTCGAGATGGTTCCCTATGCCGGTACGCACACGCCGATGGACTTCGTGAGCCATGTGGTGGTCGACGGTGAGCGACACGATATTTCGATGAACAACATCCTGCGCCATCGTGGCTATCGTTTCTATCAGGAGGATTACGGCGACGACGGCTCGTCGACCCTCAGTGTGGCGCACGACCCTTGGGGCATCGGCGTCACTTACTGCGGCTACGCATTGCTGGTACTGGGGCTCCTCTGTATGCTTGTCGCCAAGAACGGCCCATTCCGCAAGTTGTTGCGTGGAGCCGTCCCCGTGATAATGCTCTTCTTTTTCACCTTTCAGCTCACTCCTTTCTCCTTCGCCGCTCCACGGACATTGCCGAAGGCAACGGCCTCGAAGATGGGCGAGATGTACGTGCTCTACAAAGGGCGTGTGTGTCCGCTGCAAACGCTGGCCAAGGATTTCACCACCAAACTTACTGGAAGCGCCACTTATCACGGTTTGAGCAGCGAGCAGGTGCTCAGCGGCTACCTCTTCTACTACAGCGAGTGGGTCGACGAGCCCGCCATCAAAATCAAGGGTGCCGGCAGCCTCGGGCTCGACAGTCGTTCGTCGATGTCGCAGCTGATGTTTCTCGACACTCTGCGCGTCGGTCCCACCACCGACAAGAACCTGAAGGCCGCCGCCGAAAAGCAGAGCCTGGTGAGGATGCTGCTATCGGGCAAACTACTGAAACTCTATCCCATCGCCGACAGCAGCGGCACCCTCGGCTGGTACAGTCAGAACGACGACCTGCCGCTGAGCGTCGATGACGAAGAGTATCTTTTTGTGCGGCGAAGCCTCGGCTACTGCCAGCAGCTGGTGGTAGAAGGCGACTATGCAGCGTTGGAGAAAGCTTTCGACAAGACCCGCCAGTACCAGGAGAAACGGTTCCATCCCTCGGCTTTCCGCGTGGGGGCCGAGCGCCTCTACAACGCGCTGACCACCGGCCGCTGGCTGGCGATGGTGAGCATCACCCTCGGACTTCTCTTCTTCGCCTACACCCTTATACGCAAAAACAAACAGGCGAAATGGATGCGCGTCGCCTCCATCGTATGGGTTACGGCATTGACGGCTTTCCTGCTGCTGATATTCATCCTCCGTTGGATTATTGGCGGACACGCCCCGATGGCCGGAGGCTTCGACAGCATGAACCTCATGGCGCTGGTGATAGGCATTGTTGCGCTGCTGCTCTGCCGTCGCCATCCTGTGGCGCTGCCGGCCGGCATGCTCACAATGGGATTCTGCCTGCTAGTGGCCATGATGAGCGGCAGCAACCCTCCCGTTACCAACCTGATGCCAGTGCTCAACTCACCCCTGCTCACACTCCACGTAGCCGTCATCATGTGCTCCTATGCCCTTTTCTTCTTCGTGATGATGGGCGGTGTGGCGGGCCTCATTCGCGACGGCGAAGCCTACCGCCGGCTGAACCTCCTGCTGCTTTACCCGGCCGTCACCTTGCTGGCCATAGGTATCATCATCGGAGCCGTGTGGGCCAACATCTCATGGGGCAACTACTGGTCGTGGGATCCCAAGGAGGTATGGGCACTCATCACCCTCATCATCTACGCCATCCCCCTGCATCGGGGTGTGCTACAGCGCCCGAGGGCCTTCCATCTCTACTGCCTGCTGGCCTTCCTGAGCGTTGTCATCACCTACTTCGGCGTCAATTTTATCTTAGGCGGACTCCACGCCTATAATTAGCGGGGAGCAGATAGCAGGTAGCCACTAAAAACAGCCCCCACTCTCCCCTCATCACTACCTCTTCAACCTTTTAAACCTTTTAAAACCTCAAACTTTAAAACTCTATAACTCTACAACTTTTAAACTTCATTCATGAAGATACTTTCAAAAATCTTTAGCAACACGCGCAAGCCGGAGGGATTCTTCGGGCGCATGATAGTGAACGGAATGAACGGCGGCGGTCACGCCAAGCTGGCCGGATGGGGATTGAGCGAAGTCTCCATTGCCGAAAATGCGGATATCCTCGACGTGGGTTGCGGCGGCGGTGCCAATATCGCACGGCTGCTACGCCGCGCCCCAAAAGGTACGGTGACGGGCATCGACTACTCGTCTGTCTCTGTCAAGAAATCCTGTGAGGTGAACGCCAAAGCCATTGCTGCCGGACGCTGCCAAGTGGTCGAGGGAAGTGCCGACGCGCTGCCCTTCGAGGAGGAAAGTTTCGATCTCGTCACCGCCTTCGAGACGGTCTATTTCTGGCCGGAGATAGAGAAATGCTTCGCCGGTGTGCGTCGAACGTTGAAAGATGGTGGCCACTTCGTCATCGTCAACGAGGACGACGGCCTTTCGGGTAACAACGAAAAATGGGAAAAACTCATCGACGGCATGCACACCTACACCCCTGACGAACTCCGCACCCACCTCTCCGCTGCCGGTTTCCACGACATCACCGTCCGTCGCGACGAGCAGCACCACTGGCTGTGCGTGACGGCTGAGAAATAGTTGGACGTCCGTTCTGCCTCCGTCATTCTGCCAACATCCGCTGAATATCAGCCTCCAGGTCGGCTGGCTTTACCATCGGCTCGAAGCGGAGGAGGACGGTGCCGTCGCGGGAGACAAGGAACTTGCCGAAGTTCCACTTCACGGCATTGCCCTGCTCAAAGCCCGTGCCGGTCTTTTGGTGTATCATCGTCAGTTGCTCGGCGAACTTCTCCGACCCTTCAGGGTAGCCTTTGAACGGCGCCTGCGCCTTGAGGTAGGTGTAGAGCGGACTTTCCTCGTCCCCGTTGACATCTATCTTGTCGAACAATGGGAAGGTGATGTCATAGTTGACCGAGCAGAAGGTCACTATCTCGTCGTTGGTGCCGGGCTCCTGGCCGAGGAACTGGTTGCAGGGGAAGGCCAGAATCTCCAATCCCTGTTCCTTGTATTTGCGGTAGAGCGACTCCAGCCCTTCGTACTGCGGGGTGAGGCCGCACTTGCTCGCCACATTGACAATCAGCAAAACCTTGCCCTTGTAGTCGGCCAGCGACACCTCCTTGCCCTCAATGTCCTTGACGGTAAAGTCGTAGATATTTTTTTGTGCCATACAATTAATGGAAAAAACGAGGGCGAAGGCTGCCAGAAAAAAATATCTTTTCATAACCATATTTTATTGTGATTAACTATCAAATTATCCACGCATTCAACACATTCCCAATGCAATAATCGCCCGAAACGGCTACAGCAGGCAGTAGTCGGCGGCGTGGGACAGAGCCTCGCTGATGTTACGCACACCGAGTTTGTCATAGACTTGCCGACAGTAGTATTTCACGCTTTCGGGACTCTTAAAATGTGATAACGTCAAAAGATGTATTATATTACACAAGTGTGTAAATTATGACGTTTTAAGGGTTGTTTTACACTTTTGTGTAAACGCCTTGCAGGAGAATTGGTGTATTTTTGCATTCAAATATTTAGACAAATATGGACGTATTGATATAACAAATTATGGTGACAAGGGACAGGCCCCTGTCACAAGGGAATAAATAACGATTAACTAGCAAGCAAAAGAGCCGTCCATCACGGGCGGCTCTTGGTGTGTTCACAAGTGAGCACGTGAATCTTTCTTTATCGGTATCAGTGGCATATTATGTGTTTCAAGACAATGAATTACGAGGGTCAAAAAAAGTAAAGGAGGGTAAAACTTGCGCTTTACCCTCCGTAGTGCCCGGAACAGGACTTGAACCTGCACTCCTTTCGGAACACGCACCTGAAACGTGCGCGTCTACCAATTCCGCCACCCGGGCTGGTAGAGATTAGCTAATAGATAAGAGTTTATAGATAATAGTTTAACTATGAACTTTTAATTGTTATCTCTTAACTTCATCAGTGCCCAGGACAAGACTTGAACTTGCACCGCCTATGGCGACTACCCCCTCAAAGTAGCGTGTCTACCAATTCCACCACCTGGGCTGCTTTGCTTTTATCGAGAGATTCTCTCTCGATAAAAGAAAAGTTCACTCGCTTTCGCTCGTGTTCTTTTGCTCTCTTTTTCTCTTCAAAAGCGGGTGCAAAAGTATGAACTTTTTCCGATATGGCAAAAAAAAAATTAGTTTAAAGTTTAAAGTTTAAAGTTTAAAGTTGGTTTTCAACGTTTTGCAATCATATTTTTTTTCATGATGATAATAAAACAGGAGGCAAAAACAATATGTTTTACCTCCCGTTTTTTCTTTTTTCGACTAATTGTCAATAATCAATAACCTTTATTCGTCCTCTTCGGCCTGGGCCGAGCGGTTGAAAGAGGTGAGCCAGTTGGAGACATAGTTCGACACCGTGCCTACATGGTAGTGGAAGGTTCCGAGGCCGTCCTTCGAAATCTTGCGCTGGTCGAGGGGGATGGCCTTGATTTTGTCTTCCCAAGTGCCCACACTGCTGTAGATGGTGAGGTCCTGCGTGGCGAAGTCGTAGTAGAAGAAGTACCAGTGGTCTTTGGCGGCTTCGACATAGAACTTCATCTTCTGTGCGTTCTTATCCATATAGATCTGGGCTTTCACCTTGACGGTGACGCCGAGAGGTTTGTTGTCGACACCCACGAGACCCGTCTTCCCTTCGCAGAAGAGGCCGAGGGCATTGTTGTGCTTCCAGCGGAGGTTGTCGAAGAGGAGGGTGGAGCGCATCTGCTCGGGAATCTTCTCGAGTTCGCCGTCGGTGCTGTAGGAGGCATAGGCGGCGGCACCTTTGTCGGCACCGAAGAGATACATCAGCGCGTGGCGCATCTCGGCATTGGTAGTCATGCCGATGGGTTCGAGGCGCAACTCTTCCTTGAGGTTGGCGGCTAAAGCATCGACGACCTCAGTGGCCAACGGGAAGGAGAATCCGAAGACGGTGGCGATATGGTCTTCGTCGCTGTTCTTGATGCCCATCGAGGCGGTGCCGTAGGAGTAGAAGGTGGCCTGCGTCTTCTTGCGGGCGAAGTTCATGGGGCCTTCGCCTTCCAGCAGACAGTTGTCGGTGGAGAGCGAGAGATAGGGAGAGGCGATGTTGTCGGGGTCGGCGACTTTCTCCTCGGAGGCAATCATATACTCGTTGCTCTCGCCGAAATAGGTGAGCACACCGTGGGCAGCGAGGAGCTCGTTGTCGGAGACCTTCTCGTTGGTCAGGAAAGCAGCATGGGGCCGCAGGGTGCTCTTGTCCATAAGGATGGAGGCGGTGATGCGTTTGCCTTTCCAGTCGGTAGGCTCTTTGGGCACGGTGACATGGATATGCTCGGGGTCGGTGTAGCCGGCATAGGCCAGCAGAGCCACCTGTTCCTGCGGGATGCAGGGCTGGATGAGGCGCACACCACCCTCGAAATAGGGCCAGCGCTGGTTGCCTTCGACACGCACCTTGCCGGCGAAGCCGAAGGCGGGACTAAGGGTAAAGGAGGCTTTGTCGTCAACGCTGCCTTTGGCGACAGTAATTACTTGATTGCCTGATTGCGTGAGTGTCTGAGTGGAGATATCATCGAGCAGCAGACGCTGTGGCTTGTCGGGATGCCCCGTAAAGTCGTAGAAGCCCTTGCCGGTGTAACTGTCACCACCCTTGACGAGCAGGTCGGCATCGACCACGAGGTGGTAGGCGCTATCGCGGTTGAAGATGAGCTGTGCGTGGTTGAGCACCCGCATCTCGCCGTCCTTGCAGACATGCACGGTGTCTTTGGCGGGAGCGATGGCGGCATCGGCCACATGGATGAGGTAGACCCCCTGACTGGAGAGCTCGCCGAGGTCGTACTTATAGGTGCTCAGGAGCGAATGGTAGGAGAGTCCGTTGCGCTTGGGGTCGGTGCTGGTGAAGAGGGCTCCGGGCATATCGCCACGTTTGTTGAGGCGCTGACGGATGTCCATACCGTCGAGGCCCTCGGAGGTGCCACGGGTGGAGTTGCTGAGGTCGAGCTGCTGACGGTCCATATCCCACGCGAAGTGGTCGGCCACCGCCTGGTAGCGTGCCAGCTGCAATTCGGAGGTGACGGGAGCGTCTGCCTTGAGGTCGGCGCGGCGGGTATCATAGTTGACCGAGGACTGCACCCCTTGGGCGCTGAAGGCCACTGTCTTGAATTTCTTGCTACGGAGGGTGAAGTCACTCACGCGGGCGTTCATCTCGCGCGAAGCGAGGGTGAAATGCTGAGAGACGAAGTTGCCCTCACGCACGTCGGCGCTGCCAGCGGCGGAAGCGCCCTTGGGCATCAGCGCCACACGGCCCCGCAGGGTGGACTCGCCACGATACATCCTGAAGGGTCGTCCGTCGGCCAGCGTGACCACCGCCATCGAGTCTTGATAGGGCAGCCAGTGAAGGTCTGTCTTGCCATTGGCAATCTGCGGGAATCCCTGCTCCTCGCGGACGCTGAAGGTGTCGGTGACAGCAAGCGTGGAGTCGAGAAGGAAGAGGAACTCTTTGGATTTGGTGGTGGAGGTGAGGTAGGTGAGCTCGCCGTTGCCGCGAAGGCCCGTGTGGTCGAGTCGCACCTTCTTGGTGAACTGGCCCTTGCCACCATAGGCGGGGAAGCCGCCGGCGGGGGTCTCAATCTTGAATCCCAAGTAGTAGTCTTTCTGTACACGCAGCGGCTCCGTGATGTCGGGGAAGATGCCGCCGGAGGTGAGCACACCGTTGAACTGCAGGCTGTCGGTGACGAAGTCGGTCATGCTGCTGATGGTGAAAGGCTGCAGGGTGTAGTAGAAGCGGTCGCGGTGGTAGCGGCCCTCCTGGATATCCTTGCCGTCGTAGAAGACGCTGCTGTTCTCAAGACTTTGGAAAATGGGATACTCCTTGTTCTTGGTGAGTCCGCTGTGGTTGTCGGACTTGTCGACGGCGAGGGTGCCGACGAGGTTAGAGAGGGGCGTGCGCACCAGTTGTTCGTACTTGTCGTCCTTGAAGTCGGGCACATAGAACTCCATCTGCTTGATGGTGGGCATATTGAAGCTGTAGTTCTCGTAGCTGAAGTCACAGTTCTTCACCGTGAGCATAAACTTGCCCACATCCACGCGACCGTCGAAATGGAGGGCGCGGTTGCGACCCACGGTGACCTGACGGCCGGTGAGGGAGTCGGGGTAGACGACGACCGACTGGCTGTCGGAGACCACGAAGTTGTTGACACCGCGAATCAACAGGTTGTTGTCGGCGAAGGTGAGACGGGCATTGGCGCCCTGGGTGGACGACTCGAGCGAGAGGGCGTCATAGTCGAAACCCTTGCTGCGCGTGAAGGCTTTCTGGTAATCCACCAGTTTGTCTTTCACCTTCACCTGGCCGTTGATTTCGTTATACGACACCAGGCCGTGTTTCGAGAGGGTGTGTATCATGAGGAGTGTCTGGCTCATGTCGAGTCCCAGGTAGTCGGAAAACTTCTGTGCGGAGAATTCCGAACTGTTGGAACGCATGAATTCGTAGACGCGTTCCACGGGGCTCTTGTCGGCGATGCCGGTGATGGCACGGTACTTGTTGGCGGTGTAGAAACTGGACGACTCGAAGGTGCTGGTGCTAATGGCTCCCGTGGCGCCGAGGTTGGAGAAGATGAGGTCGCCGCTGGCCATACGCCAGACGATGCTCTCGCTGTAGATATCGAGTTCGTGGTAGGAGTCGACATAGGGGCTGTAGAAGTTGCGCTTGGGGTCGTTGATGAGCACCACCTGTCCCTCGGAGGGCACATAGCGCACCGTGATGCCGGTATTGGCGATGGAGTCCTCGTCGCCGATATAGATGCTGACGGCGGCATTCTCGGCCTGCATTTTCTCGGGGGTGATGGTGAACTTCATCGAGGTGACGGCCAGCTGTGCTTTGCCGTCGTGGTTGAAGATGAGTTTGGCGGGATGCTTGCTCGAGGCGGTGATGAACTTCGCGCCGTTCATCATGAAGCTGCCGCTGTAATCCACTCCCGGCATGATGTCCTTCATCACGAAGTCGCGCTGCGTGGAGCGGAAGCGCGGGTAGCTGTATTTGCCAGGCTCCTTGGGCGAGTCGAGGAGCTCCTCGATGCGTCCCGGGATGGGAGAAGAGAAATACTGCGTGTGGATGAAACTCACCGAGTCGGCTTTGAACTTGGGGAATTTGGTCTCTGCCTTGTATCGGCTCAGGTCGGCATAGCAGACATCGGCCGCGAGGCCCGTGCGCGTCCAATCCACACGGCCACCCTCGCCGCGCCATTCGTTCTCTTTGTAGTTGTAGACACCCGTAGTGCCGTGGATAACGCCCTGGTCTTTGGCGGAAGCATAGTGCAGGTCGGCGGGACTCTCGAACCACACCAGCGGCACGTCGTCCTTCACCCCGAGGCGGAACGGGGTGTTCTTGTCGAAGCGCCACTCGCAACTATTGGAATGATAGAGCACACGGTCGGCGAAGAGTCCTTCGCAAAAATCGATATATTCGGTGACGGCTTTCGCCTTGGCGCTGCGCTTGGCGAAGCTTTCGAGCGACGAGACGAAGCCTTCGAGATTGGGCACATTGGCATAGGCGTCGTTCAGATTCTTGCCACCGGCAGGCGTTGTGGCGAGGGTGGTAAGCACCCGCGTGAGGTTGCACATCTCGGGATTGCCCTTCATCTTCGCCTTCACGGCATAGGAGTAGAAGTCCGTCAAGCGTTTCTGCAGACGGGCGTCGAAGCCGTTATAGGCCGACTTGAAAGCCTGCAGCACCTTGGTATTCTCCTTCTGTCGGTCCTTGTCGGAGGTGGACTTGTTCATGTACTCGAGCAACTCGTCGGGCAAACCCGCCTGTGTAAATTCGACATTCTTGGGTTTCTGCGCCATAACGACGGAGGTGAAAGGTGAAAGGTGAAAGGTGAGAAACAGGCACAAGAGAATGAGGGAGTGACGGGAAGTGAGAGGGAGTGAGAGGGAGTGAAAGGACAAATGCTTTTTCATAATGATATGTTTTTACAAAATGAGCTGTTTTTATCTTTAACCGTTAAACTCTAACCGTTAACCTTTAAACGTTAAACGTTAACCGTTATTATATCCAAATTGCAAAAATACAACAATTCCGCCACCCGCGATTCCGGATGACGGAAAAGTTATCAATAGCTGTTTGTTTATTTCGATTCCTTTGCTTCCTGGGCGGTGCTCTCTTGAGAACCGCCTTCTTTTTTCTCCTCTTTTTTCGTGGGCGTAGGGTTCCAAGGCTCGTTGCAGAGAATCCAGATAGGCGGGGTGGGGAAATCGTATAGACTGCCGGTAGTATATACACGACACATTTGTTTGTTTACGTATTGGCTACATTTATGTTTGTCTCCATACAGTGGATGGGGCTCAAAAGGTGTGGCAATGGCGGCATTGCCGTTGCGGCCGCTACCTCCGTTGAGATCCCACAGACGCAGGTCGTGGGTGGATGTGATGAGTCTGGAGCCTAACTGATGGCGCGAGGCGGTGACCTCGGTGGGACGCAGGGCGTGGAGGTCGACGGTGTCGGGCAGGAGGGCGATGTTGACCATGGCGCTCTGGATGAGCTGGAACTCGGAATAGTAGAGCGACTTTCCGTCATGGAACACCGAGAGGGTGTAAAGGCCCGTGGGCATCCAGCCGATGGAGAAATAGCCCTCTTCGTCGCAGAAGGCAACGGCTTTGGATTCACCCTCCTGCAGGAGCTGCACCTCGCAGTTGGGTTGTGGCAGGCCGGTAGCGACCTCGATGACACGTCCTTCCATCCACACGGTGTCAGGCTCGGGCTGCTGCGCGTGACAAGGTGAAAGGTGAAAGCACTCAAGCAATAAAACAATCAAGCAATCAAACAATATCTTTTTCATGGCTTTTGGATTTTTTCTTTGAGCAATCGCAAGGGGAAAGTGTCGAGGGGGATGCTGTTGAAGTGACCCCAGAAGTCGCTGCTGTAGTCGCTGCTTCCGAAGGCCCCGGGAAGGGTTTGCAACTTCACCTCCAAGGTGTCGCCATGCTGAGTCGGCGGAGTAAGGGAGAAGTCGGTGAGGGTCCAGTCGGTGCTGTGCTGCCACTGCTGCCGCTCACTCTCGTGACCCCTGTGGTTGGAAGAGAGGGTGTAGGAGGTGAGGTTGTAGTAGTGCGTGAGGGTATGGTGACCGTCGCGCACGTCGTAGGTCCACGACGAAGAGTCGGCATCGTAAACCATGCGGTTGAAGTAGCTGTTGAGATACAAGTCGTCGGGAACCCGCCGGCTGATGGGCAGCTGCGCCGAGGTGATACTCACGATGGCCAGGTCGCTCTTGCGGATGGTCCAGGTGTTGCGCACCTTGGCATTGGGACGGCGGTTGGGCCCGATAGAGGTGACGAGGTAGTAGGCCTCACCGTCGGATACGAATTCCCGGATGGGGTCGAAATCGTGTTCCTTGAGCATGCGTTTGGCCAGCGAATAGGAGGCCTGCGGGGTGGCCACGGGGTCGTAGAAGAGGTCGTTGTCGGCATACTCGAGCATCTGCTCCACGCCGTATTCCGATTCTATCTTCCGCCTAAGGCATTCGCGGTCGCATACCACGAGGCGGTGGCGCAGGAGTTCTTTGTAGTTGCTCTCCATCTCGCGCTGCATGGGGTTGAGACGGTAGCCGCGCTTGTCGGCATACTGGGAGTAGGCGCAGCGCCTCACGCCCATCACGGCTTCATCGAAGAGATAGAGCTCGTTGTCGACGGAGCGCCAGTCACGGAAAAAGAAGGTGCTGTAGGTCTCCTTCTGGTGGTAGTTGTGTGGGATGCGGTCGACGGCGGCGAGAATCAGCTGGCGTGCCGAACGGAAGCTGGTGACACTGACCTCGCGCAACTCGATGGCCTTGGGTTCGAGTTTCAGGTTGCTCCGCCTTGTCAGGCTGGCAACGAGATACTGGGCTTGGCTGTAGCCGATGGCGCGGACGAGGATGGTGTCGTTCTTGTAGCGTGCGGGGATTTTCAGCTCATATTCGCCCGCATCGTTGCACGACACCCCTTTGGAGGTTCCTTTCAATTGCAGTGTGGCATAGGGAATTCCCTTCCCTTTGGCCGTCACACGTCCGCGGAGCAGCAGCATGCTGTCGGCCACTTCAGCCTCTTGAGCCCACATCAGTGTCGGGAGCAAAAGAAGTGTAATCAATATGGCAAATTTTGTCTTCATCTACATATATAATACACATTTTTTGCCCGAAATCTGACAAAAGGGGTAAAAAAGTTTTCATGGATGCTCCTGACGGAGCAGAAATCCAACAAAATCCGATAGAAAATCCAATAAAATGATTTTAAAAGATTTTGATAAGATTTGATAGATTTCTCGCCGAAGGCGTTCCCTAAAATCAAATATCTCAACCGACGGAGGCCTTCAATTTTTCGGCGTTCTCGGCGAGCTGGAGGGCTTCGATGCAGTCTTCGATGTCGCCGTCCATGAAGGCGGGGAGGTTGTGCATCGACCAGCCGATGCGGTGGTCGGTGACGCGCGACTGCGGGTAGTTGTAGGTGCGGACTTTCTCGCTTCGGTCGCCGGTGGCCACCATGGTCTTGCGCTTGGAGGAGAGCTCTTCCATGTATTTGTTGTATTCGCGCTCGTAGAGGCGGGTGCGGAGGATGCTGATGGCTTTCTCCTTGTTCTTGATCTGGCTCTTCTGATCCTGCATACTGACGACAATGCCAGTGGGGATATGGGTAAGGCGGACGGCCGAATAGGTGGTGTTCACACATTGTCCTCCGGGGCCACTGGCGCAGAAGGTATCGATGCGCACATCGCTCATATTCAGCTCCACGTCGAACTCCTCGGCTTCGGGCAGTACCACCACGCCGGCAGCGGAGGTGTGGATGCGGCCCTGCGTCTCGGTGGCGGGGACACGCTGCACGCGGTGGACGCCGGATTCATATTTCAAGAGCCCGTAAACACCTTCACCAGTGACGGTAAAGGAGATGTCCTTGTAACCGCCCGAGGTGCCTTCGTTGAAGTCGTTGACTTCTATTTTCCAATGTTTCTTCTCGCAGAAACGGGTGTACATGCGGAAGAGGTCGCCGGCAAAGATGCAGGCTTCGTCACCACCCGTGCCACCACGAATCTCGACGACAGCGTTCTTCGAATCCTGCGGGTCGGCAGGGATGAGGAGGATGCGTATTTCTTCCTCCATCTTCTCGCGGCGCTCCTGGCTGGAGAGCAGCTCTTCTTTGGCCATCTCCTTCAGCTCAGGATCTTTCTCGTTTTCGAGCAGCTCCTTGCATTCGGCGATGGTGTCGAGAAGGGACTTGTAGTCTTTGTAGGCTTTCACCACGGGCTGCAAGTCCTTGTAGTCCTTGGAGAGTTTGACGTAGCGTTTCATGTCCGCTGTGACCTGCGGATCATTCATTTGTTGCTCAATCTCCTGATAACGAGCGTATATAGCTTCAAGTTTGTCTAACATAGCGTTTGCAAATTTACACAAAATTCCCGAATTACACGCAGACTCATGAAAATCTTTTTTCTAGTTTTTTGCCAATCTCACCTCAGCAACGTCACCGTGCCGTCGCCAGTGTGACGGCGGGTGGGGTCTTGCATGCAGGAAAAGACATAGTGGTACACGTACGCTCCCTGCGGACAGGCATTGCCATGGAGGTCGATGCCGTTCCACGCCTGATTGATGTCGTTGCCATGGTAGACGAGCAGACCCAGGCGGTTATAGATCCAAATCTCATAATAGATGATGTGGAGGGAAGTGACCAGTTGGAAGAGGTTGTTCTGAGGCTGGTCGGGTGTAAAGACGTTAGGAATCCAGAGAAGGTTGATTTCGACGGGAATGACGACGGTAGTGTCGACACAGCATCCCGGTCCGTTACAGGTGTGGAGGGTGATGGTGACACTATCGCCTATGAGTTCGAACGTATGATTGACAACGGCCCCGTCGGCGGTCTGTCCATCGCTGAAAATCCAGTGAGACGAGTTGCTGAAGGGCGAGCGGTCTTCAATATGGAGGGATGGTCTGGTGAGTTCGAGGGCGTATCGGTCGGTCCAGACGACGGGCACAGGATAGGGGCTGACATTGATAGTGACAGAGGCGGGCACTTGCAGACAACGGCTGTCGCCCATGGGTTGGACAGTATAGGTGGTAGTCTCTTTCGGGACCACCGTCACAACATTCTCGTTCTCATAGCCCACCAAGGTGCTGTCGTAGGGATCCGATGACCAGACAGGATGCTCTATGCCTAAGATGGAGAGCGTCACACTGTCGCCCACACAGATAGGCTTTCCATTGGCAGAGGAGGTGATGGTGTCGTCGCCAAAGACGCGAAACACGGTGTCGGTGGTGGCAAAGCAGAGACCTGTGGTGGTAGTGAGGGAGAGAGTATGGAAACCAATCCTGGGAGTGAAACGTATGGTGTCGAACGGGTAGCAGGTAACAGCAAGAAGGCTGTCGTCGACACGCCACTCCCTTGCCAGCTCTTCATCCCCCGTAGTCCATGCCACACATGTTTCCCCCTCGCATAGCCGGCCCTCGACAAGAATGATGGGCAACTCATGGGGTGTCATCAGGTGGCAAATCTGCGCCTTGATGCTGCTGCAATCCATGCCTTGGAGGCTGGCTCGCAGCTCGACACGGTAGTAGCCCTCAGACTCGAAGTGATAACTGACGGTGTCGCCCCACAATGTGTCAAGGGGATGCGCATCGGTGCTGTCGGCAAAGAAGACCCACCGCGTGGAGTCTGGATTGATGGGTACATCGCTCAGCGCATAGCTCTGGTTGGTGAAAGAGGCCGTAAGGTTGCAGTCGGTGATGTAGTGCATCTGTACGATGGGCTTGTGGTTTTCCAGATTCACATAGACCCTTGACCCAAAAGGTTTTTTAGGGTCAAGGGCTGAGTACATCATGCACATGAAGGTCTGCTTGCTCACGGTGTCGCCTGCATGAGGGCCCTCGGTGAGTATGAAGTCGCTGAGGGTTGGGACATAGATGTTACTATCAAGGAGCGTTGTCAAGGGGCGGAAACGGACAGTGTTCATGTACTCGGTATTGAAAAGGTCTTCCTCGGCGCCCATGGTGGTGACATACCACTTATAGCGCATCAATCCCTCCGGGGCGACAAGGGTGTCGACCGAAGGCGATTCAGCCGCTGAGCAGCCCACCGTGTTGATGCGCATCGCCCGGTAGTCACCGGCGATGTAGGCATAGATTGGGTCTGCGTTAAAGATGCAATCCGAGGTGTACATCTCAATACGGACATTCTGATTGATATATTCGTTGAGGCTGATAGCCACCTTGGTCCAAGGCTTATAAGCATAAGTGCATGGCCAATCGTGAATGGGGTCACCCCCATTGTTGGCTCCCACTTCCCACCCCATCGGCATCTCGCTGCCGACAAATGTCGGAGCTGACACCTTGTACCACAGTGAATCATTAATGGGTGCATTGGGCCATGAACCATTGTCGTTCTGCCTCACTACACGAATAAGGAATTCGCCTGCATCAAAGGCTGTGTGGCTGAAACGTCGCGCCACAACAGCATAGTTAATAATAAGCAGCGAGTTCATCGGTGTGACATACATCGTATAAAACAACGCCTCAGCACCGCGATTTGAAGAATTGACATGGGTTCCAACATTCTGGGCGTCACCTGTGCTACGCATGTCGCCCAGGCGGACACTTGTGGTGTAGCCTGGGCATATCCTCGGCATCCCCTCCCCTTCGGACGAAACCGTGAACTGGTCGATTCCCGCACTGTCCTGGGTGATGATTTGGAAACGTCTGTCGTTGGCATCGAAAAAATCATGCCCACACATTATAATCCTATTATCGGAACCGGAATTATAGGCACTGCTCGTGATATTTTCATGACCTATGATGTCCGGCGCCGTCACACAGGTGCTCATCACACGATATCCCGTTGTTGTGTCACTCTGGTTATTTTCGTTGTACAACCGCTCTCCTACTCGTGCCGTCCATGTGTAACCTAGATTCCCCGAATTGAACGAGGTCGTGTTCCTCCATCCCGGGCAATAGTCTGCCTCCTGCCCTCCGACAGGCAGCACAGCCATCATGGCCAGCAGAAGAAGCAGACATGCTCTCATGGGTTCTGATATTTTTCTTTCTCACCTCAACAATGTCACCGTGCCTTCACCTGGGTGCTTGCGTTCGGGGTCTTGGGTGCAGGAGTATACGTAGTGGTAGACGTAGGCTCCTTGCGGGCAGGCGTTGCCATGAAGGTCGACGCCATCCCACGGTTGGTTGATATCGGTTCCGTGGTAGACGAGCATCCCCTGACGATTGTATATCCAGATTTCGTAGTAGGTCATCTCCAGTGTGGTGAAGAAGGTGAAGCGACTGTTGGGCTCGCGGTTGGGGGTAAAGGTGTTGGGAATCCAGAGGGCATTGACCTGCACTGGAAGCGAGATGGAGGTGTCGGCACAGCAGCGGTCCTCGTTGCAGGCATGCAGCGCTATCCAGACGCTGTCTCCCGAGGTGCCGAAATAGTGGTTGATGCTGGCCCCTTCGTCGGTCTGGCCGTCACTGAAGGTCCAGTGCGACGAGGTGCTGTTGGGCGAGCGGTCCTCGATATGGAGACTGGGGTTGGTGAGTTCCACCGCCGGACGGCTGGTATAGATGGTGGGGATGGGGTACGGGAGCACCATGATGGTGATGTCGGAAGAGTTCTGTATGCAGCGGCTGTCGCCCATGGGCACTACGGTATAGGAGGTGGTGACCTGGGGCTTCACGACGACGATATTCTGTCCTTCTGTACCCACCAGCGAGCTGTCGAAGGGTGTGGAGACCCAGCGGGGCAAGTCGATACCCATAGCGCTGAGGGTCACACTGTCGCCCCGACAGATAAGCGAAGCGTCGACATTGGAGGTGATGGTACCGTTGCCTATCACCTTGAGTCCGATGGTGGTGGTGGCGGGACAATGGCCTTCTGAGGTAGTGGTGAGGGAGATGACGTGGTTTCCAGCTGAGGGTTGGAAGGTGACGGTATCATAAGGATGCAGGGCATCGGAACGGTAGACGAGGCTGTCGTCGATGCGCCACTCTTTCTCGAAGCCTTCGCCTCCCACCGCCCACGCGGTCACTATATCATCTTCACAGATAGCACTGTCCGACAGGGAGATGGGAATCTCGTGGGGTTGCCATACCTGGAACACCGTCTCCTTCATACTACTGCAGGTCTTGCCGAAAATCATCGTGCGCATGGCGACCTTGTAAAATCCGTCGGAGGGTAGTTGGTAGTCCACGTTCCTTCCCCATACGGTGTCGAGCACCTGCTGCCCTGTGGTGTCGCTGTAAATCACCCAGTAGGTGGAATCGGGGTCGATCTGGTCGCTTCCGTAGGTGACACTCACATCCCTCAGGTGTACCATTCCATCGCAGTCGGTGCTGAAAGAGGTCTCTGCCTTAGGTTTGCTGTTCTCGAGGTTGGTGTAGACTTTCGACATGAAAGGTTTATTGGGGTCGAGGGCGGAGACCATCGTGCACATGAAGGTCTGGGTGCTCACGGTGTCGCCGGCGTTGGGACCTTGGGTGAGGACAAAGTCCGCAATGGTGGGAGTGTAGAGGTTGCTCTCGGAAGGCTGTGTGAGCTGGCGGAAAGAGACCGATTCCATGTAGGTGGCATCGTAGATGTCCTCTTCGGCACCTCGGGTGGCCACATACCAGGTATACTGGGTCAACCCTTCGGGAGCCGCCAGCGTGTCGATGGCATCCGAATAGGCATCGGCACATCCGGCGCTATTGATGCGCATCGGCTGGTAATCGCCGCAGACATAGGCGTAGAGTGGGTCGACATCGTAAGTGCAGTCGCTGGTGTACATCTCCACACGGATATTCTTATAGAGGTATTTGCTAAGACTGATGGCTACTTTAGTCCAGGGTTTGTAAACATAGGCACAGGTTGTCGAGCTACAGGAGGAGCCGGGACGTCCCATGGTCCAAGGTGGAATGGGCCCTGAGGTAGGGATGGCCGGAGCCGACACTTTGAACCAAAGAGAGTCGTTGATGGGGGCGTTGGGCCAGGTACCGTCATCGTTCTGTTTGACCACGCGGATAAGGAATTCGCCAGCCTCGTGAGGACCGTGACTATAGCAGCGTCCAACGACAGCATAGTTGATGAACAGCAGGGCGTTCATCGGCGTCACCTGCATGGTGTAAAACAGCGCTTCCGAACCTTTGTTAGTCCCCGTTGACCAACTATGGGTATGCGCGCAGTTGCCCGTGGCCCGAGGGTCTCCTAAGCGAATGGAGGTGGTGTAACCCGGGCAGATGCGTTGCATGCCGGTGCCACCGTTGATGGTAAACTGATCCAATCCGGCATTCTCATAGGTGATAATCTGGAAACGTCTTCCGTTGGCATCCCACAAGTTACCGTCGTTACAGCATTGGATACCTCCGTCATCTCCCGAGTTGAGCGAAGCGGAAGTGATATTGGCATGTCCCGTAATAACCTGCGCGTTGGAATCGGCACAGGTACTCATAACATAATAGCCAGTGGTGGTGTCCGTCTGGCTGTTATAATAGACACGCTCTCCCACGCGGGCGCTCCAATAGAAATTAGGAGCGGTGCTGAAAGAGGACGGATTCTTCCACCCCGGACAATCGTCTTGCTGGCTCCACACGGGACAGATGACCGTAAATACAAATAATACAGTTAACCAAAAATATCGCATATAACCCTATATTTTCAGGGTTATAACGCAGAATTGTCTTTTTTATTGTATGGAGAGTACTTTTTTACAATCCTGTTTACCGTAGGCGAGATTTTCCATCCCAGCACCGCTGCTACGGACAGAGAACCTAAAACAAGGGTCTTCAAGACGGCACCCACGATGATCGACAATGGGAGCACAGGAGTGAGCCAGTGGTTCCATCCCCAATCCAACGCCAGCAGCACAACGATGAGCAACATCATCTTGAGGTGACCGATACAGAAGACGTTAACCCGCATGCGTCGCCATAGGAAAGTGTTGAGCAGCAGGAAGTAAATAATATAGGCGCTGAGCGTTGCACAGGCGGCACCATTGATGCCCATCATGTCGATGAAACTGAGGTTGAACAGGATGGCAGAAGTGGTCAGGACGGCAATAAAAACAAGTCCCCACGGATAGTGGCGAGAGAAGTTCAGTATGTCGGTGCCCACCGAGAAGGAAGAGTTGAGCACCTTGGCCATACCCAACAGGAACACCACGCCAACACCTCCGGCAAAGTCCTTGCCGTTGGGTATCATCTGGAAGAGCGCGTCGACATTAATCCATATCAGATAGAAAATCAGCAGACTCACAAGGAACTGGTGCAGCGACACCTGTCTCCCCAGCCGATTCACCTCGTCCCAGTTGTTGTCTTTTACCGCGGTGGCTATCACCGGTCGCGAGATGGCTCCTAAGGAGCGGTAGGGCACCTCGACAACATTGGCAATATAGGAGGCGATGGTGTAGACTCCCGTTAGCGCAAGGCCGGTTTTGGCTCCGAGGAAGAGCGAGTTGAAGAGCGGTATGTTGCCCGCCAGCGCCACAGCGGTCATAAAGAGGGTGTAGCGTCCGATTTCCTTCACCCTTTCACGCGTGAGGAAACCACGGTCAATGCGAAACGAGATATGTCCTAAGCTTATGAGGTAGAATAGGTTGAGCATCATCGCCAACCCATAGCTGCCGCAGAACAGCCACACAAAGACATCCAACGAGATGAGGTCGAAACCATAGAGCAGATAGGTCGCCAGATTGAATAGACGGATGCCCACCTCGCGCACCAACTTGGGGACGGTGATGCGCAACAGCACCGATGCATTGGTTTCAAATATTCCCAAGTACAGCGCGAAAAAGGTAAGCATCGGCAGCAGATAGAAATAGTCGGCCAACAGGGGTGCATTCTTGGAGTAGATGCCCAGCAAAGGTTCGCGGAAGATGAGGAACGCCAACGCAAAGAGCATAAATCCCGCCATCGGTAGCAACACACTGAGACCGAAGACTCCATGGTTATTCTTCCCATCTCTGAAATAGGGGAAAAACTTGACAATCGACGAATTGCTTCCTAACTGAGCCACCGACGAGAAAAGTATCGCCGCATCGACCATCACTCTCGTCAATCCAATCTCCTCCTGTGTCAGATATTTAGTCAGCACAAAGAACGACACAAAAAAACCTATCGCCACACCTAAATAGTTGGCGAGGGCTCCCTTGATGCTCTGTCGTGCTATCACTCCCATACGACCTTTAACGGCTGGGAAAAAAAATTATTGCCCCACCGAATAAAAATAAAAATGATTAATTTGGCGGCGACTGTAAATGTCCTCCGAACTCCTTTTTACAAATTTTTCAAATTTCAAATTCCAAATTCCAATTTTATTTGTATCTTTGCAGCCACGTTTCCTATCGCCGGCAGGGGTGTCGGCGATAAGTAATGCGCTAAAATATAGAAAAATAAGCGCACGGAGACTTAGATTTAGAAATTAAAAATTAGAAATAAATAATAACACAATGAAAATTTATCAGACTCAGGACATCCGTAACATCGCCCTCGTGGGCGGCGCCAAATCGGGCAAGACCTCTATGGCTGAAGCTATGGCTTTCTGTGGCGGCCTCATCAACCGCCGCGGCTCCGTGGACAGCAAGAACACCATCAGCGACTATCGCGACATCGAGCACGACCGCGGCTACTCCGTGGAGAACACCCTCATGTACACCGAGTTCGGTGGCAAGAAGGTGAACATCCTCGATGTGCCCGGCTTCGCCGACTATCAGGGTGAGCTCGACAGCGCCCTCAACGTGGTCGAGGCCGCCGTCGTCGTTGTCAACGCCCAGAGCGGCGTCGAGGTCGGCACCGAAATCGCCAACCGCTACGCTGCCAAACTCGACACCCCGATGCTCTTCGTCGTCAACCACCTCGACGCCGAAAAGGCCAACTTCGACGACAGCGTCAACCAGCTGAAGGACTTCTTCGGTGGCAAGTGCACTGTGCTCCAGTTCCCCACCAACGCCGGTCTCGGCTTCAACCAGGTGGTCGACATCGTGGCCAAC